>Ga0265313_10000145_pt1 | contig 73685 bp, 118 predicted proteins | sample 4123metaG_FD_203122 | JGI IMG/M metagenome (GOLD analysis project Ga0265313, IMG submission 203122) | Rhizosphere microbial communities from Carex aquatilis grown in University of Washington, Seatle, WA, United States - 4-1-23 metaG | ecosystem: Host-associated > Plants > Roots > Rhizosphere >... | reverse complement strand
AGCCCCTCGCCCGATGTCCGATGTCCGATGTCCGGTGGACCTTGGACCTGGGAGCAGGGAGCAGGGAGGTGGCCCCTCGCCCGAAGTCCGGTGTCCGGGGGACCTTGGACGGGGGAGCAGGGAGCAGGGAGGTAAGTTCAATCACTAGAAAGGCGGCCTGTCCCTGGAGGGAGCGGGGAAAGGGAGTGTGGAGTGGGGAAAGGGGAGGGGGGGAAGCTTAAAAGCAAAGCCCCGTTCAGGGTCGCCGCTGGGGGGCAGGAGGGCCGAACGGGGCTTTGGGTCACTCGCTCCCGTAAGGGAGACTCGGACCGTGAGCGGTTAGCTTATCTGATTATGAGGAGAGTGGCAAGGATTCCGAGCACAAGCCCTCCGCATAGGCAGAACTCCAAACAGGCTTCAGACGCCCACCAGTTGGGACGTTTCGCGTCGATTACAAGACATCTGTTCATGGTGGGTATGAGTGTACCCACACTACTGAATCGAGAGTGTGTCTAGAGTGTCATGAATTAGGTAGGAGAAGAACCTACATTAGTGCGTGAATTATTCGTCGTAAAGGTAGAAAAAGAGACACTTGACAATAAGAATAACCACTGCGAGCGGCCATAGAACAGCCCAAAAGACGTTTCCGCATGTATCTGCCCACGGTGGATGATCCGGAGGTCTTGGTCTCTTTGGCAAACCGCTCTTTGGTAAACTGATAAGCGTCAAGTACATTTCGAAACCTCCAAGAAACCAAAGTATGATGCAGCCTACATTCGCCATACGATTACTCCTCTAGTTTCAGGCTAGAGCCGACTACTTTATCCTTGGCGGCCGATTGGTGATAGGTCTTGGAGCTCCCTCCCCGATCTTTTTCATCTTCGGTCTCGTGGGTGCTTCGGCTTCTATCTCTTCGATCTTCGTTGCGACGGCTTCAAGCTCTAGCTCTTCTTGTGTTCGGTGGACTCGAGCTCCGCAGGCGCCGCATCGTTCTTCGGCGATAGACTTCCTCCAAGCGGCGAGACATCGTTTGAGGCGTTTATTTAGGTCCTCTTTGACCATATAGGAGAGTTCCTTTTTTCACTTGACGAACTCGAGTATCTCTATCCGACCAATCAAACCATTGTCCTTGAAACTTGTAAGCGTGCCTTCCCAGGTGTCCACGTCTTAGAACGCAGTGGAAAGATCCTGAGAACGTGAGGACGTTGCATCGTTTATTACTAACCTTGACCGCCAGAACCTTCTTGGCTATTGGGACTGCCTTTTTCTCTGGCGGCGGCTCATTGCCCCACGTGAGCCCTTTCGATGTTCGATGCGGCTCTATATGTCCTTTCGGTAGAACGCAAGGACGACTGAGGTTCAGGGCGCCGCAGATGCTTCCCCATTCGTGAGTGACTTTCCCTCTTACTTGAGCGTGCCTTCCTAAGTGTCCTTCTGGCAGTTGACAGGTGAGAAAGATGTCCTTCTGAATCCCTTTTCCGTACGATTCGTGTCTAGTGAAGCAGCACAGTTTGACTCCGTCTTTCACGAATTCGACGGGAGGGGCCTTATACCAAATAGGAGCGCACCTGTTACAGAGCTCATTACGTCGTGCCCGGCACTTCTTTCCGCATTTTTTGCAGAAGATGAGCGGTCTTTTTTTGAAGCACGCTTTGCAGAGGTTGGACTTATTCTCTGCGATGGGAGTATTGCAGCGTTTGCAGGACCACTTGAGTTCAGGTTTCGGCCGTCTCTTTGGTGATAGCGGCGGCGGGTTAGCTATGCCGTCCATGGTAGAATCTAGTTCATGGATTCGGATACTCCGAATCGCTCTGCGACGAGGCGAGGCTTCATCCCTTCTCGGACCATCTTTTCCGCTTCGTATGCGCGAGCGGGGACGGACAATCGTCCTTGGAGTTTCGTGTGACGTGGTGTGTATTTCAATCTCTCGGCCCTCCTACGCTGGAGCGTATCAAGACATCCACTCCTCTCTGCCCGATCTTGTATAGAGATCGACACCGTAAAACGGTTGAGTTCTCTATGGGATGAATTTGGACTCGGGCCAAGCGGTCCTACCTGATACGCCCCAGCGTACGAAAGTCGAAAACCCCGAAGGGTGACAGACGTGCGATGACACGGTCTGTCAGCGTGTTCCTAGGCGACGATAGTCTCGTCGGATCATCGACTGCCGGTGTCTCCGGAGTTCTCGTTCCGGCCGAGAATCGCAAACTACAGAGACATTTAGTCTAAGCATCAATAGGGAGCTCGGGCGCGATGGTAAACCCGCTCACTCTTGGCTTAGAGACCTGCTTCCGTAGCCCTCCGAAGTCCTGACTTACGCCGTCGCGTCGTCTCCCTCGTCCTCCTCTTCTTCTTCTTCGACCGCATTGAGGGCTTCGAGGTACGCTTCTTCGGCGGCCTTTCCGACCGATTTTGCCTGCCGCGCCGAGAGTTCCTTCTTGCCGTTTTTGACGATGAGGTCGATAAACTCGTGCCACGCCGAAGCGACCTTCGGATTAACCTTGAGGACGGCTGCTTTCTCGAGTGTGCCCAAGAGCGCGCCTATCTTGGCAGCCTTGTTCTTGGCGCTCTTGACCCACGCGTTATTGTCCTTGTCGTCGCCGGCAGGGATCTTCGCCTGGAGAATCTTGACGTACTCTTTGGTCTGAGCTTCCTTGCCTTCGAGCTTAGAGATATCGTCGAGCTCGCGCACGGTCGCGCGAAGGTTGGCCGGAAGACCGTGGAACTCGCCGCCGTTCCGCCAATGGTTCAGGATTTCCCCGTCGCACTTGGCCACGCGCCCGAGCATCGAAATGTGCCCCTGGGACTTGCCGAGATGCTCTGCAATTTGCGTGTCGGTGAGATCGTGCTTTTCCTTGAGGGTCTTGCACGCCATCATAAGGTCGGGAGCCGTGAGCGAATCGCGGTTGGTGTTCTCCCGGAGGTTCAACATCCGAGCTTCGGACTCGGCGAGAGTCCTGACCACGGCCCGAATGGTCCCGTCCGCCGTATTGGGGACGAGGGACTTTTTTGCGGCTTTTCGCTCTTCGATGAGTTTCGCGAAGTCTTCCGAGATTTCGCCCGGGTCCTTCTCGGTCTTGACCTTTGGGTTATTGAGGCGTCGGATGGCTTCGAAGCGCCGGAACCCTGCCACGAGCGCGTATGGTTGCTTGGCGCCCTTTTTGTAGAAACCTTCGCCACTTGTCGGCCTAAGCACGATAGCTTCGTCCTGGCCGTCGAGGAAGATGCCGCGCGTAAGTCCCGTAATACCCTCGGCGTCGCTGTCGTTCTCGGAATGGTCACTGACGACGTTCGCAAAGGAACGCGAGTTCCATGCCCAGTCCACGTAGATGTCGGCGAGCGGAATGTGTTTGATTTCGTCTTCTTTGATAATGTTCTGCGGATCGGCCATTGGCTTGCCTGCCTTTGTCTTCACTACGAGAGTTTGAGGCTTCATGAGGTACTGCCGCTGCGTGCGTGAGATACGCTGTGAGGGGTTAGACACTAGTCGAGAGTGTTTGGCAATTCAAGAACTACGGATTGGTATTGTGCGAATTATTCCCTCCACAGGTACCGCGTACCACTTATCCACAGCCTGTGGAAAACTTGTGATGTACGGAAGTTCCTTACTTACCTACCGAATGATTCCCGCTTTTCTACTTTCATGAATTCGTAGAAAAGAGTGATGTGAATCTTGCAGAAGTGCCGATTGAGTACGTGAAGGCGCACTTCGGGCGAATCAAGGCACAGATCGTGTCCTAGAAAAAGGGCTCCGATGAGCGCCTCATCAGCGGGGATGCTGTCGTGATAGCGGCAGAGGAAACAGACCCGGCTCCCGCAATCGATGTTGTGTTTCTCCGGATCGGGAGTTCCCATCTTCTGGAGTTGGTCCTTGATAGAGACGAGAAATTCTTCAAAATTCATCTGGCCGGATCCTCCTTACTTGCAGTCCACGATTAGACCGCCCTTATCGTTTTGACAGTTCACGAACTTTCCCCCGTTTGGACAGAGGTCCGCGCTCGATGCGATAAGGCAATCGCACGTGTAATTACACAAGCATTCGGACGGTACCGCTAGCCCTTGTGACGTGATGACTCCAGCTAGGTTTTGCACGTACATCGAACAGTATTGGGTTGGTGCCGTAAACCAGAGGTATCCACTTTCGTTCGTTGCGGCGCAGGTCGTCATGACCGGCGCTCCGCTATCGCAAGCGGCGTTTCCAGCGTCCCCAGCGTCGCCAGCGTCCCCAGCGTCCCCAGCGTCCCCAGCGTCCCCAGCGTCGCCTGCGTCCCCAGCGTCGCCTGCGTCCCCAGTCGGCAGGGTCGCTTGAGCATCCGGCTCCGGCATTGGGTCTACTGTAGTGACGATGTTTCCCGTATCCGCGGCAGGTGCACTTTGCAGCGTGAACTCCGCGCCTCCGCATCCTGCCGAGAAAGTGAGAAGTGACGCGGTGATGGCTCGGTAGTTCATGAATTAGCTCCTTCAGTTAGATAGAACGGTCTACGCAGCCGACTCTTTAGCTTGTACCACGTCCGAAAACGGATCGCCACGATTTCCAGTACCGGAACCGTCCGGACGGGCAGTTTGACTGCGATGGAATTTCTTGCATGGGCGCAGATGGAGGCACGAAGAAGGCCGGTTTGTTCACCTTCACTTGCATGGTGCACGTCGGTCTCGCCGTCACCCGAACGCCCGTCAACGTGGTCCGAAAATCGCTCGGAACGATCGGGCTACACACGATCTCACCCTCGGAGTCGTACACGACCTTACTATTTTGGATCATGGCACGAACTCCTCCGCCGTTATCTCTTTGATAGCTTCCTTTACGAGTGGCGACTGGTAAACGTCTGCTACGTACTTGAGCACTTCGAGGGCTCGGAAGAGCCTGGCTTCAGTGTCGCCAGTAGACGGCCAACCCTTTCCCCAGTGGAAGGTGCGGACTTTACCAGTTTCATCTTTCTCGGTGTGCTCGTGGAAGCCTTTGTGCCCACGCTCAAGTTCGCAGGTAGGAGACCCGCCGACTGCGGCAAGACCACAAACAGATGGAGGTGATACGCCGACAGGCTCGATGGTGAGACTTCCGATATGGACTGGTATGCCTTCCTTTGCAACCCATCCGATCGAAGTCCCAGCATACTCGATGTCAATCATTGGACCGTAGTTTTTACCGTCCAGAGTCCCGTACGCTAGCACCCTAAACTTTGCGGCGCTCATGTTTCTTCCCCGACCGCCATAGCGGCCTCTATGACGTGGTCCGACAGGTCTTCCTCGGCTTCGAGGTATTCTTGGATTGCATCGAGGACGAGCGCGTACGCATGGAGCTTCGTCTTGATACTGAGCTTATCCGCGTTCGTCTTGAGATACGCGATGTTGGTGAGGAGTTCGGCGCGGGCGAATTCTTGGTCTTGGACTTGCGTGAAGATGACAGGCATTGAGGTTCCCCTTTGAATTGGTACTGTGTACCCTATGTAATGGTACGGTCGAACGTGAAGAAAGATTAGTCTAAGTTCGTGAATTACTTAACTCCTGGAGGTGGTTTTACCGGCGCATGGTGGATACAGTACATCACACCATCTTCCCCCGTGAGATAAACTGGTCTTCCTGGTACGATTGAACAGTTCTCGTCGCCGTGACAATCCTCTTCGTCTTCGCCTACAAGCCACCATCCTCGGTGACGGATCCACTCCATCTTGACAGTGGCAGGTCCGTCGTTCGCGTCGTATTCGAACGCGCTAGGAAGCGTCTTTAGCTTCTTTATGTGTACTCCAGACATTGTACTTCTCTACCATTTCTCTAGTTCGTGAATTTACTCTTCCAAGGTAGTTTGTGCAGCATTCGGCTTCTGCCCCACCTGTCCCTGATACTTGGCGCACAGCCTCGCCGCGAGCTCCCACTGTTTAGCCGTGAGCCCACGGTCAAGCTCTGTGGCGAGCTTGTGCCCGATCTCATTGTCGAACCGATTGAATCCGACTCCGTTCTGTTCAAGTGCGCGGTCCGGATCATTGTCCGCCAGGTGACGCAAAGCGTCGGCGGTCCACACTTCGGTTGCCGAGCGCGGTTGGTAGCGACGGTTGGTAGCCTCAAGTTCGTCCGCCCGCCGTAGCGCGCCTGAGACAGCATCTGTCGCCTTCTCAAGGCCAACGGAACTTGCCAAGTCTCGTACAGCTTTTTTCGCCTCTGGAGCGCCCAGGCTCGACGCTTCGATTAACTCTTCGATCGTCTTCTGTCGGTTGACGATAGTGGGCACCATCTGCCTACCCTGCTCCACGGTCGTCTGAATGAGTGCGGTTTTACGCGCCAAAACTTCGTAGAGGCGATAGTCGAGCGCATGGTCGCCCACGAGATCCGTCACGATGACGCCTCGGTCCTGGCCGATCCGGCACACGCGGTCCTCCGCTTGCTCGTTGAGAGCCGGAGTCCAGTCCCTATCGACGAAAATAACCTGGTGCGCGCGCGTTAGCGTAATGGCGACGCCTGCCGCTCGTACGGTGCCGCCAACGCCCTTAAGCTCTCCACGTTGAAAGCTTGCCTCGATGGCCGATCGTTCCGCGTTCGGCGTGTCGCCCGTGATAACCTTCCAGCCTTCGCGCTTGGCAAGCTCATCGATGGGAGCGCGGTGTGCGCTGAAAACGACAATAGGCTCTTCCGCTTCCTCGAATTCTTCTACCATCGAGAGAAGCGTATCGACTTTGGCAAGTGCCAGCGCGGCGCGTGCTTCTGAAACTTCCCCGATAGAGAGGCCCTCGTCGGGTCCCGAGCGGTCTTTGGCGGCATGCTCTACTAGGCCCCAGGCCGTATCGCAGATCTTCGCGGTTTTCTTGGAGAGATCTACTTGGACCGTGTTGTAGGTCTTCGTGGGGAGATCCGGCAAGACTTCCGTTCGAAGGCGCCGGACCATGACTGGCTTGATCGCCGCGCCGACCTTGGCGGGGTCCGGCGGAGTGCGCGGCCAGACGTAGCCGTACTTGCCTTTGGATCCGCCCATGAGTGCTACGAACTTGTCCCAGGTACCGAATGCTTCGGACGCGAGTCCGAGCGATTGGAGGACCGCCCAGAGCTCGGGACCGCGATTGAGGAGCGGCGTACCCGAAAGACCCCAGACGCGTCCGCCGGCCTTTTGCGTGGCCACAGCGAGGGATCGCCACGCCTTGGTGCGGAGGGCTTTGCTGTTTTTGGTGACATGAATCTCGTCGCCCACAAGAACGAGTCCCTTGGGGCAGGCGTCGAACACTTCCTTTTCGTCGGTGTCGTCTCGGACACCCAAGATGTCGTAGTTGGTGACGACGATTTCTCCCCTTGCTGGCCAGCGAAACGAACCGCGTCCAGAGAGGACCGTGACCTTGTACTCCGGGCGCCACAGAGCGGCTTCGCGCTTCCAGACGCCCTTTGCGACTGCCGGACATACCACGAGCACGGGCGCGAGGTCCGGCAAGGCCATAAGCGTTTGGACAGTCTTACCCAGGCCCATCTCGTCTGCCATAAGCGCACCGTGACGCGACGACAGCCATGTCATCCCGGTCTTCTGGAACGGATAGAGCGCTCGACCGCGTGCTGCTAGCTCCGCGTCCTTCGCGTCCGCCCGTGCGACGGTAGCTCCAATGTCCATGCTCACTTGTGCGACAATCGCGCCCAAGCTCGCCCGAACGTCCGGCGCGATGTCGAGCCCAAACCCTGCGGCCTTGAGCTTCTCGACAATCGCGGGAAGCTTCGTAATTACTGTGACTTGGGCCTTGCGGGCAGGATCGTACTTGGCGCCTGCGGTTGCCGTCCGGTAGGACTGGAATTTGTCGCCGCCCAGGTAGACCGCCGGTCGGATGACGACGAGGCTAGATTCGGAAGTGATTCGGATCATTGCTAGCTCCTGAAGAGACAGTACGGCCGAGCGGGCGAAAGGTAAAGGAGAAATCGACCCGGTAGTGCGTGAATTATTGTCCTACCTCAGTCTACCCTCTACAATCCGAACAGGTTACCATTCCGTCATTGCCGACCGTAAGGAAGCCTCCTGTAAATGTAATAACTTCGTTACAATTTCTGCAATAGGCGGTAACGGTCCCCTTGTTTACTCCAATGACACTTGGTGTACGTTCCACAATTTTCCCCCGCACCACTGTAAGCCACATGTCATAAAACAGATTCAGCGTGATAGCGTCCGCCTTGTGGAGTAGCTCAAACGGAAGGTCCGGCAGTCCGGCGGACTTCACCGCGGCATTGATACGCTGGACGATTTCGATCTTGTCGGACTTGGCGCTCATTTTCTATCCCCAGTCCATAGGTTGCAACCGAATGTTGGTTTAGTCCATAAGCTTGCGGCGTATCCGCTACCATCAAGGCAGGCCACTTCTGACTCTTTCATCGATTCCCCCATACCTGAACCGTTTCCGTGAATGATTTTTAGACAGCGCCTGTGCGGCACTTCTTCAGGCATATAATCGTTTGCTTCAGTAAAGACCTCGTGAGCTTCCCCGTTTCGGTTCCAGAACATGCAGGTTTGACACGTATTCACGACGCCCTCACACACACAAGCGCCCGGAGGCCGTCCTTGATAAGCATCTCGATTGGCTCCCCCCGAGCCACGCGCCCCTCGACTGACGACACATACTGCCGTACCGCGGCTTGTCTGAAGCCGAGTCCCACGAGAGCCGTACTGAGGCGCGCTTTCGTGTCCGGGCGGTCTTCCGCCGGCTCTACCACCGGCTCTACCACCGTCTCTACCGGGAAAGCCTTCTTAGCTGGCAAAAGCTTGATCGTGCGGATCTGGCGTTTCTCAAGCGCCTCCGCCCCTAGTACGGCGGCCCTCGTCAGAAGGCGCACGACCGCGACGATAAGGTCGACGATGGACGCGAGAAGCGTAAAGACTGAGATGGTGAGGCGCCGAGCGGCGGCTTTGACGGTCATGATGAATCTCCCTGTCCTTTCTTGTACGGCCAATGGTGGACCAGATCAAGGGTCATGGCCAAGAATAGTGCATGAATTAGGTGGCATGGTGTGGGTCAGGCGAGACCTGTAATTCTCGAACGCAGCCATAGCCAGAAGCCATTTAGCGTGGGAACGGTTGTACCGACGGATTAACCACCAAGAGGTTCCAGTACAGACTAAGATTGTTGATATGTTGATAAGGATTAACTTACCTAGAAGCGCGTCATGGAAACAGTAAGCTACTGCGATCATACAGCAGATTACGGAGATAGTTGGACGTGTCTCTTTACCTTCCCCTAGCACTTCCACTATTAGCTTCAACTCGTCGGCCGGTGTCTTCCTTTGAATTCTGGCCGGTGTCTTCCCTTGGGTTCTGTATGTCTGGACACAAGTTTCTGGAGTTCGTTTAACCATCATCCTTCTTCTTCGGTTGAGACCGTAACGAAAAGATACTGTCCAACAAACTGAAGCGCATCCGCGACGTGTGGTTTCAAACGAAGAGCTATCTCCGCCCGCGATTCCTTCGCTCTCGGTACGTCCGTGACTGCTACACCGTCACCGGAAGCGTGAACGACGACCATGATCGCGTCTGGGGCCAGGTTTTCGTTCTCGCGATGCATCGATTTGATCTGTAACCGTAGTTTCACTTTCATCGTCTCATCGTCCTTTCATCTCTGCACGTGCCCACCTTGCAATACGCTCTGCGGTCCGCGCGATGTTGAGAAGCTGACGTTCTGAAAACTTGAACTGTATGTCGTACCTATTACTTCCCTTCTGAACATTGTTATACCCTAGTTCACGTAGGATCGTTTCGGCCATCCTTGTTGCGTCTTGGTCGTCTTCGCAGGTTCGATGATCGTGCATGAATTCACTTCCCCTTCGGAATTCCCCGCCACACAAGCAGGTGTCCTGGCATCTCGGTCACGAGTCCGCCGGACTTGAGACTGTGGACTGCGGCTTTGTAGGCGTCGAAACTCATGACGTCCAAAAGGTCGCCGTACAGGTGACCGCTGTAAATCTCGCCCGCGGCCTGAATGCGCTCGGCCACAAGTTTGGTGGTGCTGACGATGAACTGGATCTCTTCGTTGGTCATAGACTTATCCGGTTGGACGAAGTGACGCTGCGGTCCGGGCTTTCGGGAGTGTCTTTCCGTTATCGAGACGGCTCACGATGAAGCGCGTACGATTACTAAACGCCGTAGCTAGCGAACATGAGTCCACGCGGACTTTCACAAGGTCAGTGCCGACCTTGGTGAGAACGACTTGACCGATCTTGATGTCTGCTTGCTTCATGGTGTGTACCCTTCTTCTTGTACGGCCAATCGCGGAAGAAGTAAAGATAGTGCGTGAATTATTGTGATGCCATGTAGGTAGCCAAGCCGCCCTTGACTGCTACGGCTGCGTACATCTTGCAGGATTCATAATCCGTGCCATCGCAGGGAGCCGGCGTAGTGGGCGCTGACGAGACGCGCTGTGTCGGAGCCTCGGTTGCTCGGATAGTTTCCGAAACACCGGACGGAGGGTTAGAGCTGTAGAGGGTCCAGGTGGAGGAGACGATGACCTTGAGCATGATGCATGATGGTACGGACGGTCTTCGAGTAAGTGAAGGACTGGAGCAATAATTCTTGAATTAGGTCGTAGAATGTAGGCTACGCAATTTCCTTGACAATACGCTTAGAAAGTGCTTCGAGCGGATCCCCCATCCCTCGGACGATGGCGACTTCGCGCCAGTGCTCTGCGTTATCGTTGTATGGCTTGGCGACCAATATTCCGAATTCTCGGTAAGCGACTTCGGCGACGGCACGTTGCTGGACTGCCATATACCGTTCCGAAGGATTCTTATCGGTCTCTTGACCTGGGCGGTACTCATCCCAAATGGCGTCTCGCATCTTCTTTCGGAGCGAATACCAATGAGGTTTACACATGAAGAGTTTGGGAGGTACTTCAACATTGCAACCGTGAGCGTGACATTCATGAGTCATAACCAAATCTCCGCTTCTTCTGGTGGGAAGTCTGGTAATGGGACTGTTATCCCCATCCCTCTCATGTCGACTGTCTTCCTGATATTCCCAATTGCCGTCCGTGAGGAAGGAGTGGCAGTGGACATCTCTGTATCCCCCTTACTCCTTCGTAGGTGGCGGCAACTTGGATAGCGGATATTCGAGCGGGTCTCCCTCGTCGTTATCGAATGCGCGCTTGCGCCATTTTTCCGCATCTTCGATATACGGTTTGGCGACGGCGCCTCCGTAGCAAAGAAATGTGACCTCGGCGAGAGTTCGGTGGCGTACGGCAATACGGCGAAGACTGCCGGCTTTTTCTTTGGCAAGAGCAAGGATAAGTTCCTTACGCACGTAGCGCGCGTGCGCGAGACACAAGAAATGAAGTGGTGGTTTGCACGTTTGTTTGAGTTTTATTCCGTCGAAGCATCCGTCCACATAGCAGATATGACGTTCGGATGTTATCGATTGAGTAGATTTGCACTCTTGACAAAGAGGAATGTTCTTCCGCCATTCGGCAAGTTCTTCCTTGAATGCAATGGGCTTGTCGAGGATAAATTCCGTAACCCGCGCACACTCGTGGCATATGACATCCACGTGGAAGTAAACGATGGGAAGTTTCTTATCGTCTTTGGACATAGGAACTATCCGTTTTCCGAGTCCGAACGAATGGACCGAAGACCGCTACTTTTGCCGCACTTCGGACAAGGCTTTCTTGACACGAGCGTCCAGCTTATTCCGTCTCGAACCGCTTTGGCGTGACTTTGAAATGTGACGCCGCAACTGCATTCGCAATTGGATTCGAGGTACTTGTCGAATGAGGACCAATCGATTGTTGAGTTCATGAATTACTCTCGTTTTCATCTTCGAATAGATCGCAGTCCGGTTGTTCCTCGACTTCGTCTTTTGCTTCCCTGAGTTGTTTCCCTTCTTCGTCAAGCGCTTTCTCATACACGGCGCTCGTCAATCTCTGACTCACTTTCCGTACGGTAAGACTGCTTGCAAGATGTCCAAGGATTGCCTCTCCGACCGCGGTCCTCTTTGGCATCGGATCGAAGGATAGCTCGACGGGGCGCACGATCCATTGCCCGTAGGACGGCGTTTGGTGGCCTGGGCGTTTGGGGTCAGGCTTGCCGTACGCGCGCGTATAGAGTTTTTTGCCGTTCTTATCGGACGGAGTTATCGAACTCTTGACTCCGCAGAACCGCGACACTTCTGATATCTTGACCGTACCCGTGGTGAGTTTCTTTTCCTCTTTGAGGCGCTCGTATCCGGAGACGATGTCTTGCCAGTTCTCTAGGATGGCTTTCCGGCCGACTCCCCGCCCGCGTACGCTACTGGCCTCTTTGGCCGTTGGGGATAGTGGGAAGTAGATTCCAGGTCGAGCGAAAAACATCCCTTTGGTATTGATTTTCTCTTCCCATCCGCCGAGCGGGACTGGATCGCCATCCGGTTTTCCGTCCTTCATCTTGACGACGTCAAACGTGCCCGTGTCCTTGGGACGTGGCGCCCTGATTCGTTCTCTCGAAACAATTCCGTCCGTCGCCATCATTAGAATTGAAGCTCGGTCTTTGACGAGTCCCACCATCTCCAAAAGCTTTGCGCGCGTGCCGCTCGTTATCATCCCCGCCCAAAGCCACGATTGAAACCGCGCGGCGCCAACGGATTGCGCGAGCTTTCCATAGCAGCTATTGCATCCAAGTTTGATGACGATTCCCGGACCTTCCTTTCCGATTCGTACCCGCTCGGTGTAGTACCCGGGAATCTTCTTGAACGGTTGGCAGTCGCACGTCGTTTTATAGACCCAGGCTCCGTGAAATTCCGTATTGGGGAAAAGTCTCTCGCCTACGAGATACTCTTCTCGATACACCCATCCTCCGCCCGACGAGACTGGGAAACAAATACTTCCGTCTTTCTCACGAAAAGGAAATGGCCCCCAGTGTCCGGTTGCCAGCCCTGCCTCCTTTTTTATTCTACCCAACTTATATTGTACCAAAGCGCAAGTGACGTGGGGACCTTCTAGATCCTTTCGCTCCAGAGTCCACTGCCATCTCCCGTGTTCGAGACATGGCAAAAAGCATAGCTCGTACGGGTACGCGCTCGAGATATCGTATCCGTAGAGAGTGCCTGAAATAGTCCCCAAGACTGAATTCTCGAACCGACCGCCGAAAAAGGCGCGCTGGGCAACGTCCTTTAGTTCTTCTGGACATGGTCTCAGGCGCGCTTTTATCCCCATTACAGTGAGCATCGCTTCGGCGCTTGAGCCGGCTCCGTAATAATTCTTGAGTTTGAGTCCAGCCTTCTCGTGAGCCTCGGTGAGCTTTTGAGCCAAGGCGGCCATCGAGGCGCATTCTTCGTAGCAGTATTCCTTGACACTGTCCCAATCGAGCTTGTCAAAGTCGGCGCGCTGTTCTTTCATGCGCGCCATCCGCTCCCATAAGGCGGGAGTGCCGACTTTCCAGTCTTGGATGGCAGCGACGAATCGGCCTTGAAAGAACTTGAAGATATCCCAAATGGTCGCGCGTCTTGGGCCCTTTTTGACCGTAAACTTGCTCGCCTGAAGATTGATGACGTATCCGTGCCAGTAGATAGGTATAAGGCCCTTGCGCGTATCGTCAGGTCGGCGTTTTCTCGTTTCAGGTCTAAAGAGCCGGTACAAGGACCGAGTGTCGACGTCGGTCAAAATCTTGGTGAGATCGTACTGAAAGGCGTATGCGAAGATTTTGGTACGTTTGGTCTTAGGAATTGAAAGAATGAAATCGAGCGATTCCTTGGTCGTGAGACGCACTCTTCGCTTGTCGGTCTCCGATTCTACTTTGCCGTCGATAGACCACCTTTGCGTGCCGTCACTACTGCTTACGGCAAGAAAGATATAGCGGTGGTCCTCTCGCCCCTGTCCCTCTCCGTCGATGCCGAGGTATTCGTTTTGGGGTGATTCTTTGTCGCTCAATACTCGTTTCGCAATGCTCGTGTGATATCCCGCTCCGTAGCCGCATCGCGCGCAAGGATTTCCCTCGGAGGCGTGGGTAATACGGTGGGAAGAAGCGGGGCGTTTACAGATGCGGCATGGGTCTCCAGACGGAAAGTGATAGGAGAGTCTCACGGCTCGGCAGATTCGGCTATAGCGAGCGGCGCCTCGGCTGCAAATATCTCAGGAATCGTATCGTGGACTGCATCGTCCAGAAGCTTTTCGATGTCTTCTGCCTGCTGGTGAAGCGCGATGACGTACTGCGCGAGTCGTTTGGCTCCTTCGATGTAGCTCTTGTGTTTACCGTTCAAGATGAGTTTGGCGACCGTGAGCGCCTCATCGTCATTGAGCGGCGCTTGGTGATTCGGCCAGTTTTCTGGACTTTCATGGATCATGGGACAGCCTTTCCGCTGACTCTATTTGTATAGAGTTCATTGTCTTTCTTGATAGCTTCTTGCCACTCTTGTGTTTCCATAAAACCGTATTTGTTTTCGAAGTATGCGAGTCTCGCTTTGACTCTCTCGAGTTCTTTCGTAAGCTCGGGAGCCGCTTGACTCTTATATTGCTCGATACGGCTTGCCGCACTCCCGCACCAGACAGGCGCACCTGTTTCCTTGTCGAGTAGTAGCGTTCCGTCTTTTTTCGTTACGTAGTGAGGAGGGCGCAGTTCATGAACTTTTGACATGGGACTCTCTCACGCTTTCCGGATGAGAATGTCAATGAGTTCGGTGAGTTCGACAAGCGACATCCGGATGATCTCTTTACCTTCCCCGCCCTTCCAACGGTTGGCGGCGAGGTCGTGTAGTTCCCTCGAAGTTGGAAATCCTCCTTTTAGCCGTTCCTGAATCACTTTGAGTTTGGTGAGCATCTCTCGCTTGACGTCGGCAGCAAGTTGTAAATCGTCGGAGCCGGCCATGGGCATTACCAGCCTTTCGTTTTGAGTTCGGAGAGACGTTTTAGGAGAACATCCTGTTTGGTGAGCTTGAGTGCGGCGGTCGCGTTTGGGAGCCGTCCGCAACTGCATTTGTGATAAGCGCCCCTCCTTGACCTCTCTCGATAGATGCCGCTCCCCTTACACTTGCCACAGTACGGCTTTGTCGGTATTGCAGGTCTCTTCTGCCAATCGATAGCGGCCATGAGTTTACTTCACTTTCGGTTTCCACATTGGGTCATTGAGTTTTCGGTATTCAATCGGTACAACGTGCTTTTTGGCTGCGATAATGCCGAGAGACATTCCTTTTGAAATGCCGAAGTCTTCGTAGACAATGCACGCTTGGGCGGCGTAATACCAACTCGTACCCGCCTCGATACCAAGTGCCCGTTCGGCAATGACATTGTCATCCAAGACTTGCGTATAGAGAAGATGGGGCACCATGGGCGCCTCTCCGCGCTTGAGACAATCGAGCATGGCCGCGCGCGCGTAGGCGATATTGAGTTCTCGATTGCCTGCGTATGGCGACTCGATAATGACGAGTCTCCACGGTCGCACCGTGCTCATCTTGGCCTCTTACCGAGACCGCGAGTCCAATCATCCATCGCATCCGCAACCGCGCGCGCTTCCGCTACGATAGCTGGATCTTCCCCGCGAGCTTCACGGTCGCTTGCCCACTGTCTTACAAGTGAACCGGCTCCAGGGTCGCGGCCAAGCAAAATGAACATCGGCTCATCGGGTTTTGCGTTGGCGTAGCAGTCGAATTGACTTGGATCATTCTTGGTGCCCATGATGAATTGACCGTCCTCTTTAGTGCATGAATTCTACGCAACTTCTGGACTCATAAAGAGCGTATACACCCTTCTAGGTTGTACCCCTGTAGCGTTCGAAATGGCTTGATAAAACTCCATAGCCAGATTTCCCGCTTCTACCGTATAGTTTTTCTTCCCCATGAGTTGTTTGATGATGCGTTTCGCGTAATCTTCGTCACTCTCGTGACGCATCCTTGGAGGCAAATGCTCTTTGGCTCCGTGCCTTGCCAACGTATCGAAAATTCGATTCTTCCCTTTCCCTCTCTCTTTCATGATTCCTTTTCCGAGATTGGCTTCCGTAATCTGCTCTCGTACGTTTTGGTCAGCTATTATCTTAAGTAGTTTCCGATTATCTCTTTTGAGCTTCATATTCTCTGCCTGGATTGCCGCTTCCTTTTTCGATTTCGGTTTGGGTCCAGGCTTTTTCTTCCCGACTACCTTCTTCTTCCCGACTCCCTTCTTCTTTTCGAGTCCCTTCTTCTTTTCGAGTCCCTTCTTCTTTTCGACTCCCTTCTTCTTTTCGACTCCCTTCTTCTTTTCGAGTCCCTTCTTCTTTTCGAGTCCCTTCTTGCCTTTCTCTCCATACCAACGAACGAGCGCAGCATGCTTGGCGCGGGCGGATCTCTCGCGTGCGGCGCGCTCACGAGCGCGAGCATTGCGTTTCCTGGTCCGGGCTCCCTTCGCCCACGGACTTTCCTTCTTCAATTTGCCATGTCGCGAATCCCTCGCTCGTGGCCGAACTCCCTCTTGACAGTCTCTTTAGACTATCTTATGTTGGGAGTCGGGTAATCGGTTTCGTCGTCGACAACCCATTGGCAGCCCCACCCCTCGGATTGAGCCTGGGGGTGGGGCGTTTCCTTTTTGGGTGTTTGTGTCCTCCTAACCAGTCTTTCTCTGAATAGACGCAACTGCGCTCTTGCGAGCGAGCACGGACTCGTGGAGATTCAAGAGCGCATCGGTGAGTTCATCGATAGAAGCAACCGCTTTGTCCGCATGGGCTCTTGGAAGAGAGGTATCGATGCGTACGGTCGTCCGAAGTTTGGAGAGCATTCCGATATCGGACTCGAAGCCATTGTCTCTCTTTCGAACAAGTCCTCCGGCGCGCTTCTTCAAGGACGAGAGACCTTTTTCGGGTCCAGCAATGTCCGCATGAAGTACGCCAATCTCTTCGATGAGTACGTCCAAGGGTCGGACGGCCAAGACGACAAGCGCTTTGTCCAACTTTCGGTCGGTCTTGAGCGCGACACGTAGGCGCGAGAGTCCCCCGAGCTCTACGTCGAATCCAACCGCCGTGTCACTCTTCTTCTTCGGATTGATCATTTTCCTTTTCCCTATAAAACATCCCGGGCCATCCACCAAAGTGGCGAGTGGCCCGGACTTTCTTACGCGCTTCTCTCTCTCGCTCTCAGAACGGGATTTGGTCGGCGCCCGGTCCGCCTACCTGCTCTGCGATCCCTTGTCCGCCGGTCAATGCAGGTGGTCCGCCGAGCATAGCCGCAGGTCCGAAGCTTTTGCGCGGCTTGGGACTGCCCATGTTGATGCCGAGGTCATAGAGCCACATGGTCTGGCCCTTTCCGATCTCGAGCTTGCTCTTGGGACTAATCCGCATCTCGAAGCAGAGGTCCGGCCGGCTCGATACCCGCTCGATATATTGCGTGAGCTGGTGGGTAGCGGGCGAGAGGACTTCGCTTCCCGGTGGAACCGTGATGACGTTTCCTTCACGATTGATGACCTTGCAGGGTTCCGTCAATCGGAAGAGAAAGCAATTCCAGTCTTTGTTTTCGCCGCCCATCATCATAGGAGGCATGGGGAGGAGATTGAGTAGGTAGCCGACGAGGACGGTATCGCAACCCTTGTTGGGGTTATACATATACCGTTCGGTTTCGATCTTGGTGAATCGGTCTCCTCCGTTGGTACTCGCTGCCGCTGGCGTATGGGTGGTGGGAGCCGGTTGTGCTTTTGTGTCGTCGTCGTGCTTTTTGGCAGTGTTCGGTGTGGCCATTGTTTTCTCTTTTGGTTGGATTCGAAGAGCGAATCATCGAGAAGGTTCGATTATTCGACGTTCTCGTGACTTGCCCGTTACGCTAAGGATAAGTCGGTAAAAAGTTCGTGAATTAGTCTTATGTGTTGGCGGCTTCAGGAGGACCGTCCGATTCCTCGATGACGATGCCTCCGGTTTCGTCGACCGTAATCTTGGGCATCGTGCGCGCCGCGCGCGTTACGTTTCCCACGAATCCGGTAGAGCCGCTTTGCTGCTTGGCCGCGATGGGACCAATCCAATTCTGGAGTTGACGTTGGAGCTCCGTAAAGAGTTCGAGCTCTCGTCCACGCGGATACTTGATCGTTACTTCGCTTCCGAGTTCGTTCTTGAAACTCATTCCGTGTGGAGGGAAGAGTTTGAGCGTATCGATCGAAGCGGCTGTATCCGCTGATCGAATGTCCGTGTCTCGAATCTGAGCGTGACACTGAGGACATTTGCCGTCGCGAAATTCGACGTTGGCTTTGGTCACGTTGCGAAGAAAGAGTTCGCACCCATGACAGTTGAAAATGTGATTAGGGGCGAGAACGATCATGAAACCCTCATTGACATTTGCCCGTGAATTGTGGTAGTTTCCTATCCAATCGACGAGTCCCGCAAACTACTACAATCCCCGGCGATTGTCAATAGGTAATTCAATGATAATTCAACTTCGGGGATACTCAAAAATCAAGGTCAATTCCAAAGACCGAGAGATGCTCGTTATCGTATTCAAGATTGGCCCTATCCGCATTTGCGTGAATGCCAACATCCCGGATGATGGGAAACAGACGGCTCCGTTTTATGTGCAAACGGAAGTCAAAGAGTCTGAAGGGTGGACGACAGTAGATGGGAGAGAGAAAGAGGAATAATTCATGAACTCTGATTCAAAACCAAACTCATTCGAAGAAGAAGCGCGCGTTCTCATCGAGAAGCAAGAAGAATTCAAAGCGAAGATTATTGCAGAGCGATCTATGTACATGGCTCGAATCATAGAGCTCGACGAATTACTCGCAAAGCTCGGTGGAGTTAAGAAGTATAAGCCTAGACAGAAGGTGAACGAAGGAGAGAACGGGGGAGAGGCATCTGCCCCTTTAGACGACGAAGAAGAAACAATCCTAGCGATGGAGGCGCGCGCCGTATTGGATTATCTGGATCACAGCGGAGCGTTACCGCCAATTCCAGAGAACTGGATGCCAGATCCAACTCTGGACAAGAAAAGTCAGATTATAGAAATCATCCGAATGAAAGGCCCACAACTAAGAGGACAGATAATAAGGATGTATCCTCACGCCAACTCGAAGGAGAAAGCTCGGACGTGGGCGCCTCTCTCAGAGCTCACTCGCTCCGGGAGGCTGGTAGAAAACAAGGACGGACAACTCACAATTCCGAAGCGATAGAGACAGCGTTTCATTCAGCCGTCTCTAAAGAAGAAGGAGTCTGGGAGGTTACGGACAAGGCCACCAGAATTACGTATCGAACGTTTGGTGGACGAACTCAAGTAGAAGAGCGCCTTGAACATCAAGAGAGCATAAAGAGACTGCCGAAGAGGCCGAACCTTGGAGCGGGCAAGTACGGTTCGAATGGGAAGGGGACTCCGACATGAGCAATGACAGTAGTGAGATTTGTAACAAATGCGGTCGGATTCGCCCGAGCTATATTGCAGATCCGTCATGTCAAAATGGTGGGTACTGCAATTGGGTTATCGGTGATTTACGACGATTTACGAATACGTCTTTAGGGATTGCTCATCAAAGAGGCGTATGTGATGAGGTTTCGTGTCCGTGGTGTGCAGCATTCAAAACTCAGGATAACAATTCGTGAATTCTCTTACAAAAAAACTCAAACCACTATCCGGTGGCTCCGTAGAAGGTTGGGTATTTCACTGTCCAGGTTGCGACTGTGGCCATGTGTTCTACACAACTGGCCCAATAACCTGGGAGTTCAATGGTAATCTCGAGTCTCCGTCCTTCACGCCATCTCTTCTCAATACGTGCGAGAATCATCCGGACCCAAAGCAGCGCCGCTGTCACCTTGTAATGACAGAGGGTAAGATCCATTATTGTCCAGACTGCTCTCACGATCTTGTGGGGCAGATTATTGATTTGCCAGATCTAGAATGGTAAGCAATCATGTCCTCCTCTAGTGGCTCTATCGGCACTTACACCTGCAAACTCTGTCAAGGTCAAGTCCCTTCGGACAAGATGCGTTGTCCGAAGTGCAAGAATTGGCACCTCCCTGATAAGAACTCCACGTCCGACGACGAAGAGACGGTCATCCTCTCTGACGCCAAACTTGCCGTCATCGAACGCTATAAGACAGGAATGCTTGACGTCGTCTTCGGCGGAGGCTTGGCGCGAACGAGCGTGAGCCTTGTAGCGGGTCCTCCTGGAGCTGGCAAGACTACGCTTTTCCTTCAGCTTGCGGACGCCATCATCGACATCACGGGTAGAGAAGCCATGTTCATCGCGAACGAGCAAGGACCGGAAGAAATCAAGGAAACCGCTCGCCGCATTCGTATCAAGAACATGGTCAAAATTCGTGTCGTCAAAGCGATGGGAGGGCTCAAGAGTGACCTTGGAGCCCTCATCCTCCGCTACCAGCCAGGTCTTATGATCTTGGATTCTCTGACGAAACTGACGGGCGACGACCCAAACCTCGGGCTCATGGTGTGCGAACGGCTAAAGAGCTACACTGTCGAGCTTAAAGCCCCCAGCCTTATCGTCAACCAGATCAACAAAGACGGTGACCACGCGGGGATCATGAAGCTTCAGCACGCGGTCGATGCCACATTTTTTCTGGAGAAGGACGACTCGGACGGAGAACGGTTCTTTTGCTCGACGAAGAATCGCTTCGGCGAATCGCCCGTGGGCGTCAAGCTTCTCATGACGCCGGCAGACCATCCGGAGTACCCCGGCAAACTCATCTTGTCACCCAGGCAAGATGATGATACAGATGAGCTCGATGACGGACCTATCAATAGCTTCGGGTCAGAGGACGTTTCATAAGGAGGCGAAGTGATGCCGGCAGCCAGCGGTCCTCCATGCGTAGTGTGCCTTAGGCGCGTATCAAGGTGTCGCGTGACGCGATGTCCTTGGTGCGCAGTCGTGCTTTGCATGAAATGTGAATGTCCGCATCGATGCGCGGAACAGATGGAGGCGTGGAGACGCGCGACGTCCGGCGGATCTGTGGAGAAGTGATGAGAGAAGAACGATTCAACATAAAGGAAGGACCGCTATGACCATCGGAGATTTGAAAGCACTTCTTGCCTCGTACGACGATAGTTTAGAAGTCACCATTGACGGTGATCCTGTAGAGGACGTCTACATCGATAAGGACGACGATGGTGGTGTAGAGTACGTCGTTTTGAGTTGCGAATCTCCAGAATAGGACCAAAGGTCAAACCTCATGTGCATTCACGCCTATCCCCTCATCGTCGGTTCTACGGTTCGTGATAACCTCCCGAAGCTCACCCTTTGGTGTCCGGGATGCGGCGCCTTTACGTATTCAGAAGTATCAAAAGGTCCCCGATCAAGCGATTGGACAGAGCCTAACCTTTCGGCCAATCGTCACAAGAATCGTCCTTGTCAAGAGCTCCCTCTTCCGTGTCTCATATGCGGAGAGACGGAAAACAAGGAAGAAAAATTTCGGATTGCTCTCGAATCCATTCTCGCAAACGAGATTGACGAAGGAAAACAGTTCAGCTTTACAGCTTCGAGAGCGAGAATGGCGCTTCATGGTCCCGCTCTTGACAAGGACGATTCTTGTGACGATTGAAAAGAGCTATGACCAAATACATCGTCATCGCAGAAGGCGACCGTATCGTCCTCGGTTGGGCCTACCCCACCAAAGCCCGCGAGTCTGAGTACGAGGCTGATCCGGCGCACTACATCCCGTTATCGACAGGTTGCTATCTCCACGTCGAGACCGAAGCCGAAAACGAGCATGTACTCATTCTTGCGTACCCGTTCGTGGAAGACCGCGCGAAGAAGGTTGCCAAGCAGATTGGCGGGAAGGTCGAATTCATTCCCTGATCCAAACTAATTCACGAATTAGGAGCCCTCAATGTCTGAATCTCAGTATCCTCCTCATCAAACACATTCATTCCCATGCGAAGTCTGTCTAGGTACTGGACCATGTGCGGCTTGTAACGGGTCTCGCAAAATTCTTTTGCTTACCTGCGGCCTTTGCAAGCTCCCTCTCGACCGTCCCGGTCCTCACAACTGTCCCTCATGCGGAGGGACTATGGCGACCCTTCTCGATGGCTGGAACTGCGGCAACTGCAAGATCTTCAACGGCTCCGTGAAAGAGTGGCTATCTGTATGCCGTTCGTGCGGTCAACCGGGACCGAGCAAGTCTATAACCAAAGTTCCTGCTCCAATGACCTATGAGGACGTGGTTCAAGGATGCAAAAACATCGGATACGATCTCAACTGCGGACAGTGCGCGTCCGCCCCAAACGCAGTTGCAGAGGCTTCCCCCGCACCAGCAGACGAGGTCCCTAGTCCGGCGGAGGAGTCGGGAAAGAGTGCTATCGATGATTTGATTCGAGAGGCAGAAGGAGCAATCGTGAGTGAAGCGACGGTAGCACGTCCACTTCCGCTTTTGATTGCGAAACTTTTGAGAGAATTCAAAGGAGAGCGGGCCACCTGCCTTCTCCAGCGCGCCACCATCAAGGACCTTCGCGCGAAACTCGAACAGACGTCCAAAGAATGGTTTCTCACGATCGGTCCGGAAGATCCTCTTTGGAAGATGTTGCCGGCTCTCACGACAGGGCTGGAGCCGGCCAGCAACATGCCGCGGTTTGTGAGGCTCCTTCCGTCCGCGCAGATTTCTCAGGAACACATCGAGGAAGTGCGCGCGTATTACGAGAAGCATGGGGCGGATGTTCAAGTCATCTTGCCGCAGGCTCCAGCAGCGAACTCAGCAAAGGAGGAACCTTTTCTGACGATTCTGAATAGTGAACCTCGGATAACCGAACTACTCCTCAGTTCTGGAGATATCTACGATCGATTATACGCGTTAGACAATGACGGGCATGTGTGGACTATCAAGGTCGGGGACACACCTTCGTGTGAGTGGAGGAGGCTTCCGCCAATCAAGGAGTCTAAGTCATGAGGTGGCGCCGAAGACGCTTTCAGAGACTTCGTCGGGCGACTCCTGTGCTGCCACATGACTATGAGGTTCGTTATCTCAAGGCTATGTTCAAAGCGGCCTACAATCCGGAAGAATTACGGAAGATGGCGGACGAGTTCATCGGAGCAGGATACATTCAGCACGCCGTACGCTTGAAGGAGATAGCTCATATCCTAGAGAAGAATAAAGACGGTTAGCGTGAGATCAAGTTCATGTCTGAAGGAGAACACTTCAATGTCATATAACCTTTGCGAACTGATTGCACCGATAGCGCCACTTGTTGCGGCTTATGGTCAGATGCCGGATAGTCCCGTTAGGAAAGCTGTAGGCTTGGCCATTATTAGAGCTCTTGACAATGCATTGAGCCAAGTGACGGCGCAAGTCAGCGATGAGTCCAGGGACTTATTGAATTGCGTCTCCAACCCGAACGCGTCCGCAGGAAAAAGATCATGAGTAATGAAAATCGCGGTTTTCGCGGGATGGATCCGGAAAAGCAGCGGGCCATTGCGAGTAAGGGCGGCAAGGCTGCACATGCTCAAGGTAAGGCGCACGAGTTTACGAGCGAGCAAGCGAAGATTGCCGGCAGGAAAGGCGGACTCTCCGTCTCGAAGGACAAGAAGCATATGTCCGAGATAGGTAAACGAGGCGGCAAAGAAAAAGAAAAGAAGGGGTGAGGGACCGATGCAATACTCTCAGTACCGCATCATCGTCGGCGGTACGAAGGCTGCGCGAGATAGACATCGAAAGAACTTCGATTGCCTGAGCGATGCGGAAAAGCATCTCGGCAAACTCAAGGTCGCGCGAGACCCCGAGGTCCATACCCTCTATCTACTAGGAGTAGAGCTGGGCGGAGTGCAGCGACTTTTACGAACACTGAAACTGCGGGAGCCTCCGAAATGAGCAAAGCTACTCTCGAAGCCGAACGGCTACAGCTCAAGGCCGATATTGACTTCTTTCAGTTTCCGTGTCCCGACTGCGGTCGGCACGTGGGCAAGATTGCGTGGGATAAGAAGAAGGGCGGCGAGTGTCCGCATTGCTTTGCGCATATCGAACCCAAGGACTTTCAAACGCTCATCGATGCCATCCAAGCCAAATGGACGCGCGTTATCGAACTCGCAAAACTCATCACCGAAGCTTCTACCCTGGAGCACGCGGCCGAACTTCGAAAGGCCCTCCCCAAGTGGGAAACGTTTCTTACGGGCGGATGCAAAGCGGAGGACTTCACACGAAGTCTTTATCATTGTCTTTCGGCGACGTTTTACAATATCGCGCATACCGATAGGAACGGATTCTATCTAGTCCAATTTGGGGAACTTGGACTCGCTGTCGGGACACTCAAACGGATGGTCTCCTTCGTGAAGAAGAAAGAGCGAAGTGACAAAGAGTCTCCGATGGCGAAACTTGAGGACGATATCGTTTCGCTACTCGAAGAGACGGACATCTTGCCGAAAATGGTGGCGCGGCTCGAGAGAGAGACGCGGGCGAGCGAGCTTGCCGAGCTCAAGAGACTTCGAGAGAAGTATCCAAACCAATAATTCATGAACTAAGGAAATGGGATTCACATGCTCGACACTTCAATGAACGCAATCTTATTCGCCAAGAAACTCCGTCAACGTCAGTCCGAGCTCAAGACGAAGTATAAGAAGGATCTCGACAAGTACGCGCGCGACTTCGAGTCCTGGAAAGCAGCGCTCGCCCGGTTTCTCGTTCATGACGCAAAGAAGAACGTAGAGCGAATTTTTCGATCTCAGATCGACAGGGATCGATATCGCGATTCTTACTGGAAGAATGCCGTTCTTGCGGGATGCCCCGAACCTCCAAAGAGACCGGGCGAAGAAGTCATCCGGAAGATTGCAGCGGCCCTTCGCCATATCGCCATCACGGGGCAGAAGACGGTGCATCTCAATTCGAGCGATCTGGAAACCTACTTCGGGGAGGAGGAGGAGGCGGACGGTGACGAATGAACCTTCCTAACGTCATTCGTTGTCAGAAGCCTCTCGCCTTTCAGATGCGCGGATGCGAACTACTCAAGGGTCACACTGGTCTCTGTACGGCGGATACCCGAATGCTCATTTTCTATTTGCCGCTGCCGCTCAGATACATTCCAGAGCCAGTCATGCGCCTCATTCGACCAATCTTCGGTATCCAGAACCGCAAAAAGACATTGGGAGATGTCATGGACGAACAAGAAGCTCGCCGGAATAAAAAATCTTAGATAATACCCACTTGACACCTACTAGAGACTATGATACCCTTCTAACACTGGTGTGAACTCCCACCAATCCGAGAATTACCGCTCATACCCTGCTGTCTTTCAGATAGCGGGGTTTGGTGCATTTTCACACTGAGGATTTTCCAACATGGCCGACGCAATCACTGAAGAGATCTCCCAGTCCAATATGTCTCGTCCGGCCAAGAGTGCCATTCGTCGGTGGTACGAGGGAATGGGGGGTGGCGCGGGGATCAGACGTCACGTGACCGAAGGCGCGCAGGCGGTTCGTCAGGGTGGCGAATCGGGCCTCATGGGCGCGGCGCTTGGCCTTCTGGAAGCCGAGCGTGGAAGCCTCGATGTCCAGGTGGGCCAGCACAACGTACCCATCGACGGTGTAGCGGCTGCTGTCGGTCTACTCGGTAGCGTCATGATGGCGAACGACGCGACGGGTCTCTCGGCCGATCTCCGGAATCTCGGAAGCTCGGCTCTTTCGGTTCTCGCGTACCGAAAGGCTGGCGATTGGCGCCGAAGGGGCAAGGGTATTCACTCGGGAGCAAAAGCGCTTCCCGGACACGCCGCCGCGCACGGCGACGTCATCGATATGGACGATCCCGTGCTTCAAGCGTCTCGGGCGTTTGGAGTGGGACGTTAGGCGACTGCGATGCCTACCAAGAGACGCGCAAGGAAGAAGCATAAGGGTCAGCGTAAGTTGACCAACGAAAGACTGAAACATATTCTCCATAAACTGGATTCAGTTGAAGAGACGCCAGCCAATGCTTCAAAGATTCGCGCGATAGAAAACCAAATCGATTATTTACTTCGTAAGAGGTAGTTATGCCGCACAAGCGCCGCGCAAAGAAACGACACAAGCCGTCTTGGCGAATTCATGAACTACTCGTCAAGGCGCTCAACTCGGCAGCACGCAAAGGCAAAACGATCAGCGAGTTACCGAATGATCGAAAAGTGAAGTTTCTCGGCAAAGAGTACAACAAAGCTCTTTACCGAGAAGACCAGGCGGCCGAACGGAGGACGAGGTAATGCCCCAAACCCTGCGTTTTTGGGATCTCGCATGAAGTGGGTGCCCGTTTCCATAGAGTTCTTGCCGCCGAGTTCGGGTGGACGCACGAGCCCGCCGACCGGAGCCCGCTACGTGTGCCACGCCAACTTTGCTGGGCGTACTGGAGCCCAGGAGGGGTGGAGCGTGGTTCTCGATCTTTCAGGACACGAGCCGCGCTTGCGCTTTCTGGTCGACGAGGCACCGTGGGACGTGCTGGCGCCGGGTCTCCGGCTTACCCTACGTGAGGGACCCCATGTCGTCGGGCAAGCGGTCGTGCGCGCGACAGCGGGCGTGCAGGAAGCCTTCGCGACCAGGCAAAACGATCAGCGAGTTACCGAATGATCCGAAAGTGAAGTTTCTCGGCAAAGAGTACAACAAAGCTCTTTACCAAGAAGACCAGGCGGCCGAACGGAGGACGAGGTAATGCCCCACAAGCGAAAGCGCAGATCGTTTACACGCAAAGAACTCATCTCTGCTCTTGGACTCGACGCAGAAGGCAAGAGCCGCATGCAAAAGTATGCAGCGACCACGAGAGAGTTTCTGAAGAAGGTGAAAGAAGGAGATTCTGTATCTGCGCGTAGGGCGCGAAAAGTACTCGGAATCTGAGTATGCGCAAAGTCGTAGCCTCCTCTACCGAGCGGTACAACGGCGGAGTCCGCATCAAGCGACTCTGGGGTTCGAGTACCGTCACTCTGTTCTTCGTCTTCTATGCGGAGGATCGCAAGGACCCTGCAAAGTGGATGAAGCTCGAAGGTTACGGCAAGACTCCGGGGGACAGGAAGACCTACGCGATGAATGAGTTTCGAAGACTGAATGGCGAAGAAGTGCCCAAGACTGTTCCGCCCATCGTCTTTGAACCGTTCAATCGCTAAAAGTTCGTGAATTAGTCAAACTGCCCAACATGGGCTCAAACAAGGAAAACAGAAAATGGCCGAATCCTTCATCCGCAAACACTACGACCTCGCCGCCAGCCGCTGGAAGGGCGGGGAAGGCAAAGAGATCATTCACGACGGCGTTGTCGCGACCGCCACGGGCATCGGTATCGGATACGCCGCTGCTCACTCCAAGACCGATCTCGAAGCGACCGTCGGCCGAAAGCGCGTCCCCCTGGACATCGCAGGATCGCTTGCGGGTCTCGGCCTTTCCCTCGTCGTCAGCGCAAGCAAATCGACGAGGGACTTGGTCCGGCAGGCTTCGGTCGCGGGACTCGCCATCTCGAGCTACCGCGCGACCGAGCGCTACATCCATCTTCGTGGGCGTCCGATGCTCGGTGCGGGCCGTCCGCATCCCGCAGTCGCGGCTCACGCGGGCGAAGTCGATATCGATAGCGACCCGGTCTTGGCGGCAGCGGCGCGTCTTGGCTAGGCGCCAATCCTATCGGGGCGCGTGAAATCCCCCCGTAACCCATAACCCAAGCAAAAAGTTTCGGGAGGACATCATGTCCGAATTTGGAAGCTATCGCGGTCAAGAGCGTTTCCGCCACCATCACCACCATCACGCGTTTTTGCCCATTCCGCCCTGGCAGACGGACGGGGGAGACTTCGGTCCCCCCGCTCCGGTCGCGCCGATGGCAGACATGGACGATTTCGGATGCGATCCGTCCGTGCCCGGTTTTCGTGTATTTGGACAAGACGACACCGACGATCCGTCGCAGCCGCAGGACGACGATCAGGGAGGTCAAGGAGGCGTACTCGACGCCGTTGCGCAAGTGGCGCAGGGCATTCCAGACGCCATCATGCCTCCGGCTCCTCCCGTTATCCCCATCCCGTACGCGCCGTACGCGCCTCACTATCGCCATCGTCGGCATCCACACCATTACCCCGAAGCGCTCTACCTCGACCCGCGCTTTGACCCGCGCGACAGGCGCTGGGACGCCTTCGCATGGGGACGACTTAGCCGCTACGAACAAGACCGCTATCGGCGCATCTTGGCCGAGCGTGCGCGGCACTTTCACGGAGACGTCGGTACCGAGATGGAACTCTTGCACCAAGCGAGCAAGGGCACGTTTGGAGTTTGGCCGAACTCCGCTCAAAACTTCGTGAACGTTCCGCAGTCTGCAAACTTCCGGTACGGTCCTGGCGGCTACCGTCCTCGCGGTTCGCAAGGCGGTCATCACCATCATCACCATCACCAGGGCGGTCAGGCAATGATGGGTCCGCAAGGTGGCGGCTATCCTGGTCAGGGCGGACAAGGTTGGGGTCCGCAAGGACAAGGCGGCTGGCCAGGAGTCACTCCAGGAACGGGTCCCATGCCAACGGGCGCTCCTGGACAGCAATACGGTCTTCCACCTGGTAGCTACCAGCAGACGTGCAACACCTGCAATTACGACGGACAGACGCTCCGCTGCACCTGCAAGGACACGAGCGGCAACTGGCAACACACGTCTATCGTCACAGACCCCTCGGGCGCGGGCCAAGGAATTTCGAATCACAACGGCCAGCTCGCCATCGGCGCGTACTAGCCCTAGTTCACGAACTAAACCCGAAAGGGGTAAAAGCCATGGACGGCTTTGGATTTGACATCGGAGGCGCAAAGAAAGCGGCTGGCGGACACAAGTCTTCCAGCCATAGCCATTCTCACCACCATCGTCGGCGCCATCAAGGAGGCGGAGATTTTGCTCCTCCGTCCGATGACGGCGGAGGAGACGACGGCGGAGGGGATGACGGTAGTGGAGGAGACGGTGGAGGAGGAGACGACGATAGCGGAGGAGATATGGGCGCTGAATGCACCTGCGGCGGAGTCTGCGCTTCGTGTCAAGCTGGAGGCGCGCGCCGTATCGGCTGGCGTGGTCACATGGGACCGGACCTCTATCATAGCAATCACCTGTCACCCATGAGCGGCGACAATCCCGATCCGGGTTGGAGCGGCCAGTACGGTCCCGATCTCTACACGAGCGGATATGATCGCCCGATGGGAGAGGAAGAAGACGACTTCGGCTGCGATCCGCTCGGAACATGCGGAGGGGCGTACGCGAAGATGCGGGCAGCCCAATACGGTTGGGAGTATGACGGTCCAGGCGTTTTCGGTGGAGACCTCTCGCCGCCGATCCTTTCCAATTGGGGTCGGTATCCGTCGCGCTCTCCCTTGAAGGGTGTTTTCGCAGGGGATCTGTCAATGCCGATTCTTTCGAATTGGGGTCGGTATCCGTCGCGTTCACCGACGAGGGGCGTCTTCGCTGGCGACGGAGATCCGATGGTCATGCCGATGGATACGATCACGGCTTCTCCCCCAGCGCCCGTGCAACGTATCAATCAAGACGCCAATCCGACTACGAGCGGTCTTGGCGGCGTTCTCGACGCAATCAACGCAGTCGCTGCCGGAACGTCCAGCGTCATCGCAGCAGCGAAGGGACCGCCCCCTCCCCCTCCTCCTCCCCCCGCGGCACTTCCGCCTTCGATGCTCGCTCGTCCTTTGCATCATCATCGGCGCGCGCAACCGATGCGGCCACTACCGTACTACGCAGGGCAGTACGCGTACCCCATCCCCGAATCGTATTCGCCCGTAGACCTCTACGGTCGGCCAGCCTTGGCGCCTGCGTACAATGCGCAGACGGCGTACATGTTGGCACTTCGGGCCAATCCTTATTACAGGGATCCAGGGTACTAAAAGATTTGCTTAGTTCTTGAATTATCTTAGCGTCTTTGGGTTGTACGCAAATATAGTCGACGACGAATCGATATCTAGTTTGCGCAGCAATAACCAAGGAGAATCATCACATGCGACCGAACGCTTCTCAGCTCTCGATGCGTGACCCGGCACTCGCCGCGGTCATGGGCGCCCTTCCGGGCAGTGACTTCGGCTACGCTCCCCGCGGCTACGGCCGTGGATCTGCGTATCCCCAGGCTCGTCAGGCAATGCCGCGCCGAATGCCGCGACAGGTTGCGGACTTCGGATACGGGTTCGGGTACGACTACGGCGCGGAGGGAGCTCCCCCGCCCGTCGCGGCTCCCCCTGGCCGTCACGCGCATCCGGAAATGGTCCGGGCGTGGCACCACCACCACCAGCTCATGGGCCACACGGCGGCCCGTGCGGCACTACTCGACCCGAACGAGAACAGCTTGCTCAAGATCGAACGATACTCGTTCTCCTTGACCAACCTCTTCACGCTCGGCACGCCGACCCCGCTCGTCGACATGACCTTGCAGCCCAATACGAAGATCCGTCCCCAGCGCGTTGTCTTCAACGCTCCGGCGCCGAACTTCGTTCTCCTCAGTGGCCTGCAAGTCGCGAACGTGAACGCCTTCGTCGGCGACACGGAAGACGCTTTCACGTATTCGGCACTTGCGCAGGGAGTCGCCCTCGACCTGCCGACTCTCGAGCCCGCGAACCGGCTCACGGTCACCGGAAACTACACGGGCTTCATTCCGCCCGGGTTTGCCACGGGGTTCTCGTACACCTTCGTTGCGACCGTTCAGGGACCGAGCACGATCGCCGGCGGCGGCGGCTGCTAAGGTACTGCGTACCCTAGTTCATGAACTAGGACGTGTATTGGCAATTACCTTTCTCCCATTAAGCTGAGAAAGGCAAAAGCGGAGGTCAGGCGTGCAAATCGAGTTCTGTATCCCGCATGTGTTCACTCAGGGATCAAATCCTGAGGAGAATCGACGTGTGAGAAACATTCTCGTTACTACCGCCGAGACCATACAAGGCAGTTGTGGGAAACGTGGCGCCACCCTTCGAAACGGTCCGGCGTACTGCGTCACGTTTGATTTGCCTTCGTGTTTCGATTCGGCGTCAGACCCGGTCGATAATGCGAAAGCACTTCAAGCGCTTCTACACTGCCTTGGCGCTATCAATCTTATCTTCTTACAGTTTCGACCTGGATGCATCGCGCCGCTTTATGAGAGCGGCGTCTATTACGACCGTACGCAGGTCTGGGACTCGATTCCAGCGCTCTACCGTCGCGGCTTTGGGGATTGTAAGAGTCTCACAGCCGCACTTATCGCGGAGTACGCAGCGCAAGGGATCAAGTCAAAACCAGTCTTTCGCTGGATGGTCGACAAGAAAGACAATCAAACGAACTATCACATTCTCGTCCAAACGCCGCACGGGTTCGAGGACCCAAGCAAGGTGTGCGGAATGGAAGCAAACGAGAATTCGTACTTCAAGAGGACAGGATAAAATTCCTCTGCCGCATGGTGCGGCAAAGAGAGCGAGAGAATAGAGATAGACAGTTCCCTCTAAAAATGGGGGAAGAGAGAGGGTACGAAGTACCATGTCCGCTACACAGAATGCCGCCTTCGAAGGCGCAATCCAGGGAGCTTTCGACGGCCGCGGTATCCAAGGATTGGATCTCGCCGCCGACTACGACGTCAATGTGGCGGGCGCAAACGCTTTCGCGACGCAGGTTGCAGCCGTCTTCGCTACTGCCTCCGTGTCCGTGACGACGCTCGACCAAGAGCTACTCTTGGTGAGTATTTGTGCAGCCGCCCTCGAAGGGCGTCCTTTGGTCGACGGGACTCTCACCCTCCCCAATACGTATTTCGATCTCGCCACGTCCATCCTCGAACTTTATAGCGTCGCGGTCGCCGACCTCGGAAGCGGAATCGTATTGCCCTCAGGCGCAACGGGACCGACGGGCCCTTCTGGCGCGACCGGACCTGCCGGCGCTACGGGCGCAGGCGGCGGAGGTGGAGTCACTCCCGCATACGGAGTGGCCTACGGCGCATCGAGCACGAGCATTGGCGCAGATGCGGACGTTGTTTTCGATCTCGGCGGCACTCCCTACCCGAACGCAGGCTTCTCGAGTGTTCCGGCTCCTGCGGGCACGGCGTTCGTGGTTGCTACGACAGGCGACTACGAGTTTGACTTTTACGTGACAGGAACGCACGCGGCTCAAGCGACGACGCCGCTCGTTTTCGAGCTCTATGTCAATGGGGCCTCCGTAGCGCGGACCTACCAATTCGTTGGTGCGCTCAATCCAACAATTCAGCAGACGGTTCGGGGACACGGTATCATCCACTTGGCCGCCGGAGCGAGCGTAACCCTGCACAATCGGACCAACACGGTTACCGATACGGTCACGGTCACCAATCCCGCGGCCACTGGCGCGGACGCTGGCTCTTGCAATCGATCGCTCATGCTTTCCAGAGTCGGCTAGGTAAGTTCACGCACTAACCCAAAACCAAAGGAGAGATATCAATGTCTGTTACTCAGAATGCGGCCTATCAAGGCGCGGTCGAAGGAGTTTTTAACGGTCGCGGTATCCAAGGGTTGGATCTGGCGGCCGATTACTCGGTACAGATTGCAGGCGCCAACGCGTTTGCGGTTCAGCTCGAAGCCGTCTTTGCAGCCGTTCCTCTCGCATTGACTACTATCGACGAAGAGATTCTCCTTGCAGGCATTTGCGCCGCTGCAACCGAGGGTCGGCCTTTCGTGGACGCGACTCTGACCCTGCCCAATGCCTACTTCGCTCTCGCGACGTCTATTCTCGAACTCTATACGCTCGCGGCTGCGAACCTGGGAGCTGGTGTTGTCATCCCCCCTGCCCCCGCTCCAGGTGTTGGAGGTTTCGCCGCGTTCTTTGCGCTCATGCCTGGGGACAACAGCGCAACGGTTGCTGTCGGTGCTCCAGTCGCGTTCCCGCAGACGGGGCCCGTAAGCGCATCTCCCATTGCGACGCGTGTTGACAACTACTCCTTCACATTGCTGAATACGGGCACGTACGCCGTCTCGTGGCAGGTGAGCGTGACCGAAGCCGGTCAGCTTCAACTGGCAATCGGCGGCAGTGGTCTCCCCGATACCGTGACAGGTCGCGCCACTGGGACAGACCAGATCTCGGGCAACACTATCATCACGGCGACTGCTGGACAAGTTCTTTCACTCATCAATCCGGCAGGTAACTCGACGGCGCTCACTATCACGCCAACGGCCGGCGGTACACATTCGGTCAGCGCCACGCTCAACATTCGTCAAATCGCGTAAGGCGGCTGGTCCATGGCCTACGTCCCCAATAGTACCACCGTTTTCACAGCGGCCTATGCCGGAGTTGTCTCTGGACTCGCCGCAAGCGGTAGGGTCCTTACGAATGTGGATGCGGCCATCTACCAAGAAAGCGCCGTCATCGCAGGCGCGTTCGCGACGTCGTTTGACCAGGCGTGGGGAATCGATCCGAATACGAACCCCAACACACTCGAAGTCTTCCTTATTGAGAAGACTTGCAAAGCGATCTGGGAGAATCGCTTTACCCAGCTTACGACAGAGACAATCGATCCGTCGTCCTTTACGACTCTTTGTCAATCGATAATCGCGCTCATTTTGGCGAGTGACGATTATTTCGACAATCAGGCAATCGTTCCGTATCCGTGGCCCATCGATGGGGGTGGCGCCACGGGACCCGTTGGTCCTAGTGGAAGTGCGGGAGCAACGGGAGCGACCGGATCAGGCGGTTCTGGATCTGGCGCTACAGGGTCTAGCGGTGCTACTGGCGCTACAGGACCTAGCGGTTCAGGGGCGACCGGCGCTACAGGTCCTACTGGTAATTCAGGAACTACTGGCCCTACTGGACCTGCCGGTTCTGGCGCCACTGGAGCAAGTGGACCTGCCGGCGCAACTGGAGCAAGCGGACCTGTAGGGGCCACTGGTGTAGCCGGCTCCGGCGCAACTGGAGCGAGCGGACCTGCGGGCGCAACTGGCGCAGGCGCAACTGGAGCGAGCGGAGCAACTGGAGCAAGTGGCAATCTTGGCTATGCACTCTTCTTCGCGCTCATGCCTGGGGACAACGCCGCTACGGTAGCAGCCAATGCCCCCGTTGCATTCCCGCAAGATGGACCAGCAAGCGGCGGTATAGCAGTGCGCGTGGACGCGTTTTCATTTACCGTCGTCAACGCGGGCGACTACGAAGTTTCTTGGCAGGTGAGCTTCACCGAAGCGGGTCAGCTACAATTGGCCCTGAACGGCGCAGGCTTGCCAGACACGGTCATCGGCCGCGCTACGACCACCAATCAAGGGAGCGGCAATACCATCGTCACTATCGGCGCTGGTCAAGTCCTTTCAGTCATTAACCCTGCCGGTAACCCCACAGCGCTCACGATAACGACAGACGCAGGCGGTACGCATTCGGTCAGCGCTACTTTGAGCATCAAGCGGCTTTCGTGATGGAGCTCCGGTACCGCTCTTTGGTCTATGTGGAAGCGCTTAATGAGAACGACTGCACGATCCACAGAGCCGTTACTCCGAATAGAATCCGCTATTGGATTTTCTGGTTTTATGTGAAATGCACAGACGGTTTTCATCACTCATTCGCGGTTCCAATTATTCCGAACGGTATCTATACGGAAAATGGGCCTGGTGGACGAAGCTGGGGTCTTGTGAAGATAGTAGACGGAGAGTGGCAGATTTCGCCGTCTATCCACGTTGGACCCGATAAGGCGATCGACGCGAGACTGCCGAAACGTGGATCTCTCTGGCATGAGACGCCTCGTATCGTCAACGCGAAACCGTACGACGAGATTTGGATGAAGGGATAATCATGGCTCTCTGGCTTCCGCTAGGACTCTTCATTCTCTGGCGCTATTACGCCCACAAGACCAACGTGGGCGACTTGACGCCTGAGCGCCAAGCGGTTTACTCGATGGCTATCTCCTTCGAGAAAGATCCGGAGCGCTTGAACCGGCTTGCCGACGCGTTCAAAGAGGCGGGTCTCTTCGAGCAAGCGCGCGCACTTCGTAACCGCGCCAAACTTCCCACGGTCCCCGCCAATGTTCAACTCGCGCGGGCCGCCGCGCTCAAGCAGGCTCTCTCGTCCACCGATCCGGTTGCAATTCGCGGATTAGCGCTCGTCTTCGAAAGTCAAGGAGCCGGAGCGTCAGCCGGAATTTTGAGGGACTACGCCCAAGGGCTAGAACAAGCCTTACCAATCCCCCCGGTTCAGCTTACGCCGTCCAATCCTCCGGCGCAGCATCCGGAAGAACAATTGCAGCACCCTGAAGGGCAAGCACCTGCGACGCAAGCGGGGCAGATGATGCAGGCGCCAGTGCCGCTCGAAGCGACGGCGGCGCCCGTACCTCCCATGCCGCACGGTGAAGGGTTTGGCGGCCCTCCTCCTGCTGGGGGCGACTTTGGGGTTGGCACGGTCATCCCTTCGCAGTACCCTCACCCCACGCCGCCACCTCCGCCACCCGATGATGGAAGCTACTAGACCATGAAGAAGCGAACGAAGAAGAAGCAGCGCAATCGCGCGAAGGTTACCTTCGACAAGTTCATTCAGGCAATAAGTAAAAGATCAAGTCTAGGTGAGCGGAAGCGTTTACTTACCAAGGTAAATCTTGCGATGCCTGGAGTTCTTACATCTACAGATCTAAGACTCATAAGAGATGGGAGGTAGCCCATGAAGCGTCGAAATCGCAAGAAACGTGCAAAGCTCAGTATGCGAAAGTTCCGTGCAAAGGTCCACGGTGGATTTCTGAAAAAAGACAAACGGATTCAAGACGTCGAGCGTCGCCTCTTGAAGGCGATAAAAGACGCTCCGATAAGGGGCAACTTGTGGTCAAATCCAAAAGTCAAAAAACTTCTCAAAAAGAGCGATGAACTCTACGGAATTAGGTAGCCGTGGCTCACAAGAAGCGCAAGCGTGGCCGCTACTGGCCTGGAACTCTAACCCGCTCCACGAAACGTCAACAGTACAAGTGGCGGCAGCTAACCTCTCGCCTTGATGCACTTCCGCTGTCCGACGGTCAACGTCAAGCGCTCTTGGACGAGGGGTATGTACAGATCTTCATGAAGAAATAGTTTTTAGTTCACGAATTGTCTTCTTTCAACAGCAAACAGGAGTCACGTCAATGGCCAAAAAGCACAAGACCCACAAGGTTTCCAAGGCAACCAAGCGCAGCGTCCGAGCCTTTATCAAGCGTGCCGCACGCAAGGCCGGTACTACTGCGGCGGCCATCAAGCGCTCCCTCGGCTAAAGCCTATGCCGTATTACGCGAGAAGTGTTCGTAGGCCAAAGAGAAATCTCGCCTACGAACACTTCAAGCTCTTTTACGTAAGACTCATGGCGACCGGCAAGACTGAGAAGATTCGCGAGACCGCATCCCGACGTCTGGCCCAACTCGAACAGCAACGTGATATGGCAGCGAAGAAGGAATAGGAGCCAATGCCTCACAAGCGGCGTCACAAGCTTACGGTCTACACTCCTTACTCGAAGATTGTTACGTCCTTCGAAAGTAAGGCAGCGGCAGTTGCGGAGCGGAAACGCCTTCGCGAGGCTTGGAAGAAGAGTAAGCTTATGGGTGGGGTAAGCTTCTCAGTGGTGAAGGAGTAAAGATATGCCTGCCAAGCGTCGTAAGAAGAAACGATCACTCAAGACTGTCCACGCGCAGATCAAGCGTAGCTGGACCCTTCTTGAAAAGGTTCCCGCTTATAAGACGGGCGAGCGGACCAAGATTCTAAGCAGGATCGGAAAGCTCGAAGATGAGCAGTACAAGATCCTCGGTACTCCGGTATCATTACGAAAGCACTGGACGAGGTAGACATGCCTGCCAAGCGTCGTAAGTCAAGAAAACCGAGATTCTACCGAGTGATGAAACAAGGCGTGTATCACGGTCTCTTTCAAAGTAAACATCATGCTATCGAGCATGCAAGAGCCATCGGCGCTGATAGGATCGACGAGGCTATCGGCGGAAAACCTTTCAAGACGCTCGCGAGATAACCATGCCCAACCTCACCCAAAGAGATGGCGCCGAACAATTGGTCGAACGCGCAAGAGCCGGTGACCAGAACGCCATGGCCATGCTCCAGATGGTAGGCGAGAACGCCCGTAAGGGCTCTCCCAAGGCCAAGACCGCTCAGGCCGCGGTAACGCGCTATATCGCCGACCACCCTGCGCCCATCTCCAACTGGGAGGAGGGAGCGAGTATTATCGGAGTCTTGAAGAATCCCGACAACTCCGACGAAGACGTCTTCGAAACGCTTCTGGCCTTGCCGCGCTTCGAGGACAGTAACCTCATTCAGACCGCGTGCGTCGTTCTCTCGATGGGGCGAGATTGGGATAATCCCAGAGTCCACGCTTTAGACGGTCTACTGGAACCATCTGCCCCACCGCAGGTGGCATTCCGTATGGGTCTCGAGAACGCAGGCGAGCCAGCGGTCATGAAGCCCACCATGCGCCGTCTTCCGCCGGAACTTGCCGGGTACCTCTGCGCAGGCCACTGCATTGGGATGGCGCGCAAGATTCAGATTATGCGGGACCCGAACTCGCCCGTGGGGATTCTGTGTAAGGGTGTGGAGTGGGAACTTGGTGGATGCAGTCGATCTGCGACGTATCCTTCTGAGCTCCACGGCTAGGGCTAGATAATTCACGAACTAAAAGGCAAGGAGAAGACGATGCCCCACGTACGCAGAAAGAGTAAGAAGCGGTTGGCTGACCTTACGGCGGCTCATGAGCTTGATCTCTTTACTCAGACTACAGGCGAGCTTTACCCGATGAAGAAAGCCATCGTCCAGAACTTGAAGGCGAAACGTGCAAAGGGCAAGTACGATCCGTCCAAGGCGCCCAAGGCATGGCAGCATTGGGTGGACCGAGGCGCCAAGCAGTATCAAAAAGAGTTCGGTTCGGCGGACAGTCCGATATTCGACAAGGCAACTCGGACGCATCTCGCCGAAGACCTCGCAAGACGTTTCGAGCGTGGAGAATTTAACGATCTGTAAATACGAGTTAGCTCATGGAAGGTTACCTCAACGAACGCGGACTCGCTCCAGGCATAGGTCCTGAGAAGGGCAGTCGTCCGAAGAGTGGTAACGGGATCGCTCGATACAAGAGCCCGCACGGTAGTTCTCGATACGTTGCGTACGCAAGTGGGAAACCAGTCTCCGTTCTTCAGGTAGTTAGTCGAGACGGAAAACATGCTCAGGTCGCAAACGTCTATACCGTACCCGATCATCGCCGAGAAGGTTGGGCAGGCAGACTACTTAGGAGAGCAGAGGAAGACTTTCGATCGGTAAGTCACGCTTCAGAATCAAATATATCGAGTGAAGGAAAAGCGTGGATACAAGGACTCAAAAGAAAGACTTCGTGGAAATTCTCAAAACCTGAAGACGTGGAGTAACCAGATGCCAGCCAAACGTCGAAAGAAGAAAGCTCGTCCAAACAGATACAAGAAGGCTCTTGAGAACCTTCTGGAGTACACGGTTGGCAATCGCGGATCACGCGAAGGCAATCCGTACCTGAAGCCGGAAGTTCAAACGGCTGCCAGACTTCTAAAGAAAATTGATTGGTGAGTCTGTGCCCAAAAAGCGCAAATCCAAACTAGGCACTGGCAAGCGCTTCAAGGCACTTTCGAAGAAGCTCAAAGCGCGCGGAGTCTATAATCCAGACGCCCTTGCCGCGTGGATTGGTCGGCGCAAGTACGGTGCGAAGAAGTTCTCCAAGCTTTCCCATAGGCACATCCCATGAACATGACTCCTGGCGCACGTAAACTCATGATGCAGAACAATGCTCGTGAGTTGAACTCTCAGACTGGTTGGTCTCAGTCGGGCAACTTGGTGTGTCAAAACGTGGCACCTTTGCCAGGTTCTCCGCCCGGGGGCCGCGTCGTCAAGATGCAGGTCTGCTTTCCCAAGTGCGACGTCTATACGATCCAGTTTGAAGTCTCGCAGCAAGCGCAATTGCCTGGCAAAGTCGGCCAGCTCGTTTTCGCAGACATCACTTGGATCGTGGATGGTACCGCAGTCCGCCGTTCGGTGTCCGTCATCTCGGGGACTACAATCTCTGGAGTCGGGGAAGCCTGCAACGTGAACGTCTACGACGCTTCCCCTCTTGGGAGTGAAGTTGGTGTTCCTGGACAGGTCTACGCCATCACCATCAATGTTTCGCCTGGTCTTCGTGCGGCGCAATCGCAGCAACCGTTCTGGGACATTCCAAATCCGGACGAAACAGATCCGTTCTACGGACTTTGCGCATTCCAAGTAGCTCCCGCGAGCTCTCTCGTCGTTTTCTTTCCTCAGCTCAATACGCTCTTTACCGGCGGCCCTCAAACTGCTCTTCCGACCGCTCTAGGGACTGTCAAACAGATCGGCGCTACGAGCGTTCACGTGACAGTCGGTAGCGTCGGAGGGGCGCCTATTGCCGATCAGGCTGCGCAAGTGGCCATTCAAAATATCGGACGTCTTTACGATCCACGCAACAGTCCTCAGTGGCAGCCACTACCTCCAGGGGCATTTGCGGCGCAGCTTTTCAATAATAGCGTGGCCGATAACTACATCTTTTCGGTGACGCTCGGAATCGACGGGTAGCCCTTGTAGTCTAAAAAAAGGAAACGCTCCGACCATGAAACTCACCAGTCGACGTAAGAGTAAGAAACTAAAGACAGTCAAGGCAATAGTCCTGGCGTCATTGCGTGAGAGTGAAGGCAAAAACTATCTTGGTACTCACGGTATCCGCATAGACTCTGAAGGTGGGTACGCATCGATCATGTTCGAAGGAGAACCGATCAAAACTTTCACGAATAAGGCAAGAGCGCAAGAGTGGGTAACGAAATCGACAGATGCTGCGATACGTTCTTGGCAAAACGAGCAAATTCCGTAAACCAGGGTACGGCCGAAAAATCTCTTTTTCATGCTCGAATAAAGGTACCCCCCATGCCACACCAGAGAAGAAGCAAGAGCAAGCACAAGTTCCACGGACCGCTTCGGGCAGAGGATGTTCTTTACGTCAAGTGGAGACGTGCTGCAAAATCTTCAAAACCTGGACTGAGAAGCAGAGCAGACAGTCTTCAGTACAAGCTTCAAGACATGAGTCCGTACGGACACGCTCTCGTATGGGGCGACAGGTATATGGACGAAGCTCGGTCTACCGCAGTGGAGCGAATGAAAGAGTTCTCGAAGAAGTAATTCACGCACTATTCGCTTTTGGAGTCTCACATGCAAACCGCATCCGTCGTCGCCTCTCCCATCGAAACCTACGTCTTTCGCAAATCCCAATGGGAGTACGTAGACACGCCCGAAGGCCGTACGGTTAAGGGGTTTGCCGGCACATGGACTATGCCCTACGAAGGGGCGCCTCCCTGGCTTCTCGCCCTCATCTCATGTCCAGCGTGCGGGACGAATCTCCTTCTCCACAACCGAGTTCATTCGCTCGATAGGCTAGGTAAGATTCATCCGGTCATTCGCTGCAACAAATGTTCTTTCGCACGCACTTGTTTCTTGGACAAGTGGAACGACAAGGACCTTTACGCGTGCGCCATCGAAGTGGATGGAGAGCCGCAGATTCACTATATGCACGCGAACAATCAAGCAGAAGCGCGCCTTCACCTTGGCCCTGTCGCCCACAAGAAGTCTTTCAGGATTGTGGCGCTTGGACGAGCCATCGGATTCGTTGCGAACGACGATCACGGCGAAGATCTCTCGGCAGACACCATGAGCCGAAGTAGGGATGTATTATGAACTGGCTACTCTACATGGCACTCGGGTTTCTCGGTGGACTCGCGGTCGGGTCTTACACGGGAGACCTTCACTGCAAGAATCTCGAACGCCGCCTCCAGGAAGCGAGAAGATAATGGCTACCAAACGTCATTGGCCAGGGAAAGCTAAACAGAGACTCCGTCGTATGCGAGTCAAGTACTTGAAGAAGTACAATCCCTTTCCAATTTCCGATCAAACACTTTCATACATGACGGACACCGATATCGGCAATCTTGTTGGTGTCCACAAAACTGCTCTTCGCAAATCCAAGAGGAAGTAGGATGCCTCACAAACGGAAATCGCTTTCCCCCAAGGGACAACTCCTCCGGAAGATTCGAGTCGCGAAAGAAACTGCGGCTCGCCTTCGTCTTGCCGGATTCATTCCGAACGCCGTGTTTCATGAGGCGAACGTGGACAGGCTTGTCTCGGAAGCTGAAAAGAAAGGCTGGGGAGATGAAGCTGTGCTCGCAGAAGAGACGGGACTTCTGAGAGCGAATAAGAAATGAGCCTTCTAGGCTACGACCTAGACCCGCTCATTGTCAGCGTAGCCGTTTCTTTGGTCTGTGTCATCATTCTCCTTCGATCGGAGTAAGGAAAACCCTTCAATGATCTTCCTCGGCTACGACCTAGACCCGCTCATCGTCGGCGTGGGCGTCGCCTGGTTCGGTGTCGTCATATTGCTTGTAGTTCTCTTTCACTATCTTCGATCGAACTAGGGGTTCCTATGGCTACAGCGAAGAAGAGCGCAAAGAGGAAACCGAAGAAGAAGGCTCCGTCAGCTTCCTCCATAAAGCCTCTCATGGACGAAGTGAAGAGTCTCCAGAGTCGCGTGGCCCACGTGGAAGCATTTCTGTCCAAGATTCAGTCATGAAGACGAAAGCGAAGAAGGCGAAAAAGAAACTGCCGACTTTGGCTAAAATGAAACGCCGTATTGCCAACCTTCGCAATCGAATCATTCTGTCCGAGAACTATCTCACGGCTATTTCCACTCCGAAACCAGAAGGGTCGTGTAAGAAGACCTCCAAGTCCGAGCGCGCAGAGAGACTTATCAATCTTGCGGCCGACCCAGGCGCGAGAGAGGAAGAATCGAGAACGTCTGCAACACTCGCTGCAAAGCTCATCAAACGAGAGAATTTGAAGATCTGCGGCTAAGTTCGTGAATTACCACGCTCACACCAAATAGGACATCCACATGGCAGCCAGCAAGAAACACCGTAAGACAAGCAAAAAGCGCAAGACCACCAAACACAAGTCCAAGCGCAAAGTAACTCTCGCCAAACTCAATACGCGCGTGAGCCATATCGAGAACTTTCTCGCCAAAGCCTCAGCCGTATAGCTTGACAATACCGATTATCTGTGATAGGATAAGCGGTTAGCTCAATTCATGAATTGAAGTGTTACTTCTTCTCCAATGTGGAGAATAAAGGATCGACACGCCCGATGCCTATCGGTCTTCTCGAAATCACCATCGGCGCCCTTCTCTTCGGAGCTTGGAAGAAATCCGAAAAGAAAGGCATCCTCACTCCCGAACGTGAGAAGGTCTACAAGGCCGCGCTCGCGGAGCTTCACGTTCCTTCTGAGCTCCGGAAACTCGCCGACGTCTTCGAAGCACAAGGCTTGGCTGTCGAAGCCACCATGCTCCGTCGTCGCGCGGACCTCCGAGAGCAGACGCCGGAGCAGAAGCGGGCGCGGAGGGATGCCTTCGACAAGGGTCTGGCAAGTGAAGATGTTGGCGCTGTAGAGCGTCTTGCGGACGCGTTCGAGAGTATCACGGCCACTGGCGCCGCGAAGGCTCTTCGAAAGCATGCCGAGGACGTTCGCATCCTGAAGATGCAAAAGAGAGCGGCTCCTCCTTCGACCGACGAAGACGTCGAGAAAGACCTTGGGGAGGATACCCAAGTAGAGCACGTCGCGGCCGATGACCCTGGGGAGACAGCTCAGGCCGCAAAGACAGAAGAGCACGAGGCGGAAGTGGTCAACGGAACGGCCAAGCCCCCAGTGCATCGTCTCCGAAGACAATCGCGCACAGCGAGCGCGGAGTAAACCTGGTTCTAACCAAGTGGAATGGATGCTCTACAGTGGTCCATCTGCTTCTGGCACTCCACTCATGCGTAACACGGCACTCAGCATGACCAGCGCAAAGAGGATAGCTCGGAAAATCATCTCGACAGGGGTCTAGGAACATGGCCGCCAAGCGACGAAGAAAAATCAAACAGCGATACAACAATATGGGTGAATTTATAGGCCCATGCGCAATGTGTGGTAAGTCTCTTGGAAAATGCAAGTGCGTATCTCGTTGGGGAGAATCAGGTCCGTTTCGGATTAGATTAGGTTGAAGTAATAAGAGCACGAGGCGGAAGTGGTCAACGGAACGGCCAAGCCCCCAGTGCATCGTCTCCGAAGACAATCGCGCACAGCGAGCGCGGAGTAAAGAACTCTTGGCTAAAAGCAAAGAAGAATGTGTGGCGATAGGTCTTCGGATTGGAGATGTCCTAGCCGAAGAAAATGTGACCGTGACTGAAGGGATCACGATAACACTATCCCTTGCCACGTTCGGAGCCGTCGAAAGCGAAATGTCCGAGAGTGATTTTTTGGACATTTGCAAGACTAGTTTCAGGAGCGGAGTCGAATCGGTAGAAAGAATGGTTAGAGCAAGAGAGTTTGAGAAGAGAGAGAACTGAACGGTCTAAATTCGTGAATTGGGAATCCCACTTCAAGCGAATTACCTATCGCGCCAAGTACCCCGCATCCTTCGGAGGCGACGGGAGTAGTTTTGGTGGAGACCCAAACACGCTTGCAGTTCAACATGCGCTCAATGGCCACGGCGCGAACCCTCGCTTGAAGGAGGACGGCATTTGGGGGCCCGCTACGCGCGCCGCGCTCATCGTTTTCCAGCGTCAGGCTGGCATCCCGCAGTCGGCCGTCATTGACGGCGCGACGCTCGCAAAGCTCGGGATTACAGGGTCTCCTCCTGCCGCCAGTTTGCCAGCGTTTCCAGGACTCCTTCGTCTGCCAGTATCAGACCAACAAGCGCTTGTTCGCGCGGCGCAAGCTATCGGCATTGACCCTTCATGGCTCGCGAGCGTTATCAACTTCGAGACCGGAGGGACGTTCTCTCCGACTGTGGAGAACGCGGCTGGGAGCGGCGCTGTAGGTCTCATTCAGTTCATGCCGTCTACAGCGCGTGCGCTACTCGGCACTTCCACAGAGAGTGACGCCGTAAGTAAGCTAAAGGGTATGACATTCAGTCAGCAGCTAGAACTCGTCAAGCAGTACTTCGCGCCGTACATTGACAAACTTCATTCGCTCGAAGATACGTACCTTGCAGTCTTCTATCCGGCCTTTATCGGCAAGCCTGACAGCGCGATTCTCGGGCACGCGCCGAGCACTATCTATACGCAGAATGCAGGCTTTGACGTGTCTGGAAAAGGGTTCGTGACGAAGGAAGACATCACAACGAAAATCCGGCAGGTCCTTGCGTCGGTCGAGAGCTACATCACGGTTCCGGGGGTAGGGGCAGTAGCTATAGCTTCTACTGGAATCGTCATCGCAGCCATCGCAATTGGCATCGGAATTCTTGCACTATCGTCCCAGGTGCACGCATGAAAAACTGGGAGACTCATTTCCAAGAAATCAATCGTCGTCATCGGCATCCCGCGACGTTTGGTTCTTTCCTCGGAATGAGTACAGAAAAGACAATTGCCGACTTGCGCGCTCTTATCAAAGCCAAAGACGATGAGATGGCGCAGATTGAAACGAATGTTCAAGGAAAGAAAGTGGACCCCGATTGGATGAGGGATTGGCAGAATCTCAAGACTCGCTATAGAGCCGCGCGAGACGCCGCGCAGCATGCGCTCGATACGGGGACGGGCGGTTTTCTCGGCCAAGGGATTGACCGCTTCTTCGAAGGGTTCACGTCCGCCAAGCAATACTACGACGCCATCCTAAAGACTCTTCAGCAGTCCTATCCCGATCTCCGTGTGACCAAGGGCGACGCGCAGGACCTATTCAACCGAATGCCGTTCGCGATGCGTCCCTTGCCCCAGCCGGCTACGCCGCCGTCAAGTCAGGTGTATCAGGCGCTTGACGCCGCCGCTCGAAACGCGCCCGATCCGGTCAAGGGCGCAGTCTCGTATCTCGACCCGGCTCTTGTCCCTCGGACGGCGGACGCCCCTTCATACAAGAAAGCGGAAGACAAGCTCGCGGCGGGCGCAAACTGGATTACGAAAAACTTGGCGCTTGTCGCCATCATCGCGGGCGGAGTCGCCATCGTATCTCTCCGAAGGAAATAACCATGAATCCACTTTTGCAAATCATCCAAGACTTCACGGGTCAAAAATGGCTCCCACTCGCGATGGTCCTCATTAGCTATGTAACCGCTGCGATGAGCGACACGAGCAAACTTCCTATCTCGATTCCGGACAGGTGGAAACCTGTCTTGATTTTGGGACTAGGTCAAGTCTACTCGGTACTTCAAGCGGAGACTGACGGCGTCCCTTGGCAGAAGGCTGTCTGGAACGGCGTTGTCGCAAGTTTCGGCGCGATGGGGCTTTTCGCAGTCGCCTTCAAGGCCATCTACCCAAACGGCGCCCCAAGCTGGCTCTCTTGGATTGCGTTCATTGACCCAGAACTAGTGAACGCGAAAGCGACTATCGGCCTCGACACCAAACTTTTCGGACACTCGCATCCGAGTAAACCTCCTCCACCATTACCGCCAAGTCCGCCTCAGAGTCCTGATCAAGTCAGACGATAAACCTCAAACCGGAAAGGTTCGTGCATGAATTCAATCATTGTCTCCTGGCTATTCGCAGCCATTCTCTCGTGGACTCCCCAGCAAGGGAAATCCGATGAGAGAATCGCCAAACTTTCCTCCATTGCCGAAGACATTGTCGACGTCGTTTACCATGAGCCAGTCACCTTTCGCGGAAACTACGCCCACGCCCATATGGCGCTCCTTGTAGCGGCCGTGGGCGCGCGCGAATCGCGCTTTATAGACCGTATCCAAGATGGCAAATGCAAACGCGGCGAATGCGATAGCGGACGCGCATTCTGCTACATGCAAATCCACACCAATTCGGGAATTGCGATTGTCGAAGACGAGCGAGAGATTGCGCCATCGAAAGACGGCTTTACGGGCGCCGATCTCTTGGCCGACGAGAAGGTCTGCATTCACTTGGGCGTCCACATGATCCGCCGCGCACTTCGGTTCTCTGGCAATCGAGACCTGCGCGCATACATCGGCGAGACAGGCAATACGACTCCGGAGAGCGATGAGCGGTTTCGGATGGTAAGGGAGTATATCGCGAAGAATCCGCCTCCGGTCAGGGATGCGGACTTCGAATTCGTGGGCGATACGGAATTGCAGAGGGAGTGATGCCATGCCTCACAGTAGAAAGAGTCGAAAACCGACAATCTACGAAGCGCTCATTATAAAGTTGGGACGTGATCCTACTCGTCAAGAACTTAAAGACGATGTCAAACGAATACTTTCTGAAGTAACGGTAGACTTGGCAACGCGTGGCAAACTCCCACACCAAAGAAGAAGACGGTAATTCAATCATTGATGACTCCCGCGCCAACGTGGCGCACGGTATTTTCAGATGGCCAAATACACACCTCTCGAGCAATGGATCGCTCAAGCACTCTCCGAGCCGGACAGGGAATCCCCCTGTACGGCTATGGCCTTGATGTATCTCAAGCACGGCGGCGGCAACCGTGAAGTCAAGACCATCAATCTCAAAGGCAAGAGTCACGACGCCAAAGACCTTGCGAAGATCTTTCAGGGCTTGGCCGAACAGTATGCCCAAGACTTCGGCGGTATTCAGCAGTTCGAGATGCAAGCTTTTTACGGCAGTAGTGCCCCTGGACTTCACCACACAATCACGGTCATGGAGGGCGAGCTCCAGCAAGGGGGCCGTGGCCGCACGGTCAAGGAAACTCCGGACGGTCAAGGGCTTGTGGCGCAAGCCATGCGCCATACCGAAAACATTACCCAAATGCTCGTCAACCTCATTCAGACGGGAGCTGTCACGAGTTTGCAGCGCGAACAAGCAATGGCCGAACGCGAAGCACGCCTTCGTGACGAGGTCAATGACGCCTACGGCATCGTCCGAGAGATGATGATGCAGAAGGCGACCGAAAACCATGAGCAGAGAATGCGCGAACTTCAGTTCAAGCAATCTGCGAGCGAGCGTAAAGCGCTCGTGGGCATGGTGCCGGCTCTCGTCAACACCGTCAGTGGAAGAGACATCTTCCCTCAGTCTACTTCCGATACGGCGCTCATCGATTCTATGGCCGAAGAAGTAAAGCCAGAAGCAATTCAACAATTGGCGGCCATGGGCCTCATTCCTCCCAAGCTTCTTGGTCCTCTCATGGCGCGATTCGAAGAAGCTACACGAAAAAAGCAAATGGAAGAGGAAGAGGCCAAGAAGCTTATTCCGTCTTCTATCGATCCACGAGACGATGCGAGTGGTGGGCCAATCCAATAGAGGGACGAATGCATCCTATAATCTTACTGCTCATCGGAGGTACAGGCGCCTATTTCCTCTACGGTGCGATGGAGGACGAAGAGCCGGAAATTCAAGCACTGCCCAACAAAAACGGCGATACCGTGGTCGTCCCCACACGCAGTCACCACAAGCATCCGCGCACGTCGCTCACCGAAGTCCCCCCACTGCCGGACAACGGGCCTCAGGCTATCTACCAGCCTGCGCCCTACAAGCCTGGTCCAAGCGTCAATAAGGCGGCTCCCGTCCTTGTGAGCCGCAGCGGAGCCGCTACGAATCTCTCGATGCAATCGATTGAGGATGTCCAGCGAGGCTTGATAACGCTCGGCTTCGGTCCCATCACTATCTCTGGCCGTATCTCGCCCGCTACACAAAGGGCTATCGGCGCGTTCCAGCGGTCTATCGAACTACCCATTACGGCCGTCGCCGATCTGCCCACGCGAAAGCATCTCGAAATAGCCTTGGGTCACAAGGCAGCGGCAGGCCGTCCGATATCGTCTTACTCGACTGTCCAAACGGCATCTCCGGACATGGTAGCGCACTTGTCCAAAACGGCGTCCCAATTGCCTGTGAGCGATGTCTCGAGTATGCAGCGGGCGCTCAATGCGCTCGGAGCGAAACCGCCTCTCAAGATTGATGGCATTATCGGCAATAAAACCACAGCCGCAATCAAGGCGTTTCAGATTGCGTCGGGTCTCGTAGCGGACGGCGTCGCAGGTCCCAAGACACTGACGGCTCTCCAGTACGCCGTCGATCCAGCCGTCGCGCAAATCGTCGCGAGCAATTCTGCGGACCCGGGGTATTGAAGTACCGCGATGAACTCTGCCGACCGTCATTGGATTCACGCACAAATCGACATCCTTCTGGCGGCGCAAAATGGAATCGAAGTTTTTATAGCACCACTCGTCAACCGATACGATAGCGTGGACAGAGGAGGCACTCGACATGGCCAAGAAGAAGAAATCACTGAAGACCAAGAAGGGGCAGATTCCACTCGCGGAACTCGAGAGACGTAAACACCGTCTGGAAAGCATTATCAGACAGCGCAAGGGCTAGTCATCCGAACTCTTTGACCGTCAAAGGAAAATAATTCAATGGATATCTCTCCCGACTTTATCAAGATGTACCTCAAGTCGACTCTCGAGAAGGGGTTCAAGACGGGCGGCAAAAGCATCGTTCAGGATATCGCCGATAGCCTCAGTGATGACCAGCTCACCAAACTTATCGATCTTCTCGTAGCGACAAGACTGAAGAGGGTAGAAGCCAATAAGATAGAGATTAAGCAAGTCAAGTAATTCACGCACTGGGTGGGAACCACCCACGAGAGCGATAGAGAGCATGCTGTGGGCATAGACATAGGTCACTTCATTCACGATGCCGCCGACACCGTAGGCAATGTTGCCAAGGTCGTCGGCAAAGTTGCGTCTGGTGTGGCTGGAGCCGTCGTCGATTGGATGACGTGGCCCTATCAGGTCGCGTACAATACGCTCCGCGGTCAACGTATCGATAGGGCCATGGTCGACGGCCTCCACAAGGCCATGCACGCCGCGCGTGTTCTAGGTCCCTACGTGGAAGCCATCGTATCGTTCGTCCCTGGTATCGGGTCTCCGTGCGCAGCGGCCATCGGAGGGGGTCTCGCGCTTGCGGAAGGAAAGCCCATTGACGAAGTCCTTCTTGCTGCGACCGCGGGCGCTATCCCGGGAGGAGTCTTCGTCAAGGACGCGTACGATATCGGCAAGGCCGCTATCGAAAAGAAACCGATGCTCCAAGTCATCGAAGAAGGTGTCTTGGATCTGGCGAGCAATCTCGGAGTCGTCATTCCCGACGAAGCCAAAGATATGCTCGTGCACGGTTTAGGGATGGCCCAAGACACTATTAATGGTGTGGCCGTCGCGGCTCAAGACGTCAAGCGCGCCATCGATATGGTACCGAAACCGGCTCAGAAGGCTCTCATCCAAGAAGCAATGCACCCTGGGAGCAAGATCAATGTCGCGGACGTCGTTCTTCAGTCCGCCATCGATAGCATTCCTGGAGCAGACGCGAAAACGAAGAAAGAGATTCTCGACGGACTTACTATCGGCATGACATTGAGTCACGCCAAGAACATTCAGACTCAAGCGAAGGCGGTCGTCACGACCCCGGACGCGCACCAGAAGCTTGCACATAAGGCCGCGGGGCTCGCCGAGCAAGACCCAGTCATCGCTTCGGCGCGCAAGAATCTCGCAGGTCAAGGAACCGTCGGATTCGATCAAGGCATCGCGCTTGTACATACTCCTGGAGTGACCCAAGCGCAGCTATTGGCCGTTCGTAACTCCCTTGGCCCTCCCGTGACGGTATCGGTAGGAGAAGATTATGAATCCAGTATCCACCAGTCCCATCGTCATCATCGCCACCATCGAGGGGGAAAACATAAAAAATGGAGCGATGACCAGCTCGGGTTCGACACGGCACTTGCCCTACACCTTGGACGTCGTCACTCAAAAGATCCGACCAATCTCACACACAGGCAAAGGGCAGCGCGGGCGCTGGCGATAGGGGCTCGTCACGCGCCGCACGATATCGCTCAAAACGTCCTTCACACGGTCAACGATCGCGAAAGTCAAGTAGGCGTTCGCCACGGAGAGAGCGAAGTCAATCAGCCTTTCGTGTGGACACTCGGGGCGAGCGGTCTTGGACTTGTGCTGTTCGGCCCCGTAGGCGCGGCCATCGGTGGGGGACTTGGGTACGTCTTATCCAGCGGCGGATTCTTCAAGGAGTAAGGCAGCATGCCAGCAAAACGAAAGAAGAAGCGTTCCAAGTTTCGTATGAGCCTCATCAAAACGAGACTCATGAAGAAGGAAGTTCGAAAAGAGCTCCTTCCACTTTACAACCATATTCTCAATCTCGCGCGCGACTCGCACGAGCGCGGATATACCAAGCGCGCAGGAATCGAGCTTTTGCAAGCGAGACGGTTGGCGAAGAAATAATTCGCACACTACGTCGGGAGACCACCACAATGCTCAGTTACTACCCGCCCATGAGCGGCGAAAATGACGACTTCGGAATCGATCCGCTCGCCAAACTGGATCCGCAATCTTCACAAGTCTACGCCATCTCAGGTAGACAGCGTAGACCAACCTACGCTGGCGAAGATGAGCGCCCGAGCGCGGCCGTCATGCTCTGCGACGTGGACAAGCGCGGTAATCTCTATAATTGCCGCCCCTACGCAGGTCCTTCCGCCATGCATGGTGACGATCTACCAAGTCCGAATACGATGATTTGTGACGTGGACAGACATGGCAATCTCGTCAACTGCCGACCGTACTACGGAGCCACCAACGTTTCGCCACACGGTTGGGACCATGGTCCGTACGGTCAGGAAGTTAGGAGTCCAACGTCTTCTCGTACGCGCACCGAAGTCCGTAGTCCAACGTCTACAGAAGTCCGAAGTCCAACTTCAACTTCTACGGAAGTCAGGAGTCCAACTTCGACATCCACAGACGCTTATACCTCCGACAACTTTACGGCTACCGTAACTGGAGGTGCAGGGGCAGGCGCAACCACTTCAGTTAATATCTACGTCACCCCTTCGGGTCGTGAAATGCCAGTACGGAAGGATGTAGACTCGTTCGGATACGCAGGACCGGGCAGAGCCGCAGCCTCACGACAGCACGTCTTTACGCCTCCACTAACAACACGTCAGCACAGCCCACGCGGACACGGCTACGCTGGTATGGGCTTAGCCCCACGGCCCTGGAATTGGAATCCGTATTACACGGGTCCAGAATACATGCTAGAAGAAACCGATTTCGATTACGACCCCAATACGTACGACGACCCTGACTTCGGAATCGATCCGCTACTAGCCGGAGTAGGACTTGGAGTTCTCGGAGGATACGGCTTCGGCCTCAAGGGCGCTGCGCTCGGAGGTCTCGCAGGATATTACGGAGCCAAGAGGCTCCGATAGTTCACGCACTTACCACAAGAAAGGACGATAATCCCCATGCTCAGTTACTACCCCCCGATGAGTGGTGAAGACGACGGACCGGCTCCCCGCCCGAGTGCAGTCATGCTCTGCGACGTCGACAGGCGCGGCAATCTCGTCAATTGCCGTCCCTACGGAGGACCGTCAGCCATGCACGGCGACGATCTGCCGAGTCCCAATACGATGATCTGTGATGTGGACAGGCACGGCAATCTCGTCAACTGCCGACCGTATTACACCAATACATCGGTCTCTCCGCACGGCTGGGAGTTCGACGGAAGTTCCGGATTCGGCGGAGGACGCGGAAGAAAACATCCAAGTGCGCACGGCTGGGAGTTCGACGGAAGTTCCGGATTCGGCGGAGGACGCGGAGGAGGGGCAGCGGGCGGAGGAGGTGCACGCGGAGGCGCCGGAGGGGCAGCGGGCGGAGGAGGTGCACGCGGAGGCGCCGGAGGGGCAGCGCGCGGCGCCGGAGGTCCTCCCATTGCCGCTCCCGTACAACCTGCGGCGGCTCGTCAGAAGGTCTTCACGCCTCCCAATACGACGCGGCAATTCTCGGAGACGCAGCGTGGAAGCTACGGCCGAATGTTCGACCGACGCGGATACGGATACGCGGGACTTGGTCTTGCGCCGCGCCCCTGGAACTGGGATCCGTACTATCCGAACGATGTCTACTACCCCACCGACGTCGATCCGAACTACGACCCGGACGCATTCGTAGACGACGATTCGCTTTTCTAAACCGCTCTCGTCATGCACGGAGAAGTACCCAATGCACAATCGATCTGGTCACTTTCCACGAAACCATGGATACAACACGGGAGTCGGATACGGATACGCCGGTCTCGGACTTGCGCCGCGTCCTTGGAATTGGAACCCGTATTACACGGGACCCGAGTACGCCTATCCGACCGATTACGAAGCGAGCTACGATCCGAGCATCTACGACGATCCGGACTTCGGAATGGATCCACTCTCCGAAGCGAGACACTTGGCATCCGCGCACAAGCCGCTCCTTGCAGGCGGCACACTCGCTGCGCTCGGCGGCTACGCGTTCGGAGCTCCCGGAGCGCTCATCGGTGGCCTTGGCGGATACTTCGGAGCCAAGGCGTATTTCCGATAGTCTTTACGCTTTGATAATTCATCTTTCCTCATAAGTCCGCAGTAATTCATGAACTACCAAACAACCAATGCTTGAGGAAAGAAGAACCGCACATGAGCTACGTACCGAACGATGTACTTGTTTACACAGCCGCGTACTCCGGAGTCATCTCCGGATTCGCGGCTTCAGGACGTGTGATTCTCGACCCGACTGTCGGCGACTACGGAAAGAACGCCGTCATCGCAGGCGCGTTCGCAGCGAGCTTCGATACAGCCTGGCATATTAATCCCCATACCGATCCGCCCGATACGCTCGAAGTCTTCATTATCGAGAAAGCCTGCAAAGCGGTTTGGGAGAACCGCGACACCGAGCTTACGAGCGAAACGCTACTTCCAGAATCCTTCACGACTATCTGTGAAGCCATCATCGCTCTCATTATTGCGGGCGAGGGATACTTCACAAGTCAGGGGATTACCCCTCCACCGTGGCCATCGGGCAGCAGTGGAACTGTCACGTCAGTCTCCGCCGGACCGGGAATTTCGATCTCTGGAAGTCCAACTGTCAATCCGACGGTCAATAATACCGGGGTTCTCACAGTTCGGGCAGGGACGAACGTTACCATTGGCGGAAGCGCGCAAAACCCCATTATCAATGCCGTAGGTGGCGCCGGAGCTACGGGCGCCACGGGAGCGGGAGCCACGGGAGCAAGTGGCGCCGTGGGCGCGACGGGACCAGGCGGAGGGGCAACGGGAGCAACTGGTCCCCAGGGCGCTACGGGTCCAGGTGGAGGAGCAACCGGCGCAAGTGGAGCGACAGGTCCGTCCGGATCTCAGGGAGCTTCGAATGTATTCGATAACGGTTCCCTCATCGATTTCTCAGGCGGTTCGGACACGGTAGTCGCTATCGGTTCGGTCATCGTCGGAGCGAGCGGCAAAGCGTATATGTCCGTATTCTTTCCGTTTCACTACCAGCCCAATGGGTTTAACAACAATATGGATGTCGATATGTTCGTAGACTCTACGCTCATTCAAAGCGTAGCCATCACTCAATTCACAGCAGGCGAAGGCGTTGGGTTCGATACCACGTTCGCCTGGTCCGAACTTCTTATCGATCTCACTCCTGGCTCTCATACATTTTCATTCAATGTTACGGCATTCCCTCCCCTTCCGACCGTCGCAGAAATTGGGGCTGGCGCAGCCAACGTATCGGTTATTCCAGTCGCATAACGGCCCAAGAATTAGTCACAACGTAAAGTCGAGAAAGGATAGGCCGAGATTTTCGGCCGAAGAGGGAAATCATGGCCTATACACCGAATAACGTTCTTGTCTATACCGCCGCGTACTCGGGAGTCATCTCCGGATTCGCGGCTTCGGGGCGCGTCATCTTGGACCCGACCGTCAGCGACTACGGAAAGAACGCTGTCATCGCAGGATCGTTCGCCGCAAGTTTCGATACGGCCTGGGAACTCAATCCCGATACGGACCCGCCCGATACACTCGAAGTGTTCATTATCGAAAAAGCATGCAAGGCCGTTTGGGAACAGCGCGACACCGAGCTTACGACAGAAACGCTCGACCCGGATTCATTCACCACCATTTGCAATGCTATCATTGCGCTCATTATCGCGGGCGAGGGGTACTTCGAAAGTCAAGGGATTACGCCGCCGCCGTGGGGAGGAGGGGGAGGGACGGGGACGGTTACTTCGGTATCGGCCGGACCTGGTATTTCGATTACGGGCGATCCTACCATTGACCCCACGGTCAATAATACCGGCGTTCTCATGGTTGTCGCCGGAACGAACATCACTCTTGGCGGCACTCCACAAGAGCCGACCATTAACGCGGTAGGCGGATTCGGAGCGACCGGCGCGACGGGTAGCCAAGGCGCGACGGGTAGCCAAGGCGCGACGGGTCCAGGAGCGGGAGCTACGGGCGCCTCGGGACCTTCGGGCGCCACGGGACCCGCGGGCGCGACGGGCGCAACCGGATCGGGAGCCACGGGCGCGAGCGGGCCTTTGGGGGCCACGGGCGCTTCGGGACCCGCGGGCGCAACTGGCGCCACGGGAGCCGGCGTTACAGGCGCGAGCGGTGCGACAGGCGCTTCTGGACCCGCGGGCGCAACTGGCGCCACGGGAGCCGGCGTCACGGGCGCGAGCGGTGCGACGGGCGCTTCTGGACCCGCGGGCGCAACGGGCGCCACGGGAGCGGGCGTCACGGGCGCTACGGGCACGCAGGGGCCGACGGGACCAGGAGGAGGCGCTTCGGGACCCACGGGACCGAGCGGAGCCACGGGACCGGCAGGAGCTACGGGCGCGGGCGCTACAGGCGCGACGGGAGCCGCAGGTACGGTAGGGGCGACCGGAGCCGCAGGAGCGGTCGGAGCCACAGGTCATACGGGAGCGACCGGACCGACGGGAACAACCGGAAGCAGTGGTGCCACGGGCGCAACCGGACCGACAGGGACTACGGGAGGCGTCGGAGCGACGGGGGCCGCAGGCGCGGCAGGCGCGACCGGAGCCGCCGGAGCGGTCGGAGCGACCGGACATACGGGAGCGACCGGACCGACGGGAACGACCGGAACCAGCGGCGCCACGGGCGCAACCGGGCCAACGGGCGCAACCGGAGGGACGGGAGGAGTTGGAGCGACGGGAGCCGCGGGGGCAGTCGGAGCGACCGGGCACACGGGAGCAACGGGACCAAACGGGACAACGGGTACTACGGGCGCGACCGGACCTACCGGACCGACGGGCGGAACTGGAGGAGTGGGCGCGACGGGCGCGACTGGTTCTACACTCGCTGCGTCCGTAATAGCTGCTGGTGGCGCTATTAATCTAGCCGACGGCGCAAATCACACAGTCGCATCCGTGACTGGCAATACAGGCGCCGCTGGAAAAGTAATAATCACAGCATTCTGTCCGTTTCAATATGAAGGAACAGGTTCTCCAGGAACGACGCATACGTATACCGTCGCGGTTGGAGCAGGAAACATTTATCAAACTTCGGTATCTCTCGTTCCTCAAGACGAATCCGGTCTATATTACGATTACTTCATGATTAGTTTCCTAGAAACCGGACTCACACCAAACATTGCGCTCGGTTTCGGTCTCCAGGTACAAGCCGCAAATGGACTGCCTGTTATAGACACTGTAACGGCTGGCCAAGCCTATATTATCGTTCAACCCGTCAACTAATTCACGCACTACCATCAAGGAGAATTCACGACCAATGAAATTCACGTTCCACGTTCTCGGTCTACCTCATACGGCAATCAATAAGGACTATAACTACTGCGCCTACTCACAGAAACTTTTGAAATTTGCAGACATGATGGTTCCGCGTGGGCACTCAATGACTCTCTATAGTAACGAGGGCGCAGAAGTACCATGCGAAAACGTCACTATCTTCTCGGAAAGTGAGCGGGCGCAGTGGTTCGGTTCTCATGATAAGGAAAAACTCAACCACCTCGATTGGAATCAAACGCAGCCGTACTGGCAAGAGTTCAATATCCGCTGCATCCGTGAACTCTGGAAGCGCGTCAAGAAGGGCGATTTCATTCTTACCGCGAACGGCAATTGTGCAGAGCCCGTCGCGAATTCATTTCCAGGCAGTCATCAAGGAACGCAAAAGACCGTAGCTTTCGTGGAAGCCTTCTGCGGCTACTACGGCACCTTCAGTCGCTACAGGATTTTCGAGAGTCACACCCACGCCGAATGGCTCATGGGCGCCGCGGGCAATAAGGGTCAAGACACAGACATCGCCGTCGTTCCAAATTACTGGGATATGCGCGATTTTCCTATCGTCAAAAAGCCTGACACGCTCAAAGGCGTCGATCTGACCGAGCCGTACTACCTTTTCATCGGACGCGTCATTCACGAGAAGGGATACAAGATTGCCATCGAAGCGACGCAGGCAATCGGAGCACGGCTCATTATTGCAGGTCAAGGCGACCCGGGAGTATTGCCGCCGCACGTCATTCGGTTCGGACATGCGAATAACGAGGAACGTAACATCTTAATGCAGGGAGCGGTTGCAACTCTATGTCCTACGCTCTTCCGAGAACCGTTCGGGGGGACGGCAGCCGAAAGTCAACTTTGCGGCACTCCTTCCATCACGACAGACCAGGGCGCCTTCGCGGAAACCGTACTCGACCCGTGGCGCTGCAATAGCCATAAGGAGTTCGTTCTCGCGTGCATCAAAGCCAAAACCGTATCGTTTGACGAGAGGATGTATATCCGAGCGCGGGCCGTGTCCAAGTGGTCTTTCGATGCGGTCGCTCCCAAGTTCGAGGCGTACTTCACACGGCTTTATTCTCGTTGGTTTGGCGGTTGGTATGAAATGAGAGACCTTGAAACTCTCGAGCTACCCAAATGACCGATCCAGTCATCGTACCTTGCGACTTTGACACCATTACGCGTGAGGAGACGCCGCAGGCCATTCGGGTTGCGGAATACCTCCGATATCAGCATCCTAATTCACGAATTCTCGATGTCGGTTGCGGCCCTGGTATCTACGTCCAAGCCATGCGGCAACTTGGACTCGATGCCTACGGAATCGACAGCGACGCGCGACTGCCCAAGTCCCCAGAGTTTCTTCAAGCTGACATTACGAACTTCATGCGGTTTTCTTTGAAGGAACCATTCAGTACAGAATTTCAAGTCGTCCTCTCCCTCGAAGTGGGGGAGCACATGCCTGAAGATTACGCGGACGATTACATTCTCTCAATTCAATTCTCGGCTGCGAAGATAGTTTACTTCAGCGCCGCTCGTCCTGGACAAGGCGGTCACGGACATATTAATTGCCAGCCAAAAGCCTACTGGGTCAAGAAATTTCATCATCGAGGATACTGGCTCGACCCGGACGCCACGTCGGATTTCATGAAGTTTATGGGCGAAGGATATCACATGGGTTGGCTTACACAGAACGGTATGGTCTTTCGACAATACCAAGCCAATTCGTGAATTAGGTAAAGCTAAACCAGGGAGAAAATAACCGTGAGCTATACACCCAACGATAAGACGGTCTTTACGGCAGCTTACTCTGGAGTCCTATCCGGATTCGCCGCGAGCGGTCGACTCCTCACGGATCCGGACACGGCTGTTTACTCCAAGTACGCCGTCATCGCTGGGGCGTTCGCTCAAAGTTTCGATGAAGCGTGGGAGGTGAATCCCGATACCGTTCCACCAAACACACTTCAGGTTTTCTCGATTGAGCTATTCTGTAAAGCGGTATGGGAAAGTCGTGATGTCGAACTTACGACAGATACGATTAATCCATCCACGTTTACAGAACAATGCAGCGCCATTATCGCTGGCATCCTTGCTGGCGATACGTACTTCGCAAGTCAAGGGATTACACCGAACGCGTGGCCTTCAGGATCTGGAGGTGTGCAAGCTGTATTTCCAGGCGTAGGAATAGACATTACTGGAATATCAACCGTTCCTGTCGTCAATGCGACAGGCGTTCTTGCGGTCCTACCAGGAACGAATACCACTATCACCGGAACTCTGCAAAACCCTATCGTCAATGCTACGGCTCCAGCGGGGGCAACGGGCGCCACTGGGACGGTAGGAGCGACGGGAGCAACAGGCGCGGGCGCCACGGGCGCAACGGGCAGTCAGGGGGCGACTGGACCAGGGGCGGGGAGTACGGGCGCGACAGGGCCTCTAGGACCGTCGGGACCCGCAGGTGCCACCGGCGCTACGGGCGCGGGCGCCACGGGCGCAACGGGCAGTCAAGGGCCGACTGGACCAGGGGCAGGGAGTACGGGCGCGACGGGCGCCACAGGTCCAGGGGGCACGGGAGCAACGGGAGCTACGGGACCGGCGGGAAGCGGCGCCACGGGAGCAATCGGCGCGACGGGGCACTCGGGAGCGACGGGACCTGCCGGCAGCGGCAGCGCTGGCGCCACGGGAGCCACGGGACCAGGAGGGGCAGGGAGCGTCGGAGCGACGGGAGCCACGGGACCGGCCGGAGGAGGGGGTTTTACATCTAGTATTCAAGTTACCAATTCTTCCGGCATTGGACCGGGAACCGGCCCAGGAAGTCAAGTTTGGCAAGTAACCAATCCAGGAGTCAGTATAACTACAGGTCCTTCTGCATTTGACCTTATAACCGTTTCAATGACAGTCGCCGCATCTACGCCAGGCGACTATGTTGTTTTTCAAATCGTTCGCGATCCTGGAATCGGAGAGTTCGTATTGACACCAAGTGCACTTGTGGAAGCAGACGGTCTAAGTGGATATGCTTCGGCATCTCTCACGTTTCTTGACGCGCCAGGACCCGGAGCGCACGTCTATTCAGTACGAGCAACAAACGAGAATTTTAGTCACACAGTAGCTGTCAATAATCCTGGCCAAGCAACTGTAGTCGCTATGACTTGGTAAGAAAGAGGGTGACCCGCTCATGATCAAAAAATTCGCAATCGCTCTAGGTTTCTCAGTCTTTGCAGCAGGCACGGCGATGGCAACTGTCGTCGCTACGTCAATGGCCATCTCAGGTTGCAAAGGCGCCCTCGGTCCACTATTTACAGCCGTTGAAAACAAGGTTCTCACAGACCTCGAAGCCGGAGATGGTCTTCCGCAGATAGAAGCAGACGTGAACGCGCTCATCCCCGGACTTCAGAGCGTAGAAGATCTGGTGCAGAGCATCATCACAGTCCTCATCGATACGGGAGCGCTTTCGCCGAATGCGCTCACGCGCGCGCAAGGTTACAAGATTACTCTTATGACGATTACGCACCGATGATGAAACTCTCGCTCATAATTCTACTTTCTTCTTGCGCCGGTGGTCTCCCCGCCGAAGACGTTTCCAATCTCGAGAACGCATCGAGAACGACAGCCGCTGCGTACAAATACCAAGACGCGGATACTCCGGCGGCTTCGCTCATCCGCGCGTCTCACTGCTCTCTACAAGCGGTCATCCGAAACGAAAAGCTCGACGCATTCGATTCCGGGATAAACTGTCAATGACGAAAGGCGAAGCGATAGTCGCCATCGTCACGGCACTACCGACCTTGAGCGAAGAAGACGTGCGCGGCTTTCTCGCATGCACAGACGATGAGCGCTCACTCATCGTTCAATCCTACAAGGATGCGGGGAAGGTTCCTGGTCCAGATGGTTGGCAAGTCTTCATCGCTATCATTAAGACATGCGCGGAACTCGCCAACCTCGTTATCCCGATAACAGGCGCCGTTCAGGGTGTCTTCGGAATCGCAGCGCTTCTATAATTCACGAATTTAGCTGAAGGAGACCAAATGCAAAGAATCTTCGTTCCCCGTCTCGGTCGACACGTCGTTATCGGTGCTTGCAAGCTCCCAGGTAAACACCGTCCTCGCATTCGCTTGTCGAACTATATCGACATGTTCGTTATTCCGCCTTCGCCGCCATCCGTCGACTACTCCGCGCCCGCAATGAGCGTCATCCAAAACTTGGAAGGTAATGACAGTCTCGGAGACTGCGTCCTTGCCGAAGAAGCGCATTTCATCGGTGTCCAGACGGGCAATGCAGGACAGCTCTATTCCTACACGGTCGCGCAAACTGTCGCAGCGTATTCGGCCATCACGGGATACGTACCTGGCAATCCGGCTACCGACCAAGGTACAGACCCCATCGTCTGCATGAACTACTTCGTCCAGAACGCCTACGCGGACGGCACCAAGCTCGATGGGTACGCCGAAGTGGATGCGACCAATCAGGCCGAAGTGCAGTTTGCGATCAATGCATTCGGCAATCTCAAAATGTGGGTGGGACTCCCGGACGCGTGGATTAGTACCTTCCCAAGTTCTAACGGTTTCGTTTGGGATGTTGCGCCCGCAAACGCGAATAACGGTCACTGCATCGGTTCTCCTTCCTACAATTCGACGCGCGTTGTCGGTTCCAATAATCAAGGTGTCCAGGTGATGACCTGGGGCCTCATCGGAACGGTTACCTGGGCGGCTCTCGCGTCTCTATTTTCGGACGCTGGCGGAGGAGGACTCGCAGTTCGAGTGACTCCAGATTGGGTTATCAAAAACTCCGGCAAGACTCCAAGCGGCTTTGCGTTCTCCGATCTCGTAAGCGATTTCAATAGTCTCTTTGGCAAGAACATCCCAGTGCCACCGTCTCCTTCGCCTCCCGCTCCACCGTCCCCAGTCCCAACTCCCCCGTCCCCCGGTGGAGTAACCTTGGCAGAGGCGCAATCCTGGGCGACGGCAAGCATCGTGAGAGGACATCCACTTCTGACAAGACAAACGGCCGTTGGACTCATCAATACGGGACTCGCGGCGAACTGGCCCAAATCTTGACAAGGACTGGGAAATAGGGTATACTCCCTTAAGCGTCCACAATTCAATCATTAGTGAAAGGTGCGGGCCATGAATATAAGGTCTGTAGGACTTGTTCATTGGCTCGCGCACAAACTCAATTGGAATCGGGTCAGGCTCGAAGTGTATCGGTCCGAGGTCACTGGCAAGGTGTACTTGATGACCGAGTGTCTCAAGTGCGGACTCAAGACTTTCTTCATTCTCGGATGTTTCTCTTCATGCGTATCTACAGCGCAGGTTGTCTATAACGAACTTGTGAATGCAAACTGCCTGGCTCCGTCGTCCGATGGGGTTCAGGCTGTTACGGATGAGCACAATGACCCATCGGAGCCGCCATGGCTCGCATGCATGTTCGATGGGGGGACTGTTTCATCTTGCAGTGTCCCATGCCAGTAAAGGTAATTATGAGGATTCTTATTCTCGACGACAGTTCGGACATGAGACAAGGTCTAAAAGATCTTATCGAACACGAAGGTCATGAGGTCTTCGAAGCGGAGACTGCTGTAGAAGCCATTAACCTCGTTCAGCATCATCGCTTTCATATAGCGCTTCTCGATTGGGAACTTGGCGGCCCTCTCACTGGAGCCGACGTCGCGCGCGAAGTGCCAACAGGATGCGCGAAGTTCATGGTCACAGGTCATTCAATTACCGAGATGCGTGCGAACTGGAAAGACCCGCTTCAAGGTATTCTTGAGGTCGTGTCAAAACCAGTCGATTGGGACAACGATCCAAAGCATTCACTGAAAGCGCTTATCGAACGGGTAGAACGTTCACTCGAAGATACCAAGCCGTAAGCCGCATTTTTGACCTCGACATCTCATGATAATCCTGAAACCAGGCTTCGCGCTTCAGGTTATCACCGGAGGCAGCGAGGATATCCAAGTCAATACAAGCTGGGTGGATCAAATCCCAGGCATTCCGATTACATTCATTCCGGGCGGTCATAGCCTTCTCATCGATACGCCAGGGACTACGGTTGTCGTTGGCGGACCACCAGCGACGCCAGTAGGCATCTTTCGAAACGTCAAAGACTTTACCGCCTTCAATGCGGGGGTGGCGCCGGAGCAAGTCACGGTCAAAGTCTTTGACGGGACGTTTTCATCTACCAAGTATTCATTCAATCTTCCGCCCGGCTATACTATCCACTATGACGACTTCCACGATTGGGAGACCATAGACGATCAAGGTCGTATCATGGTCACTGGCGGCACGGTTGCCGTCATCGGAAGTATCGCTATCTCGGCCGGAACGACGTCGAACAACGCGACTATCTTTGCGTTCTCGAACAGTAACGGAGTCTCGTTCGGTATCAATAATTCAACAATTACCGGCTCCTACGCCTTCAATCTGTCGGCCGGAACGACATCGAATAACTTCTCGGCACTCACCTTCGGTAACGCAAACGGTATCTCGTTCGGTCTCAACGGTTCCACGATTACCGGATCCATCAATGCCGGAGTCACCAATATCAACGTATCGGCCGGTACAACTTCGAACAATCTTACGGCCATTACCTTCTCGAATAGCAATAACGTTTCCTTCGGTCTAAACGGTTCGGTACTTACCGCTTCGGCGAGCGCGGTCTCATCGCAGGGAAGTATCAACTTCTCTGGAGGGACCACTTCCAACAATCTCTCGGCAATTACGTTTGCCAATAGTAACGGCATCTCGTTTGGATTGAACGGCTCTACGATGACGGCGTCCGCTATCGGCGTCGGAACCGTGAGCATGTTCTCGCAAGATGCCGACTTTGTGACGCACTTTCCTATTGTGCAGTCCGTCCTAAGTCTCCAAAAGCTCAGTCTCGCGATGAACCTTCGCGCAACCGAATGCGCGCTCATTATAGACTTCCGAGGTTTCTCGAACTCGTCTGGAGCAGTCACGATAAGCCACGGCGTTTACACTCTCTCTGGAGAGACCGCGAGTCTCGCGAGCTCCGCGTTGCGCATCTTCTCGTGGACGAGCGGTAGCAATACAGCTCTTTCGGGACAGTTCGGAGGCGCGAGCGGCACGCGCTATCGTACGCTCGGAGTAAACTACAGTATGACGCCTGGGGACTACCTATTTGGCTACGCGGTCGCGACAGCGAACGGAAACGACGTAAGCGTCTTCGGCCGCGCCGCAATGAACATCGTCGGCACCTACGACGGCATCGAAGAAGACACGTTTCTAAACGGTCTCTCAGTAGTAGCTGTCGGAGCATTGCCAGTTAGCGTCGTCGCTACGGACACGGGATATGTCCGAACCGGGTTTTCTGCCATGAGACAACCTGGCATTATCCTACTAGGCACTTGAACTCAAGTGCAAAATATGATATACTATCTATCGGAGAGGACTTGAGATCATGACTATTACAACAGGTAACTTTCAAGATCTCGTCCAGCTCAGTCAGGACACTCTCTACCACCTTGGACCGATGTTTGAGGTGGGAGACTCGATAGCGAGCACGGTCACCTACGGCTTCTCGAATACTGGGGGCCTCCTCAATCTAGCAGCTTCGCAAACCTCGAACGAGACTCTCTGGCTGCCGAATACAAACGGCACTCTAATTATCGGAGTCAACTTCTCGGCTGGTACGACTTCGAACGTTCTATCCAATATCACATTCTCGAACAGTAACGGAATCTCGTTTGGTCTGAACGGCTCGACGATGACCGCAAGCGTCAACGCAGGCGCGCTTGCTATCGGAGCTATCGCCGCAGGAACGCAGACGGCCACAAGCGGAACTATCGTTTATTCGAACTCGAACAATATCACGTTCGGGATGAGCAATAGTTCGGTAATTACCGCTTCCTACAACTTCAATATCTCGGCCGGGACTACGTCCAATAATTTGAACGCTGTTACATTCAGTAACAGTAATGGCGTTTCGTTTGGACTCAACGGTTCAGTAATCACGGCATCTATCACACCGAACGACGTCATCGTCGCGGGAACACAATCCTTCACGGGCGGAACGCTTTCCTTCGCCAACTCGAACGGCATCACGTTCGGGATGAGTAATTCAAGCATTATTACAGCAAGCTTCAACGCTGACATTCTAGCTATCGGCGCCATCGGTGCAGGCACGCAAACGGCCACAAGCGGCACGGTTAACTTTGTAAACTCGAACAATATCACGTTCGGGATGAGCGGGACTTCACAGGTTACCGCTTCCTACAACTTCAACATCTCGGCCGGAACGACTTCGAACAATCTAAACGCTGTAACATTCTCAAACTCGAACAACGTTTCTTTCGGACTCAACGGTTCGGTAGTAACAGCTTCGGTCACGGTCGCGAGCACACAGGCCAGCGTCAACTTCTCTGCTGGGACGACATCGAACAACCTATCAGCCATTACCTTCTCGAACAGTAATGGCGTCTCGTTCGGACTCAACGGTTCGACAATGACGGCGTCCATAGCGACGTCGCTCACAGCTATCAACGTATCGGCCGGAACAACGTCTAATAATCTTTCGAACATTGTTTTCTCGAATAGCAATAACGTTTCCTTTGGACTTAACGGTTCGACCATTACGGCTTCGGTCACTGTCGTAAGCACACAAGCTAGTATCAACGTTTCGGCTGGTACGACATCGAACAACGTCTCAGCGCTTACGTTCTCAAATTCGAACGGTATTGTGTTTGGACTTGCAGGTTCGGTTATTACGGCTGCACTCGGAGGTATCTCGTCTTGGAGCAATGGCCGATTTGCAACAGCTCAGACAGGTGGACAGGGGACACTTTTCTTTCAACCGATCATCGTCGATTATAACCTCACGGCTACCAATCTGGTGTGGCTCCAGTCTGTCTCGACGCAAGCTTCCAATAGCTCTGGTGGCTTTAGCGTAAGTATTGGGCTCTACACCGTTAGCGCAGGGACCAAACTTGTACTTGCGTCGAGCGGTAGTAGTAACATCACGTGGACCTCAGGCGCAGCGCTCAGTAGCTTTAGCGGTATCAACTACCAGACGATGAGTCTCAATAGTTGGTCTCTTGTGCCGGCTCCGTATCTTGTCGCCTGGTGGATCTCGACACAAAACGGCATTGGATATTCGTATTACGGAGACGTCCAGCAACCGTCTATCAGTTCCGGACAGCAGGGACAGTGGCTCAGTAACCTCATGGTCAACGGCTACTCGAATGCGACCACCAACGCCCTTCCTGCAACGTTCGCAATAAGCGATACAGCACACTATATTCGGACAGGAGCGACAGCAGCAGAACAGATAGTTTTCATGCTCCAAGGAACTTGAAATGACGGATACAACCGGCAATTTCAACGATCTCGTACAGCTTAGTGGCGATACGCTCTATGACTTGGGCGAAGCGTTCGTCATTGGCAATTCTCTTGCGACCACGATCTATCAAAGCTTCTCGAATTCAGCCGGCATCCTTCAGATTGGAGCTTCCCACTCTAATAACGAAACGATTTGGTTCCCCAACGGTTCAGGGTCACTTTCGTCGGGAGGGACGCTTCTTACCAACATTCTCGTGTCGGCCGGAACGACGTCTTTTTATCAGTCGGCCGTTACGTTATCGAACGTCGGGAATGTGTCATTCGGATTCAACGGAGCCTCCGCCATCACAGCGAGCGCGGGAGCGGCGCAAGGAAGTATCAACTTCTCGGCGGGAACGACATCCAATAACCTATCGGCGGTCACGTTCTCGAACTCGAACAACGTCTCGTTTGGATTGAATGGCTCCACGATTACGGCAAATGCACCTATCGTATTCGTAGATCCAGCCCTTGGTTCCAGAAGTCTAACGCAGATAGAATTCTCAAGTAGTTACAATGTTATCTTTGGTCTCAGCGGAGGTCCTGGAAGCAGTGGAACGATTACGGCTTATGCGCCAATTCTAATCTCAGCAGGCGCAAACCAACTCGAATCTACCAATTTTGCATTCGCGAATTCAAATGGCGTTTCTTGGGGGTATACTGGCGGTTCAATTTCTGCATCCATTGCAACGTCGCTTTCGAACATCAACGTGAGCGCGGGGACAACTTCGAATAATCTGTCGGCGGTCACATTCTCGAACTTGAACAACGTCTCGTTTGGATTGAATGGCTCCACGATTACGGCGAATGCTGGAATGGAAATATCCGTACCAGGATTTGAACAGTTCGCAACCCAGCTCACATTTAGTAACAATGCTGCTATTACATTCGGTCTAACAACAAACGTGGCCGGTGGGGCCGTTATCACTGCTACAATAGTCCAACCGTCAATTGCCCTATCAGCAGGAACAGGTATCGGTTATTCTTCAGAGTTTGTATTTTCAAATTCAAACAACATCTCCTTTGGGATACAGAATGCCAATTCTGTTATCACCGCTTCCTACAATTTCAACATCTCGGCCGGCACCACTTCGAATAACCTCAACGCGGTCACGTTCTCGAACTCGAACGGTATCTCCTTCGGTCTGAACGGTTCAGTTATTACCGCTTCTCAAAAGTACGGTGTTATCGTCGCTGGAACTCAATCATTCATTGGAAGTGGGACCCTATCATTCGCCAACTCGAACGGCTTCTCGTTTGGGATGAGTAATTCAAGCGTAATCACACTCGACTACGGAGGGTTCTCAAGTTGGAGTAACGGGCAAATTGTCTCGTCGTTTAGGTCCAGTAACGGTTTTTTGAGTCTCAACCCAATTGTTGTGGACTATGCCATCACAGCAACGAACGCAATCTGGCTCGCCAACTTTTCTGGACTTACCAATTCAAGCGGCGTCATCTCGTTCAGTCTTGGAGTCTATACACTCGCAGGCGGTACGACAGGAACGCTCAATCTCGCAAGCTCTTCGACGTCTGCCTATACGTGGACATCGGGAGCAGCCTTCTCGAGTCAGACAGGAGTCGGCTATCGGCAGATGAGTCTCAACTCCTGGGTATTTACGCCAGGACTTTACGTATTTGCCTTCAACGCGCAGACAACGAACTCTGCAAGCATGTCCCTATACGGAATTTATCAACTCAATACGATAGTCGCGCTTGCAAATCAGCTCACTAACCTTGTTTTCCCAGGTCTCACGCAAGCAAGTACGGCTGGACTTCCGGCCGCAATTAGTGTATCGAATACGTCGGGTTACATTCGATCAGGATCTAGCGCATTCCAGCAACCGTGGCTTCTATTTCAGGGTACCTAATTCAAGAATTGGACAAGGAAATGGCCAAGACAAAACTCAAGAAGACCAATCTCAACATTGCCGCCGACAAGATAGCCGTGAGTGACGTCGTCCAGCAGATGAGAAAGCCGGGCCTCGGATTCGAGCGAGTCGAGCACATCGTAGGAACGACATACAAAGACAATTCGACAGTCATCGTCATCCCGACGCGCGGCAAGTACAAGAACGCTATCGGGCAAGAGATAGAAGGTCTCATCGCTTCCAGAGTAGTAAGTGCCTGGCAGGGACTCATCTCGCCAATGAACCAAAAGCGGGCAATGCTCTTCGCTTCTGGTCACGAAGTCGGCAAAGCCTACGACGCCATGATTAAGATGATTCTCGAGCATCCGGAGCTCAAGAATTGGAAGTATATCATGACGCTCGAAGACGACAACATCCCTCCGCCCGATGCCCATATCCGGCTTCTCGAAACAATTGAATGGGGGAACTACGACGCCGTCAGTGGCCTTTACTTCACCAAGGGCGAAATGAATATGCCTATGGCGTATGGGGACCCGGACGAGTACACGAGGACGGGGGCACTTGACTTTCGGCCAAGGGACGTGAGAGAGGCACTTGCGGCTGGACAAGTGATGCGCGTGAACGGGATTGCGATGGGGTGCGCGCTCTGGAGAATGAGTCTTTTTCGGGATATTGCTCCACCATGGTACGTAACGCTCAATGATCTTGTGCCTGGCAAGGGCGTTGTCGGAATGACACAAGACCTGAGCTTCTGCCAAAAAGCCGTCATGGCTGGTAAAAGACTAGCAGTTGATCTGCGGGTTCACGTCGGCCATCTCGATATCGGATCGGGTACGATTTACTAAGGAGTAAAAGCGAAATGGGTCTCAGTAAAGAAGATGTAGCGCGGGCCGAAACGCTCCTATTGGCAGAAGAACAAGCGCTAAAAAAGAAATGGTGCGCGCTCAAGGGCCATAAATGGGATTTGCCCGCAGTGAGCCCATTCAATCACAACATTCTCGAATGCGAGATCATTTGCTCAAGGTGCAATGCTCACGCAAGCGTCACGGTCACTATCGGCAAAGAATAATTCAATCACTAAACGCGAGGTATTCAAGTGTCCAAGAAACTCAATAAGAAAAAGGCTCCTCTCAAGCTTGTCGAAGCCGTCTCCACCAAACCTATCAAGCTCGACCTCGGGTGCGGCCAGAACCCGAAAGAGGGATTCGAAGGTGTCGATCTCTACGGCGATAAGGCAACACACAAGGTCGATCTATTCAAATTCCCTTGGCCGTTCAAGGACAATTCAATAAGCGAGATTCACGCATCCCATCTTCTTGAACACGTTCCTGCGCGCGAGGTAGAATTTAGAGACCTCATGGGCGGAGACGGCGCAGATGATAGCTACGTCGGCGCAGACATGCTCTTCGCCTTCATGGACGAATGCTGGCGCATCATGAAGCCGGACACGTGGATGACAGTCATCGTCCCGAGCGGTAGAAGCAATCGCGCCTTTTGGGACCCCACCCATCGACGCTTTTTCATGCAGGAGACCTTTCTCTACTTCGCACGCGCATGGCGAAAACAGAACGGACTCGACCACTACCGAGTGACATGTAACTTCGGTCTTGACGTTACGCATTCGATGCCGAACGAAGAGGGCCTCCGGAGTCAAGACGTGCAAACGGAGCGCTTCAAAACGCTCTGGAATGTCACGGTAGATTGGATGGCTCGCTTGACCAAGCAAGCATAAGGTTACCCACGTGTCCGCCGGCATCTTCGACTACTCGGTTGCCGGCGCTAGCGCGTGGTTCGACGTAGACGTCTTTACGAGCAATGACCCAGGGCAGGCGGCTGGATGGTTTGACCTTGATTACCTTCATCCGCCTTACGGGTCTCAGTTTCTTTACTACTTGCAAGGTGGAGGAGACCCCTGGATATTCGATCCGGTCACTGAGAACTTCTACGACCCACTTGGACTCTACAAGATTGCGGTCCCATGGCAGGTAATTGATGAATTGGGAGATAAGTGGCAAGCCGGAGAGCCTGTCACATGGGACAAGTTTCAGAATCGGATTGTACTCGAGAGTAAACGTGAAAAAGGTAGAAAGGACTTCAAGGAGTTAGCAGAAGAACTTCTCTACGAGCAAGACTACGGACGCGTTATTCGAAAGACCATCCAGGTCGCGGGCGTCACGTATATCGTTTGGAAAGTACTTCAGTGGCTATGAGCGCCTTCTCGCCTGGGGACGTCGTCAAAGCAAACCGTGATTACGGTGATACTATCTGTAAAGACGTTCTCTACCAAGTAGAAGTGGCAAAAGAAACTTGGGTCAAGCTTTTTGGAAAAACAGATTGTTATCCCGTCGACGTATTCATGATTCCAGAATGGCTCAACCTTCGTAATAAGACCATTCGCGCGAATACGTGCTTTTGCGGAGCGCCGCTTCCTTGTAAATACCACACTTAGCACTTGCTTTCTATATCGAAATAGTGTATACTTATGTTTGAAGTGTATCTCTAACTCAAAGAGCGCCGATAGCCAATTCATGCACTACCACAATCCAGACAAGCATCTCGCTCACGTCGTTATCGTGTACCGCGATGTTCAGAAGATGGGCCCGCACTCTCACCGTGCCCTTGGCGTCAACGCCATGCACACGTGCAAGGTTCTTCGAAAGAACGGTATTCAGTGCGATCCGCTAGGTGTCTGGCCTGCCAAGTCGCTTCTGAAAGACATCAAACTCTTTCCGACGTGTACCCACTGCGTTATAGAAGCACCGTGGATTCCTGTAGATATCATGTCTCAGCTTATCATCGAGAATCCGCAAATCCATTGGGTCGTCCGCACGCACTCTCAAATCGGATTTCTCCAGGTCGAACCGGGCGCAGTCTCTATCTTGCGTGAGCTTATGCACATGCAAGACGTCGAACTCAATCTCACGCTCGCGACCAATAGCGACCGGCTCAGTAACATTCTCGAGAACGTCTATCAGGGGCGCGCGGTGCATCTGCCGAATCTCTACGACCTCGAACGCCCAAGCACCAAACTCTCCGAAGCGCACGACCACCGAAAACTCGTTATCGGCTCATTCGGGGCACTGCGCCTTCTAAAGAATCACACGACGTCGGCCGCCGCTGCGCTCATCATCGGCAAGCGAAGACGCTGCGATCTAGAATTCTGGATCAACGTCGGCCGCGAAGAGACCAACGGCGCCAAAGACGTTCTTCCCACCATCCGGAACATGTTCAAGGGACTGCCTTGGGCGCGTCTTGTCGAATCCCCATGGGAGTCTTGGGCGAGCTTTCGACGGACCATCGCGCACATGGATCTCTTGATGCAGGTCTCGTTCACGGAGACCTTCAACATCACGGCCGCCGATGCCGTCAGTGAGGGCGTTCCTGTCGTCGGAGGCGAGGCTATCGAGTGGCTTCCGGACGAATGGAAGGCTTCGCCAGACGACGCCCATAACGTTGCACGTATCGGGATGGCGCTCCTAAGCGACCCTGGAGCCGCGGGAGACGGTCTCAAGGCTCTTCAGCGCCACCAGAAAAACGCCGTCGAACTTTGGCTTGGCTACCTCGATAGGAACCCTACCTGAATCTAGTCCTTCTCGCCGACGTCCCTAGTACCACAGACCCTCTCGCCCTTATCATCGGCGCTGGGGGCGCCTGCATTGGTGCGCTGTCGCTTTTGGTCTGGAGTCTTCTTCTTTCGCGCGTGAAACGTGCGGAGACGGACCTCAAAGAATTTTTGGAGAAAGCGTTCGGCATCAATGGCATGTACATGAAAGTTGAATCGCTCCTCAGTCGCATGAATACTGTGGAAGGCGAAATAGGGACGCTCAGGGTAGGCACTCTCACGCGCGAGATATTCGACCGAGCGACGCGTGAGAGTAACGAAAAGCTAAAAGAGCTAAAAGACCAAACGAAAGAGCTAGACGAAAAGGTCGATAAGATTGACCGGACGCTCATGACGCCGCCGGCTATCGCGACAAGGCCATATCCACCAAGGGGTTAGTAGCCATGAAGTCTCGGGGTCCGCGCGGTCGGTCTATCATCAACCCGAACTTTACCGGACTTCGTCCCAAGCGAAGGGGAAACGTAGAGCCTCAAGCGGTTCCGATTCAGTATCCGCCTCGTCAGGTTAGCGAGATTGACAAGACGCCCATTGCGCCCATCTCTGGACCGTCTACAGGAATTCGGGCGGTTTTGAGGCCGCCAGAAGAGAAGATGGGAGGTCACCACTTCCGATACACTCCCGTCAATCTCACGGTCTATACGGCCGCGTATTCGGGAGCGGTATCAGGGCTCGTAGGCTCTTCGAGATGGCTTCTCGACTCGACTCTTGCGGACTACGTAGGGTTCACACGGATTGCGGGCGCCTTCGCAATGAGTTTTGATCTTGCGTGGGAGGCCGACCCAAACACGAACCCTCCCAATACACTTCAAGTCTTCGTCATCGAGAAGACGTGTAAGGCCGTTTGGGAAGACAGAGATGTCCTTGCCAACTCGACTACGACTAATTCAAGCACTTTCACCGCGGTCTCAGAAGCCATCATCGCGCTCATTCTTGCATCTGAAGAGTACTTCGCAGGGCAGGGGATTACGCCAGCTCCGTGGCCAAGTGGGGGAGGTGGCGGCGTTACTGCGGTCCTACCAGGAGTAGGAATCGGTATCACTGGACCCATCGACACTCCTACGGTCAATAATGAAGGTGTGCTTGCGGTCGATGCGGCGGCAGGCATCGGCGTTTCCACTGTTAGCGGAGTCGCCACGGTAAGCAATACAGGTATTCTCGCGGTCGATGCGGCGGCAGGCATCGGCGTTTCCACCGTTAGCGGAGTCGCCACGGTAAGCAATACAGGTATTCTTGCAGTCGATTCTGGAACTGGAATAACTGCGTCTACCGTATCCGGAATAGTAGCAGTCGCGCTAGCAGGCGTTCGGACACCGTGGACTATCACCGCATTCTTCGTCGATCCTTCGAACGTATCTGGTCATGCGAGCGATTCGAATGACGGACTCACAGCGACTACGCCAATTCTGACTACCGCCGAATTCAATAAACGCATATTCTTGCATGACGTCCAGGTCGACTGCATCGTGACCTATATGAGCGACGATATTGGCCAAGTCCAGCTCGACTTGTCTACAGTTTCAATCGGACTTGGTACTTTAGGATCACTTACGTTCCAAGGAACACCGCAAGTCCTTCATACGGGCGGAACCATCAACGCAGGTACGATTGCTATCAACCCGAGCGCGCCAGGAGGAGGACAACGGCAAGTCGTTCATACAAGCGACATAAGCGACTTTACGCCGTACGTCATTCCTTCACTCGGAGGAACAGCTTCGCAGCCTTGCTATGTACAGGATTCCGTAACAGGAGATAGTGCATGGATTGTAAGTGCCGCAGTATCGGCAAGTCCAAGTATGAGTAGACCAGTACATATCATCGATTCAGAAACTATTTCGGCCGGTACGATCTCTATCGGACACGGGTATACAATTCAACGTGGAAGCACACTGAGTCTTGCTCTAATCTACACTCCAGTACTGGGCGCAGATGTGCAGGGAGTGACATTTCAGGACTTCGCATTTGATGGCTTCAGTAGTGTATTTCTGTCTAATATATGCACTCGATGTAGCTTCAGTAACTTTCCATTCTTTGGATCAACAGATCTTAATCACTGTTTTCTCGGTCTTGGAATTATCAATCTTAGTGGCGCAGACATTCCCATCAACGCAGGGGTTCTCGTTACGACTGCCGACGATTTTTCACAAGGACTAGTCAGTCTTAGTGGAGACGTATACGTTACAGGCGATCCGTTCTTTATCTCACAAGGAAGCTATTCGAATGTTACCACATTCGCAGGAATCGGCGCCGGAATTCAATTTCAAGATATTCAAGATGCTAAAGGGGCACTGCTTATAAGCGCTGGCATTTTTGCAACAGATACGCTTCTATGGGGAAATGGGAATATGGGTCCTGGTATTACGATGTTCCCGGGAGGCATACTCACAGTTACTGTAGGCGATGTTCCGTCAGTTACTGGAAGTCAAGATTTTGCATTCTATGACAGTACGGGCCAAATCTACGTCGCGAGAGCGTGGAATGAAACTGTAGGAGCTTATACGGAAGCGGGCGGAGTCCCAACACGAGCAACCACTTGGGCGAACTTTATAGCTCCTATAGGTTCCGGCGGATTCGACTACCAAGCGCACGACGTCAGTACAGAAGCGAGTATTGTCGGGATTATACATTTGCCAAACTAAAGAGACTCAAGTAATTCACGCACTAATTTCGCTTGTAGATTACACAGGCATTTTGTCGGTCCAGGATACGTCAATTATTGGTGGAGCGTAAGGGATAAAGCAAAATGTCCACACCTAAAAAGCCAGGTCCGTACGCAGCCGTAGCGCCAGCCGCGTCCACCGGACTTAGGCCCAAACGGAAAAACGTGGTACTTCAAAGTGGAGAGCTTCCTCCTCCTGCCGCCCCAATTGTCTATCCGCCACGAAGGCCGACGGAAATAGGGAAAGCGATAATCGCGCCCATCTCCGGACCGTCTACAGGCATCCGCGCATCGTTGTCGACCGAAGAGAAGATGGGAGCTCACCACTTCCGATACACTCCCGTCAATCTTACGGTCTATACGGCTGCGTACTCTGGGGCTATCTCAGGGTTGGTCGGTTCGTCGAGATGGCTTCTTGACTCAACTACGGCGGATTACGTAGGATTCACGCGCATTGCTGGCGCCTTTGCGATGAGCTTCGATCTCGCGTGGGAGGCAGATCCGGATACGAATCCTCCTGATACGCTTCAAGTCTTCGTTATCGAGAAAACGTGCAAAGCAGTTTGGGAAGACAGGGATACGCTCGCGAACGCGAGAAACACTAATTCAAGCACTTTCACCGCGGTCTCAGAAGCTATCATCGCTCTCATTCTTGCATCTGAAGAATACTTCGCAGGGCAAGGAATTACGCCAGCTCCGTGGCCAAGTGGGGGAGGTGGCGGCGTTACTGCGGTCCTACCAGGAGTAGGAATCGGTATCACTGGACCCATCGACACTCCTACGGTCAATAATGAAGGTGTGCTTGCGGTCGATGCGGCGGCAGGCATCGGCGTTTCCACTGTTAGCGGAGTCGCCACGGTAAGCAATACAGGTATTCTCGCGGTCGATTCTGGAACTGGAATAACTGCGTCTACCGTATCCGGAATAGTAGCAGTCGCGCTAGCAGGCGTTCGGACACCGTGGACTATCACCGCATTCTTCGTCGATCCTTCGAACGTATCTGGTCATG
>Ga0265313_10000144_pt1 | contig 73810 bp, 85 predicted proteins | sample 4123metaG_FD_203122 | JGI IMG/M metagenome (GOLD analysis project Ga0265313, IMG submission 203122) | Rhizosphere microbial communities from Carex aquatilis grown in University of Washington, Seatle, WA, United States - 4-1-23 metaG | ecosystem: Host-associated > Plants > Roots > Rhizosphere >... | reverse complement strand
GGTGGTTCGGCAGGCGGGCAAAAATGGTCGGCCGGCCCTGCGGGTCGCTATGCGTCGTGATCAGGCCGCGCGGCTTATGATAAAGAAACAGCCGCGTGCGCTCGCGCGCCGGCAGCGCCTCGCCGTCGACGGCGATGCGGTCGCGCGCCTTGACGTTGAGTGCGGGCGAATGGATCACCTCGCCGTTGACGGCGACGCGGCCGGCGGCGATCCATTCCTCGGCCTCGCGGCGCGAGCAAAGCCCGGCGCGCGCGATCGCTCGTGCGATGCGCTCGCCGTCGGCGGGGGATTTGGTCTTTTCGGCCATTTCGTCATGGCCGGGCTTGTCCCGACCATCCATGACTACGTTCACTGCGGTGTATAAAGACGTGGATGCCCGGCACAAGGCCGGGCATGACAGTCAATGGCAACGGACCATGGCAACGTTCATGGAACTGGCGCTCGACGAGGCGCGCGCCGCCGGCGAAGCAGGCGAGGTGCCGGTCGGCTGCGTCATCGTCCATGACGGCGCGGTGGTGGCGCGGGCCGGCAACCGCACACTGATGGAGGCCGATCCGACCGCGCACGCCGAGATAGTGGCGATCCGCGCGGCCGCGCGGCTCCTCGGTTCCGAGCGGCTCACAGCCTGCGACCTCTATGTCACGCTCGAGCCGTGCGCCATGTGCGCCGGCGCGGTGTCGTTCGCCCGCGTCCGCCGGCTCTATTACGGCGCGGCCGACCCGAAGGGCGGGGCGGTCGATAACGGCGTGAAGTTTTTCACGTCGCCGACCTGCCATCACCGGCCGGAAGTCTACGGCGGCCTTGCCGAAGCCGCGGCCTCGGCGCTGCTCAAGCAATTCTTTCGCGAGCGGCGGTGACATTGGGTATGGTATCGGAGTAGAAGCGTACGCTTGGTCCGTTGCCTGTACGTGAGCCGCGCTGTCGCAACCGGCAGTTCCTCTTCGGCTCGCTAACGTTGCCATCCAGCGTGCAGGAACTTGCCCATATCCACGGCGTTAACGCCAAACCCAAGCGGTAAGGATCTTATCATGAGACTAAGCCTTTTAGTGTGTGTCGCATTCATTATGGGCGGCGCGACGCTTGCCCAGGCGCAAGCTCCGGCCAGTTCCGGCAACGAAGGCCGCTACGTGACCGCATGCCTGAAAGAAGATTCAGCGGCCTACTGCCGCTGCGAATTTCAATCGGTGGCAAAGCTTGTCAGCGATCAGAAAGACCTGGCGCTCATCGTGCAACTCGAAGAGGAGACGGCGGGTAAGCCGGACGCGGAGACCGACAAAATTATTGCGAAGCTTCCGGCAGACAAACAGAAATGGCTGGGCACGGTGCAGCAGCAACTGGCGCCCCTCGTTAAAGCCTGTCCAGACTATAGCCAGCACCACCACTGAGATCGATTTCACGACGTCTCGGATCATGTTTGCGCCGGGCAGGGGATCTGAAATGAGCCCGCCCGGCGCAGCGCGTCCAAATTGGTTGCTCTTGGCGCGAAGCGAATGCGCCTGCGTTTCATAATTGAAACGCTTGGAGGTTGAGCCGTGGCGGCCGGTGCCAAATCATTGGCGGATAGAGGTCCAGGCGGACTGAATCTGCTCTCGGCAACGCAAGCGGCGAAAAAGATCGCCGCAGGCGAGACGACATCGCTCGCTCTCGTGGAGGATTGTTTAGCGCGGATTGCAGCCCGCGAGCCGGATATCCGCGCTTGGGCCTTTGTCGATCCGGAAATCGCTCGCCGGCAGGCGCGAGCGCGCGATCAGGAGCCGCGCCGTAGCGCGTTCCATGGTCTGCCGGTCGGCATTAAGGACATTTTCGATACTTTCGATATGCCGACGGCCTACGGCTCGCCGATCTATCAAGGATATCGGCCAGCAACCGATACGGCCATTGTCGGATTGCTGCGCCGTGCCGGCCTCGTCATCCTCGGCAAGTGCGCTACCACCGAGTTCGCCAGCCCGGTGCCGATCGGGGTCAAAAATCCGCACGATTTTGGCCGCAGCCCGGGTGTCTCTTCGAGCGGCTCGGCCGCCGCTGTCGCCGATTACATGGTTCCGATGTCGGTCGGTTCGCAGACCGGCGGCTTCACCATCCTGCCGGCCGCGTTTTGCGGCGTTTTCGGCTTCAAGGCGAGCCTTACGGGAATTGATCGCGGCGGAATCCGGCATTTGCGTCCGGGTCTCGACACGGTCGGCCTGTTTGCCCGCGACCTGCGTGATTCTGCGATGCTGCAAGCGATCGTGACCGGAGTTCCTCCAACTTCGCCTGCCGCCGAACTCAAAGGCGTTCGTGTCGGTGTTTGCCGAACGTTCAATTGGCACCAGGCGCTTCCGGAAGCCGTCGATGCGCTCGAACGGGCAGGCAGGGAGCTGAAAAGCCGAGGCGCCATCGTTCATGACGTCGACATGCCGGATGTGTTCACCGGCATCGAGGATTCGTTTCGCGTCATCTCGTCGGTGGAAGGGGCGCGCGCGCTCGCCGCCGAGGCGCGCGAGCATTTCGATCAATTGAATTATTGGGTGCAGGCCGGCCAAAAGACCGCGAAAGAGACTGATCAGGCGCAGTTCGACAAGGCTGAACTGCACGTTATCGCCTGCATGGCGGCCATGGCGGAAATATTCTCGTCCTGCGATGTCGTCCTGACACCGAGCACATGCGGCGAGGCGACAACCGATCTCACCGGCATTTCCAACTCGGCGTTCAACCGCACCTGGACGTTGCTGCAGGGGCCGTGCGTGAATATCCCGGCGTATCGCGGACCGAATGGCATGCCGGTCGGCGTGCAGATCGTCGGGCCGGTCGGCTCGGACAGCCGCACTCTCGCCTTCGCGCAGACGATTGCCACAGCCCTGATGTAGATTCGCTGCGCTCGCGCGACCGCAATGGCGGCTCAGCCGAGCGGTGCGCCGAGCCGAGCTTCTGCCTCCGGCTTCACCGCATCGGCGGCGCGCGATTTGCCGCTCGTCGTCGCTTCATAGATAGGAAATCGGTCGATTCATTGCCTTAGTGGGATCCAGTTTGCAGTCCATGGCATGCAGAAAATGAGTGGGGTGCATCACTACCCGACGCTCATCTCGCGGCGCCATAGCCTGTCGGACCGTTGACCCGGCGATACCGCCGGCTGAGTGGGTGGTGAATGTCAAATCCGCCGGTCTCATACGTTGATACGAACGATCCGGATTTAGACCCCCAACAACGCGCCGAGTTTCTCCTTCAGCTCGGCTTTCACCGCGTCGGCGGTGCGCAGGATCGCGGTTGCCTGCGGGAAATCGAGTGTGCGGAAGATGGTGACGTTGGGCCGGATCAACAGATCGGGCGTCGCGCGGGCGAGCTTGGCGGCGAGGATGGCGCTGCCCATCACCAGGATCGTGGTGTAGACGGTTTCCCAGGTGCCCGGCATGTCGTCGCGGTCCGCCGCGGGAACGCCGAACACGTCGATCGCGACGACAACGTCGGCGCGGCCGAACAGAACATCGAACGGCAGCGGGTTTGTGGTGCCGCCGTCGATCAGGATACGGCCGTCGATCGTTACCGGCCGGAACAGGCCCGGAATGGCGATCGAGGCGGCGATCGCTGGACGCAGCGCGCCGGTGCTCAGCGGTGCTTCGGCGCGCCGGTGCAGGTCGGTCGCCATCACGGTGAGGGGAATTTGCAGCGCGGAAAAATCCGCCGGGATGCTGTCGGGCAGGAACTGCGCGCAGAATTTCTCGGGGGCCAGCAGCGTTGCCTGGCCGAATGCTCCCGATATCAGATCGGTCAGCGAGCCAGAGCGCGCGGCAAGCAGACGCCGCCGCGTCTCGTTAGGATTATGTGCGATGCCGAGGACGTGGCGGCGAATGTCGCGCCCGCGCATTCCAGCGGCGTAACCGGCGCCGATCAGCGCGCCGATCGAAGCGCCCGCAATGGCGGCGGGTTTGACGCCCATGTCGTCGAGCGCCTCGATGACGGCGATGTGGGCGAGCCCGCGCGCGCCGCCGGAGCCGAGGGCGAGCGCGAAGGTTTTCATGCTCCGGCTGCGACGGCGAAGTCCCACGCCTTCGCCGCCAGCGGCCCGACCATCTCGGCTTTTGCGGCCGCGTAGGCGCTGGTCGCGGTGCCGTCGCGCACGCGGCCGACAATGCCTTGCAGGATCGCGGCGAGGCGGAAGAAATTGTAGGCGAAATACACCGGCAGATACGGCCGCGGATCGAGCCCGGTACGCCTGACATAGGCATCGACGTAGGCGTCGAGCGTGGGAATGCCGAGCGCTGCCAGATCCTGGCCGATAAGCGAGCCGGTGCCGGCATCCGACGGCGGCATGTGCCACTGCATGAGATGGTAGGAGAAATCGGCGAGCGGATCGCCGAGCGTGGAGAGCTCCCAATCGAGCACGGCGGCGATCTCGGGAACGTCGATCTTGAGAATGATGTTGTCGAGCCGGTAGTCGCCATGCACGAGGCGCGGAGGTTGCGGCGGTGGCAGATGCGCGGGCAGCCAGGCGATCAGGCGCTCCATCGCCGGGATGATTTCGGTTTGCGAGGCGCGATACTGCTTCGACCAGCGGTCGACCTGCCGCGCCACGTAGTTTTCGCCGCGGCCGTAATCGGCGAGGCCTATCACCGCCGGATCGTAGCTGTGCAGCCGCGCCAGCGTGGCGTTCATTGCGTCATAGACCGCGGCGCGCTCGGCCGGGTTCGAGCCCGGCATTTGCGGTTCCCAGAACACACGGCCCTCGACGTACGCCATGAAAAAGAACTCGGTGCCGACGATGCTGTCGTCAGCGCAGTACAGCACCGGCTCGGGGACTGGAAAGCCTTGCCCATGGAGGGCTCTGATGATGCGGTGCTCACGATCCACGGCGTGTGCCGAGGGCAACAGCTTTCCCGGCGGCTTCCGCCGCAGCACATAGCGGCGCAGCGGGGTTTCGATCAGATAGGTCGGATTGGACTGACCGCCCTTGAATTGGCTCACCACCAGTGGACCGGCAATGCCTACGTGATCACGGAGAAAGGCCTCAAGCCGCGCCACATTGAAGCGCAGCCGCTCGGCGACCTCGCGGGTGCCGGAAAAGGCGCTCTGGCGGTCTATCGTCGTCATGGCGGAATTCTAGAGCATGACAGCGAAAAAAGCCCCACCCCGGAGTCGGTCGAAGCAAAACGTCTAGAGGAGGGGATTTGGGGGATGATCGGACATCGCAAAGCGACGCGGAATCAGTCGAAATTGACCCCACAACAGACTTCGGCATGTCTTTATGGATTGTAAGATTTTCCATTGCGCGAAGGCGATGATCGCCGCGGCCGTATTCTGCAGCGACGCTGAGTGATGTGAGATACGCCTCCGTTCCGTCTCTCAGTGCGCCTCGGCGACTCGGCTAACGATCGGCTTCCATTTCTTCTGTTCGCCCTGGATAAAGGCCAATGTTTCTGCAGGCGACATCGGCCGGATTTCGCGGACAAATTGGTCCAGCCGTTGCCGAACTTTCGGATCGTCCAGCGCTTTGTTAAGATCAGTGTTTGCCTTTTCCACTATGCTGTCAGGCGTGCCCGCTGGCGCGAGCAGAACCTGCCAGCCGGCGGCTTCAAAGCCCGGAAGCGTCTCGGCGACCGTCGGCAGGTTGGGAAAGCTGGCGAGGCGTTTGGATGATGCAACTGCGAGCGGCACGATGGTTCCTGCCTTGATGGCACCTGCAAGGCCGGAATATGCATCAATAGCGATTGCGATGCGCCCGCCCATCACGTCGTTTAATATCTTCGCCGTTCCTCCTGAATAGGGAACCGTCAACAGCCTGATGCCGGCGCGCTCTTGCATCAATTCACCGGTCAGGTTCGTCAGCCTGCCCGATCCATTGGTTCCATATGTAAGCTTGCCCGGCTGCTTTTTCGCGAGCGCGATCAACTCCGACAGCGTCTTCACGCCGAGCCAAGATGCTGCGGTTATGAACATCGCGCCGCCGGTCAAATAGCCGACCGGAGCAAAGTCCTGCGGCACCTCGGCCGGTAGACCGTCGGCCTTGCCGGGCGGCGCGATGAAGGCGGAGAGGGAGACCACGGCCAGGGTATAGCCGTCGGGCGCGGCTGTAGCTGCGGTGTGGACGGCAATGGAGCCGCTGGCGCCTGGCCTATTAACGACCACGGCCTGCTGGCTCCACACCCGGGTCAGGCCATCAGCAATAATCCGCGTGTTGACATCGACCGTGCTTCCAGCCGCCGAATCCGTGATCAGCCGCACCGGACGTGCCGGATAGATTTGCGCATGCGCTGCAATGCCGCTCGTGCCGAGTATTGGCAAAAGCGATAGCGATGTGGTGATAAACTTTCGTCGGTCGATACGCACGTCTGTCTCCTCCTGGTTTCAGCAGGCGCTGCTGGGTCTTGGTTCTGGGTAGTCTTGGATTCCCTCACAGAGCTGGTGCATCTGTCGGCTGACAGGTTGGCAGTCAGTCAGAAACCGATTGGCTAGAGTGAGGCTTTCGCCTGCCGGCCCCCGGCCGGGCGTTAGTTTCGTTGGCCTTAACGACGCGGATGAGCAGGTCGATGAATATGTCCTGCTCGGCGGGCGCGAGCGGCGAAAGTACTTGAGCCTGTGCTTTGACCACCTTGGGTCGAAGTCTTCGGCGAACTGCCTTTCCATGCGGGGTCAGCCGCAATTCGCGAGCACGGCGATCGGTGCCACTGACAACGCGTTTGACCAAGCCCTTTGCTTCGAGCCGATCAATCAGCTGGCCAACATTGGTGCGATCGAGCCCCATCAACGCCGCCAGTCGACGCTGGTCGATGCCGGGGAAATCGTCGAGAACGGCAACAGCCGCATATTCCTGGGGCGTTTCGGTCTCCTCATCCTCCAGCGCTTCTGCGGCCGCCCAGGCGAAAATCTGGTCGAGGCGTCGCACCAAGGGATAAGGGACGTGGTGCGGCACGATACCGTGCCCAATCGAAGTGAGTTGTAGCCAGGATGGCTGACTCCACGACGCTTTTCGCTGGATGGACATCCGTCGGTATCCTGACGATCAATATAACGATCATCAATATATTGACTAAAAGTCACTGTCAATGGATTTCTACGTTGACGAGCTTGCCGTGTCGCGATTGGCACTTAGCAGATATGCCGTGGTCACCCGGCAATGTTGCGCTTTTGGGCGTAAAGCCGACATGGCGGACCTATGAGTACGCCCCGGCACTAATATATTTTTTAGTGGTCCTTTGATTCTAACATTTCCATGAGAGCCCGCCGCGCCCGGATGCGAGTGTTAGAATCGGACCACTGACGTTGAGCGAGCTTCAGCCCCGCCGCGCTTCCGCGGCGGCGTGTGTTCCGGCGATGAAGCCCTGGCAGGTGGCGCGGGCGAGGCCGTGCAGACTGAAGCCGCCGGCGGATTCGCCGCCGCAATAAAGTCCCGGAATGACCGCGCCGTTCATGTCGACGACCTGGCATTTGCCGTTGATGCGCAGGCCGGCGCGGGTATCGTGCGGCACCGGCGTCGCCCAGCCGGCGTAGAACGGCGGCTTGGCGATCTTGTAGAGCGGCTTGGGCTTGCCGAAATCCTCGTCCACGCCGGAATCGACGAAGCTGTTGTAGCGCGCGATGGTGGCGGCAAGATTTGTTGGCGGCATCGGTACGCGCTGGTATTTCATCTCGATCTTCTTCGCCAGCTCCTCGATCGTGTCGGCGGTGAAGAAGAACCCAGCCTCGAAATCGACGTTGGGTGGGTGTGGATCCCACTTTTCACGCGCTACCGCGTCGGCATCGAAGATCGCCCAGATCGGACCGCCGCCGTTGTGCTCGTCGCCGATGCCGGCGAGCGCCGCATCGAGGAAGCCGTTCGGCTTGAATTTCAGATTGCTGCCGTTCTTCCAGCTCCGCGGATTATAGGGCAGCATCGATCCGTAATTGGCAGAACTGTATTGGCGCGCGGTCTCGTCATAGAAGCGGTTGCCGATCATGTTGACCAGCACGAGGTCTTGCCAATCCCCGACATGCAGGCCGGTGGCGCGCGCCTTGCTGAAAACCTCGCTGCCCGGGTACCAGCGCAGGTTCACGTAGACGTATTGCGCGCCGACGCTGCCCGCCTTGGTGAGGCCGTCGCCGAACTCGGCGGCGAAGTTGGACAGTCCCCACAGCGATGCGCCGATCGCCATGCCGGCAAGCTCGCCGCTGGCGTCCTGGGTCGACCACGGCTGCCCGGCCGCGCCGCAATATTCCTCGGTCAGGCGCGGATCGAACATGCGGCGGAAGTTGACGTTGCTGGTCGATCCGCCGGTGCCGACGATCACCGCCTTATGGGCGCGGATGTTGAGCGTCTTGCCGTTGTTGTCGACGGCGATGCCGAGCACCGGCCCGGAGTGCGGCGTCTCACGGAGGATCGCCGTCATCCGGTGCCGGAGCAGAATCTCGACGCCGGCCTTTTTCGCTGCCGCGCCGAGCGGCTGCATCAGGCCATTGCCCGTCGACATGGTCGCCCGCTTATCCGGTGCGGCGGGCTTGCCGGTCTGGATCAAGGGCCAGTCCATTGCCGCTGCGTGCATCTCGCGCGGTATCGAGTTGCCGACCGAATTGCCGCCGAGCTTATCCGGCGCCTTGTCGACGAACACGACGCCGTGGGCGAGCAGAAACTCGCAGGTCGCCGCGCAATTGTCGGCGAAGGCGCGGATCACTTCGCGGTCGTTCAAGCGGTAATCGGCCGCGCCGTTCGACTCGACCACCGACCAGTCGGTCAAGTCCTGGAACACAAGGTCGGGCGAATCCTTGATGCCCCACTTCTTTTGGACACTGGTGCCGCCGCCGAGCGGCACGTTGCCGCCGCTGCAAATGGCGTGGCCGCCGGTATGGCTTTCCGCTTCGACCAGGATCACCGACGAACCGCCTTCGCGCGCCACGATGGCTGCGGTCGTTCCGCTGGCGCCCGAGCCGATGACGACGACATCGGCCTCGCGGTCCCATTTGATGGCGTTGCTTTGCGCCTGCGCCGGCCCGGATAGTCCAGCCGCGGCCATGCCGGCTGCGATGCCGGCGCCGCCCGTCAGCAAGTCGCGTCGCTTGATCGTCATGATGTCCCTCCCGCGCAATTCGCCCAACCGTATTTTAGATGCCGGGTATCGTACCCACGATGGCCCGTTGCGGTCGAGGCGTTTGACGGCAGATACATGATAGCTGGTCTGCGCGTTGGTCGGGCGGGAAGCGGCAGTAACCGGCCAAAACGAGCCTCAGCGGGACTAGCGCTTGATAGCGCGCCAGCCGATGTCGTGCCGGCAGAAGCCGTCAGGCCAGCGGATGCACGCGACAGCCTCGTAGGCGCGCGCTTGCGCCTGCCGCACGTCGTTTCCGAGGGCGCAGACATCGAGCACCCGACCGCCATTGGCGAGGATTTTGCCACCTTCGGCCCTGGTGCCGGCGTGGAAGATTTCGACGCCCTCGATCGCGGCCGCGTCATCGAGTCCCTCGATGACCGAGCCGCGTTCGTAAGCGCCCGGATAACCTTCGGCGGCCATCACCACGGTGAGCGCGGATTGCGGATACCAGCGCAGATCAAACGCTTTGAGCTGGCCGTCGCGGCTCGCCAGCAGTGCGGGCACCAGGTCCGACATCAGCCGCAGCATCAGCACCTGGCACTCCGGATCGCCAAAGCGGACGTTGTATTCGATCAGCTTCGGCCCTTCGTTTGTGATCATCAGCCCAGCATACAATACGCCCTTGTAGGGCGCGCCCATCGCCTTCATCGCCCGCAAGGTCGGCACGATGATCTCGGCCATGACGCGGGCGCTCATCGTGTCGTCGATGTTCGGCGCCGGCGAATAGGCGCCCATGCCGCCGGTATTAGGACCCTGGTCGCCGTCAAAGGCGCGTTTGTGGTCTTGCGCGGTCGAGAGCGCGATGGCGTTTTCGCCGTCGCACAGCGCGAAAAACGAGGCTTCTTCGCCTTGGAGAAATTCCTCGATGACGACTTCGGCTCCGGCCTCGCCGATGCCGCCGCCGAACATCATGTCGATCGCGGCCTCGGCTTCGGCCACGGTTTCGGCGACGATCACCCCCTTGCCGGCGGCAAGGCCGTCGGCCTTGACGACGATCGGCGCGCCCTGCGCGCGCACATAAGCTTTGGCTGGCTCCGCGGCGCGGAAGCGTTCGTATGCCGCTGTCGGGATAGCGTTGGCGCGGCACAAATCCTTGGTGAAGCCTTTGGAGCCTTCGAGCCGCGCCGCCGCGCGTGTCGGACCGAACGCCTTGATACCGGCTCCCTCCAAATCGTCGACGAGGCCGGCGCAGAGCGGGGCTTCCGGGCCGACCACGACAAGCTCGACCTTGTTGGCGCGGCAATAGGCGATGACGGCGGAATGATCGGCGATATCGAGCGCAACGCATTCGGCGTCGCGTGCGATTCCCGCATTGCCCGGCGCGCAGATAAGCCGGTCGGTCAATGGGCTCGCCGCCATCTTCCACGCCAAAGCGTGCTCGCGTCCACCGGAGCCCAACAGCAGAATATTCATACGCCGCAGCACCTTGGCGAAGGAAGCGGACAGGGGACTTGACCGGGGTCAACCTGGGGCTTGACCCGCGCTCGCGATGAACACTAATCGCCACGGAGCGAACCCGTTCGTCAACCTGACTGGCAGCCGGGCCGGCGCTCCTGTGCAGAACACGATGGCGATGAACGAACCACGGCTCAACCTGCCGGAAGTGACCGTCTCAGAACTGTCGGCGTCGCTCAAGCGCACGGTCGAGGACGCCTACGGTTACGTGCGGGTGCGTGGCGAGGTGTCGGGCTACAAGGGCCCGCATGCGTCCGGCCACGCTTATTTCGCTCTCAAGGACGAGAACGCCAAAATCGACGCCGTGATCTGGCGCGGCTCATTCGCCCGCATGCGGATCAAGCCGGAAGAGGGTCTCGAGGTCATCGTCACCGGCAGGCTCACCACTTACCCGAGCCGATCGAGCTATCAGATCATCGTCGAGACGCTGGAGCCGTCCGGCCTCGGCGCGCTGATGGCGCTCCTTGAAGAGCGCAAGCAGCGGCTTATGGCCGAGGGACTGTTTGACGAGGCGCGCAAGCAGCTCTTGCCGACGCTGCCGACCATCATCGGCGTCGTCACTTCGCCGAGCGGCGCGGTGATCCGCGACATCCTGCACCGACTGGCCGACCGGTTTCCGCGCCGCGTGCTGCTGTGGCCGGTGAAGGTGCAGGGCGAAGGCTCGGCCGCGGAGATCACCGCCGCCATCACGGGCTTCAACGCACTGCCCGAGGTCGAAGCGCCGCCGCTGCCGCCGCGGCCCGATCTCATCATCGTCGCTCGCGGCGGCGGTTCGCTCGAGGATCTCTGGTCGTTCAACGAGGAGATCGTGGTGCGCGCCGCGGCCGAAAGCTTCGTTCCGCTGATTTCCGCGGTCGGTCACGAGACCGACTGGACGCTGATCGATTTCGCCGCCGACCGCCGTGCGCCGACGCCGACGGCGGCTGCCGAAATGGCGGTACCGGTGCGCGCCGAACTCCTGCTCGACGTGGATTCGCTGGCGCGGCGTGCGCTCGCCTGCTGGGGGCGTAATCAGGAGGCGCGGCGCACCGAGTTGCGCGCGGCGGCGCGGGCGCTGCCGAACGCCGATGAACTCCTGGCGCTGCCGCGGCAGCGGCTCGATCACGCCGCGGCCAGATTGCCGCGCGCGTTGCGCGCCAATGCCCACAGTCACCATGTGGCGTTTTCGCAGCTCGGCGTCAGACTGAGCGAGCGTTTGATGCGCGGCTATCTCGAGCGGCGCCGCGATCGTTACACGAGTTTCGCGCAGCGCCTGCAGGCAAGCCTCGCCGCCAATATCGCCGCCGCCGGCACGCGGATCGCGCGCCAGAAAGAGCGCGTCGCCACATTCGCCGGCCGTGCCGTGCGCGCCGTCGACGTCGTTCTCGACCGGCATGCGGCGCGCCTTGATCGTGCCGCCGGACTGCTTTCAGCTTATTCGTATCGCGGCGTTCTCGATCGCGGCTTTGCGCTGGTGCGCGACGATGGCGGCCGGCCGTTGCGCACGGCCGCGGCAGTGAGCACCGGGATGCGGCTCGATATCGAATTTTCCGATGGCCGCGTCGGCGCGCTTGCCGGCGACGCGCGGATGACGCCTGCCGAGGCCGCTCCGGCACCGATCAGGCGGCGCCGCCGCCGGCCCGACGGCGGCGAAGGGCAGGGTAGTCTTTTCTGAAGCGTGCACTCACAAATTCGTATGTCGCCTAACCCCAAAAGCCGACCTCGGCTGAGGAGCACTTGTAACAAAATCTGCCAATAACAAACTCGCGTTGAATGGATTGGCGAGCAATTCTTCATTCCCGTTTCAATTGCCGTTCGACGTTTTCGCGCGCACGGCCCTCGACGAAAGCGATGCCCGACAGGACAAGCGCGGCGCCGGCGACCTGTTCTAACGTCGGCACTTCACCGAGCACGCTGAACGCCAGCCCCGCGCCGAAGATCGGCATCAAATTGACGAACTGGCCGGCTCGGGTAGGTCCGAGCCGCGACACGCCATAAGTCCAGAACAGGAAGGCTATCGCCGAGGCGAAGATCGCAATGTAGGCGATGCTTAGCAGCACAGGAAAGGAGCCCAGCGCAGCGACCGGCGTCGGCGCTCCGAGGATCAGCACGGGCACCATCATCGCCAGCGCCGCGGCAATGCTGGCTGCGAGCGCCACAGGCGACGGCAGATCAGCGGGTCGGCGGCGTAACAACAGCGAATAGGCGGCCCAGATGACGACGGCCAGCAGCATCCACAGATCGCCGACATTGAAGCCCCGCGACAGGATCCCGGTAAGGTTGCCGCGCGTGATCAAGACGCCGGCGCCGACGATCGAGATCAGCGCTCCGCCGATCTGACGATTCGTCGGGTGCTCCATTCCGACGGAGCCGGAGGCGAGAAGCGTCACGATCGGGGCGAGCGACAGCATGAGAAGAGCGCTGGTCGCCGTCGTGCTTTGCAGGGCCAGATAGACCAAGGTGTGGAACGATGCGATCCCAGTCGCGCCGAGCGCGAGGATGAACCGCCACTCCCGGCGCAACACCGGCAGGCTGGCGGCCGTGCTCCGCCAAACGAACGGCGCCATGAGCGTGAGCGCGATGAGCCAGCGCAGGAAATTCAGCGTAACGGGATCGACGTGGCCGCGAAGCGCGCGACCGGCGACGAAATTGCCCGACCAGAATAGGGCCGCCAAGGCAAGAGCCAGAGCCGGAGAGCGGAAAGCCGCGTGGGCCTTCCCACGCTCCGCCGATACCATGCTTGCGACGATCGTCATCACTGGCCTCCACACCGCCTGGGACTGCGGCAGTGTGTGGCGTGCCGGAAGCTGGCGGTCATGAGGCTGAAGTCCCGCCGGAGAGAAGAAAAATGCCAAAAATGACAACGAGCGTAAGGCCGCGGTCCTACGACACCCCGCCGATGCCAGCGTCCCTGGCCAGGACGATCGCCTGGGCCCGCGTCCGGACACCCAGCTTGGAAAAAATGCTCGATACCTGATTGCGAACCGTCTTCTCGCTCTTGGCCAAAGCGTCGGCGATCGTACCGTTGTCTAGCCCCCGTGCGACCAAGGCTAAGACCTCATGCTCACTCGTTGTCAGACCCGAATCGCGCAGCGAACCCGGTATGCTGCCGGCATTGCCCACGAAAGCGCGGAATTCTTGAAGAAACTGCGGCCACGCGGGCTCGTTGGCGAGTAATACATGATTGCGGCTTTCCAACGGAACAAAGCGCGCCGACGGGATGAGCGACGCCAATTGCCGGCCTTCTTCGAAGGGAACGCGCTCGTCGTCACGTGCATGCAGAACTAACGTCGGTACACGGATGCGTTCGGCGTCCGCGGTGACATCGATCTGATACAGCGTCTCAACAATGGCTGCGGCATTCTCCGGCGAGGCCGTCGTGCGCTCCAGATCATTGAACCATTGGTGCTGGTCGCGCGTCCCGCCCGGGATGAATTGCGACGTGAAGACCTGACGGAACGCCGGATTGTCGCGTCCCCAACCGAGACGGATGAGCTTTACCAGGGTCTCGGCTTCCTCGCGCTGCGGTTCCGTGATGTCCCGACGCAACGCGCCCTTGGCGTAAGCACCAAAAAGCACCAGGCGGAAAACCTTTTCAGGATAACGGGCGGCATAGGCTATGGCGATTGCACCGCCTTGCGACATGCCGAAAAGCGTGAATTGATTGAGGCCTTGCGCCTCCACGACGGCATCGAGGTCATCGATCCACGCCTCGAAGGATGTGCACGGCGGCGACCAGTCGGACAAGCCGCAGCCCCGCTGGTCATAGCGAATGAAGGTGTGATCTCGCGACATTTCCGCAAGCCAATGCGTCCACACCGGGCTGCGCGCATCGTGCTCGGCATGACTGAGCCAGTGCGCGGTTCGTAAGAGCGGCGGCCCGCGGCCAAGGGTGGCCACCGCGATCCGTGCACCGTCGCGCGATTTGCAGAACCTAATGTGCTGCTCGAATCTCGTCATGACGTCCTGACGACGATGGCGACCTGATGTCCATCGCAGGAAACCTCTCCCTATCATAGCGCGTTCGCCGTGAACGTCAGCCACGAATCCCGCCCTGGGGCGGCCGTCTGCTTTTCGCCCCACATTGTCGCCTTGGAACGGTGGAATGTCCGCTTCGGGGTCATTTTCGACCAATTGAACATTGCCTCGTTATGTCCGGTTATCCCCGGCGACAGACATGGAAACCGTCGTCGATGCGCGCCCGCAACTAAGCCGTGGCAGCGACCGGACAGACGCGATCGAGCAGCGCCTCAAGGCGCTCGCCCGCGATCTTGGCGGATGGAGCATGGTAGCCGGGGCGGATCGGGTTGAAGAATGAATGGCCGGCGTCGGCATAAAGGAAGATTTCGATATTGGACCGCCCTTTCGCCAACCTCATGACCTCGTCAACTTCGGGCTGGGGTATGTGTGGGTCTTTCAGTCCGTAGTGCAGATGCACTGGACATTGCACCGCGGCGAACTCATCGGCGTGGTTGGCGATACCCATGCCATAGAACGACACCGCGGCGTCGACACCCGCGCGCGCCGCCGCCACGAATGCCATGCGGCCGCCGGCGCAAAAGCCGAGCGCAAACACCTTGCCGTTCGCTGACGGCTCATCGCGCAGCCATTTGACCGCCGTCACAATGTCGCGGCCGCCCGCATCGACATCGAAGGCCGCAAGCCGCGCAAAGGCAGCCGAGCGGTCCGGTTCATTGTAGCCAAGCTCTCCCGGAAAGGGCGAGCGCCAATACAGATTCGGCACCAGCGCATGGAAGCCGCGCCGCGCATAGGCATCGGCCAGCTCGAAATTGTGCCGGGCCATGCCGAACATCTCGGTGAAGATCATGATGCTCGGCCCAGAATTTGGCCCGGCACTTGGCCCAGCACTTGGCCCAGCACCGGCGGGCCGTGCCAGATAGGCGTCGTACTCGCGCTTGCCATCGCGCTGCAGAACGATTTTGCCGGATGTGGTCATGACCGTGTGAACCCGCGTGACTTTGCCGGTATCTTATCGCAGGTTGTCGGCGACGCGCGAGAGTGTGCAGGCCGGAGAAGAGGATGCAGGGCAAGATTGCGGTCGAAGAACATTTTCGCATCGAAGAGACCAAGGGCAGCGAGTCGCGTTATCCGGGGCCGTATTGGTCGGCGCTATCGGGCAAGCTGCTCGATGTTTTTGGCGCGCGGCTTTCCGAGATGGACGCAAACGGCATCGAGATGGCGGTGCTGTCGCTCAACTCGAACGCCGTTCAGGGCATTTTTGAAGCGGCGAAGGCCGTCGAGGTCGCCCGCAAGGCGAATGACGCGCTCGCCGAGATTGTCGCCAAGCGGCCGGATCGCTTCGCCGCGCTCGGCGCGCTGCCGATGCAGGATCCCGATGCGGCGATCGCGGAGCTGAAGCGTTGCGTCGGCGCGCTCAATTTCAAGGGCGTTCTCGTCAACGGCTTTTCGCAGGTCGGGGCGGCCGACACCGCGGTCTATTACGACGTGCCGCAATTCCGGCCATTCTGGGCGGAGGTCGAGCGGCTTGGCGTGCCGTTTTATCTGCATCCACGCGATCCGTTGCCGAGCCGCCGCCAAGCCTATGAGGGCCATCCGTATCTGGTCGGCTCGCCGTGGGGTTTTGCCGAGGAAACGGCGATCCACGCGCTCAAGCTGATGGGGTCCGGTCTGTTCGACGAATGCCCGGCGCTCAAGATCGTGCTCGGCCATCTCGGCGAGCGCATCCCTTACGATTTGTGGCGGCTCGATCACCGCCTGCGCCACGTGCCGGGCCGGCCGGCGAAGCGGACGATGGGTGATTATTTTCGTCAAAATTTCTACCTCACGACCAGCGGCCACTTCTCCACGCCGTCGCTGATCCAGGCCATCCTCACTGTCGGCGTCGACCGTCTGTTGTTCGCCGTCGATTATCCGTTCGAGGATCACGCGCAGGGCGCGGCCTGGTTCGACAACGCGGACATTGCTGAAATCGATCGTCGTAAAATCGGCCGCGACAACGCCATGGCGCTGTTCAATCTGGGCTGAGCGCTTCGTCGAAGCCAATTCTTACTTTTTGTTCATCTGACGATGCTGCGATCCGCCAAGCGGATTACGCGCATCCGAAGATTGCTGACGAATTGCAGATGAATATTCTGACTATTTGTTCAGGTTGATTCAATCGCACACTTTTTCTTCGCGCCGCCGAACCGCCATCATGTTTGAGTCTACTAAATACAGCGGACGTTCGTTCGCATCCAAGGAGGTTCACATGAGAAAGACTGTCTTTGCCGGCCTCGTCGCCGCAATGACTCTCGCGGCCGCGTCGGCCGCGCAAGCCGCTCCCGCCGCATCATTGCCCGCAGGCGTCGCCGCCGACCACGGCACCGTGACGCAAGTGCACTGGGGCCATTGGGGCTACCGGCATTGGGGCTACCGGCACTGGGGCTGGGGCTATCACCGTTGGGGCTGGGGCTATCATCGCCACTGGCACTGCGGGTGGGTCAACGGCAATCGGTATTGCCGCTGGTGGTAACTCTTCACCGGACGTAGAAATTATCCAGCGCTTAAACCTGCCGCTGGCGGGTGGCTTTTCCCGCCGAAACGCGTCAATCTGGCGCCGCGCCGAGCAACCTCGGCGCGGCGCATTCGTTTGCGCCAACTCGGATCTGCCGAATTTCCGCCGGAGTCTCGCCAATGGACCTTCTCGCCGACCGCGGCCGCCGCGTTTCCGTCGAAGAACTCGATACCAGCCGCCTGTTGGCGCACGCCCGCCGCCAGGCCCATGAGCGCGGCCTCGACGATGTGTTGGTCGCCGATGTCGATTCGCATCACTACGAAAACGAGTGCTTCGACGAATTTCTTCCCTTCATCGAGAACGACGTGCTGCGCCAACTGGTGCTCGCCGGCCGCGCCAAGGGGCGGCAAACGCTGACGCCGAGCCAAGTGAGTTTTCAGGACATGGGCGGCCGCATCACGCGCTATCCGCTGCGGTCCTCGGAGAAGACGCAATCCGGCAAGATGCGCGACGTCGAACTGGGCCGGCGCTGGATGGACGCGATGAGCGTCGACTATTCGTGCCTGTTTCCCACCATGCTGCTCGCGGTCGGGCTGCATCCGTCGACCGAAATGGAGATCGAGCTATGCTGGGCCTATAACCGCTGGCTCGTTGAAAAGGCGCTGCCGGAAAGCGACGGACGGCTCTATTCAATGCTGTCGCTGCCGATCACAGAACCCGACGAGGCGCTGCGCCAGATCGAGACGTTCGGTGACGCCAAGGGCGTGACCGGTTTTCTGGTGACCTCGGCGCGCACCTTGCCGATTCATCACAACGCCAACATGAAGGTGTTCCGCGCCATCGAAGAGCGCGGGCTGGCGCTGGCGTTCCACTCCGCTGTCAATGTCGGCGAGCCGGTCTTCAAGGGCCTCAACCGCTTCGCCTCGGTGCACGCGCTGGGCTTCCCGTTCTTCAATATCCTGCACGTGACCAACTGGGTGACAAACGGGCTCGGCGAGCGCTTTCCCAAACTGCCGGTGATCTGGATCGAGGGCGGCCTCGCCTGGGTGCCGTTCCTGATGCAGCGGCTCGATCACGAGTTCATGCTGCGCGCGTCCGAATATCCGCTCCTGAAAAAGAAGCCGAGCGATTACATGCGCGACATGTATTACGCGTCGCAGCCGATGGAACGGGTCGACATGGTGGCGCTCGAGTGTACGTTCCGCATGATCAATGCGGAGACGCAGCTGATGTACGCCTCCGATTATCCGCACTGGGATTTCGACCTGCCGTCGACGATCTGGGACCTGCCGTTCCTGTCCGAGAAGGCCAAGCACAATATTCTCGGCGGCAACGCCGCGCGGCTGTTCAAACTGCAGCCGCGCAACGAGAAGCAAAGGCAAAATCTTGCGCGTTTCGGCAACCTCGCCGCCTGACCGCGAGCGTTGCTGGAAGCAGGGAGGATTCCGGGGATGGACCGCAGACAGGCCGTGAGCGGGTTGGCGGCCGCCTGCCTTGCCGCGCCGTTGGCCGGCACCGCGCGTGCGCAAAACGCGGTCGCCGATTTCTATCGCGGCAAGCAGATCACGCTCCTGGTCGGCTATGGGCCGGGCGGTGGCTATGACATCACCGCGCGCCTCGTGGCGCGCTACCTCGGCAAGTACATCCCCGGCCATCCCGACATCGTGGTGCAGAACATGCCGGGCGCGGGCTCGATGCGCGCCGCCAACTACACCTACGTGAACGCGCCGAAGGACGGCACAGCATTCGCGCTGATCGCGCGCGACACGCCGCTTCTGGGGCTCCTCGGCGTCGATCCCAACGTGAAATTCGATGTGCACAAGTTCGGCTGGGTCGGCTCCTCGTCGAGCTATGCCAACGATGCCTATGTGCTGGTGCTCGGACCCAAGGCGCCGGTGCATACCATCGCCGAGGCGCGCAAGCCCGATAGCCCGCCGCTGGTGCTCGGCGGCACCGGCGCTGGCGGCACCGACGCCGATGTGCCGAAAATCCTGCGTGACACCATCGGCATCCGCATCAAGCAGGTGCTCGGCTATACCGCGACGCCCGCCATCGTGCTTGCCGTCGAGCGCGGCGAGGTCGACGGCCGCACGTTCGATTATTCCTACGTCAAGACATCCCGGCCGCAGTGGCTCAAGCCCGACAGCGGTTTCCATATTCTCGTGCAGTTCGCGCGGCGCACGCGCCATCCCGATTTGCCGGATGTGCCGACCGCGCGCGAACTCGCGCTCGACGCCAAGGCGCGCGAGCTGATCGTGTTTGCCGAGACGCCGCTCCTCACCATGGCGCGGCCCTATGCGGCGCCGCCCGGCGTGCCGGCCGAACGGCTGGCGGCGCTGCGCACGGCGTTCGATGCCGCGCACCGCGATCCTGCCTTCATCGCGGAGGGCAACAAGCTCGGCGTCGATATCAGCCCGGTCACGGCGGACGCGATCAGCCAGGCGCTCGATGACATGGCGCACGCATCGCCTGCCGCGCTCGATTACATGAAGAAGCTGATGGCGGGCGCCAAGGGCTGAGCGATCGCGGATGGCCTCGCGCGCCGGCACCAGCTATCCAAAGAGCCACGACGTCGGATTGGCGATCGGCCGGTTTTCGTTGAGCGCGAGCACGCCCTTGACGGTGCGCACCAGTGTCCAGATGAACCAGAACAACAAGACGAGAATCCCGATCAGGACGAAGCACAACACCACGCCGATAACGAAATACAATATGCCGATCCAGAAGGTTCGAATTTGCCACTGGTAGTGGGACCGCAGCATCGGATCGGTGGTGCTGCCGATCTGGACATGGGCGATGACGACGCCGACGATGGCGGTGATCCCGATCACGTAGGACGTGAAATAGAGAATGTAGACGACGAGCGCGAGCTGGGTGTTGGACACCGCCGGTTGGGTCTGTATTTGCGGCGGCGGCGAGGGTGGCGTCATCGACATGGGCAAAGCTCCGGGGCAAAGGTCGAAGGGAAGTTCTTTTCTGATCGCGGTCGCGTCATGAGCCTAGCAACGCGGGGCGTTGCCGGGAAGTCTAGGCCGATGCTGCCAGCGGGACGGCCCCCGCATCCTTCAGCACCATGTCGGCTCCCTTCTCGCCGATCATCACGGTGGCGGCGTTGGTGTTGCCGGAGACGACGGTCGGCATGATGGAGGCGTCGATGACGCGCAAGCCGGAGAAGCCGCGCACGCGCAGCCGCTCGTCGACCACGGCGTTCGGGTCGGAGCCCATGCGGCAGGTCGAGGTCGGATGATAGACCGTCGTGCCGGTCGCCCGCGCGTAGGCGAGAATATCGTCGTCGCTGATGCAGGCCGCCCCCGGCTTGAGCTCCTCGGCGATATAGCGGCGCATCACCGGCTGGTTCATCACCGCGCGCAACTTTTTGAAACCGGCGACAATGGTGTCGCAGTCGTTGCGGCTCGTCAGGTAGCGAAGCTGGATCGCCGGCGCCACGGCCGGGTCACTCGATTTGATGCGGACGAAACCGCGACTCTCCGGGCGCAATTGGCAGACCGAGGCCATGAAGCCCGAGAAAGGATGCACGTTGGCGCCGGCGGTCTCGGTGGAGAAAATCAGAAAATGAAACTGCACGTCCGGCGTCGCCAGTTCCGGCCGCGTCTTCAAAAACGCACCCGCATAGCCGGCGCCGATGCTCAGGAGGCCTTTGCGCTGCAGCACGTAACGCAGGCCGGCGCCGCAGCGGTGGCGCCAGTCGTTGAGCACGTCGTTGGCGGTGATCGGCTCGGTGCAGCGCAATTGCGTGCGGACCTGCAAATGGTCCTGCAGGTCGGCGCCGACGCCCGGCATGTCGGCCAACACCGTGATGCCGAGTTCGCGCAAGGTCTTTGCCGGACCAAGTCCTGATAACTGAAGGAGCTGCGGCGAATTGAACGCGCCCCCGGCCAGGATCACTTCGCCATCGGCGTAGACGGTGTGCGCGGTGCCGCCTTTGCGATATTCGACGCCGATCGCGCGCCGTCCGTCGAACAGGACGCGTGTCGCCAGCGCGTCGGTCACCAGCGCGAGATTACGCCGGCGGCGGGCCGCCTTGAGATAGCCGGCTGCGGTCGACCAGCGGCGGCCGTTCTTCGCCGTCAGCTGGAAATAGCCGGCGCCTTCCTGCTGCGGTCCGTTGAAATCGTCATTGCGCGGAATGCCGGCCGCCTCGGCCGCGGCGAGGAATGCTTCGCACAGCGGGTGCGGCTCGCAGACGTTGGACACCGTCAGCGGACCGCCGACGCCGTGCAGATCGTCTGCGCCGCGCTCCTGGTCCTCGGAGCGGCGGAAATAGGGGAGCACGTCACTGAAGGCCCAGCCCGTGTTGCCGAGTTGGCGCCAGTGGTCGAAATCTTCTCTCTGGCCGCGGATATAGAGGAGCCCGTTGATCGAGCTCGAACCGCCCAAAACCTTGCCGCGCGGCTGGATCACCTGGCGGTTGTTGAGCTCCGGCTCAGGTTCGCTCTTGTAGAGCCAATTGACCTTGGCGTTGTTGAATAGCTTGGCGAAGCCGAGAGGGATGTGGATCCACATGTGGCGATCGTGGCCGCCCGCTTCCAAGAGCAGGACGCGGTGGCGGCCCGATGCGGTGAGCCGGTTGGCAAGGACGCAGCCGGCCGAGCCGGCGCCGACCACGATGTAATCGAAGCGTGCGGACTCCGTGCTTGATGCCATGGCCGTGCCCTCCCTCAACGGAGCATACCGTGAAACGCCGCCCTGGTCAGGGCGGAAAATCGCCGTGTGTGAGCACGGCATTGCGTCAGGGGGGTTCCATGCCGGGAACTTTGCGCCGAGAAATCGTGCGTGGCGCGTTATGCATTCGACCCCGTTGCAATTCGGCGTCATAAGGTCGCGACGAGATCGTTGCGGAGCTGGCGCGCTTTGTTTTGAACCAAACCATGTTACGGCTGTGCGCATGAACGTGCGCACTGGAAGAGACGGGAAGGGGAAATGATGCGGAGAATTCAATTACGGTGGCGAAAGCCGCAAGCGGGCGTTGCCGTGCTCGCCGCAATGACGTTGCTGTGCGGCGGCACGGCGACGTTCGCCGGCTCAAGCTCAAGCGAGAACGCGCCGAAATTCGGCAGCTGGGGCATCGATCTGTCGGCGATGGACAAGAGCGTCAAGCCCGGCGACGACTTTTTCATGTATGTCAACGGCACCTGGTACAGAAGCGCGATCATCCCCCCGGACCGCGTCAGCACCGGAGTGTCCGATGATATCGAAATTCGAACTGAAAATCGTCTGAAAGGCATCATCGCTGCCCTGGCTGCAAAACCTTATGATAGTCTGAGCACTGACGAGAAAAAGCTGCGCGATCTTTACGACGCATACGTCGATCAGAAAACCATCGACGCGGCGGGTCTCACGCCGGCAAAAAGCGACCTCGATTTTATTGCCGGTTTGAAGACGCTGGATGATGTGGCCTCCGCGATGGGGCGCCCTGATCTCGGCCTGGCCGGCCCTCTTTCCCTTGACATCGACGCCGATCTCAAGGACTCGAACCGTTATGTCGTGACTGCGGACCAATCCGGGTTGCCGATGAATCGCGACTATTACCTCAAGGACGACAAGGCGCTGGCGACGGTACGCGAGGCTTACAAGAAGCACTTGGCGCAGATGTTAACGCTCGCTGGTTTCGACGATGCCGACAAGCGCGCCGCCGCGGTCTACGATCTCGAATACAAGCTCGCGCAGGCGCAGTGGTCCGACACTGAAAACCGCAATGTCGACAAGGTCTATAATCCAATGTCCTTCACCCAGTTGAAGGCGCTGGCGCCGCAGTTTCCTTGGAACTCCTATATCAAGGCGCGCGGCATTTCGCAGTCCGGCCCGAGTGGCGAGCGCCAGGTGATTGTGGCGCAGCTCAGCGCGTTCCCGAAGATCGCGCAGATATTTGCCGCAACCCCGGTCCCGGTGTGGCGTGATTACCTTGCTGTGCATTACCTCGACGACCAAGCAGCTTATCTACCGAAGACATTCGACGACGCGAGCTTCGCGTTTTTTGGAACGGTGATGTCGGGAAGCTCGCAACAGCTCCCCCGCGCAACCCGTGCGTTATACTTTCTCGAAGGCCGGATGGGTTTTGCTCTCGGAAAGCTCTATGTCGACAAATATTTTCCCCCCGAAGCTCAGGCCAAAATCGTTGCGCTGGTCAATAATCTTATCAAGACCTATGACGCGGACATCAGGACCTTGACCTGGATGACGCCGGCCACGCGCGACAAGGCGCTCGAAAAGCTGCACCATATGTCGGTCCAGATCGGCTATCCGGCCCACTGGCGGGATTACTCGAGTTACGTGGTCAGGCGCGGCGACTTGCTCGGCAATGTTGAACGCGGCTATGTCTTCAGCTGGCGCCGCAAATTGGTAAGGCTCGACAAGCCGGTGGATCGGACGGAGTGGCCATACGGTCCTGAGACGGTGAACGCAGCCAATAACTTTTTGGCCAACGCGCTGCTCTTTCCCGCGGCATTCCTACAGCCGCCATACTTCGATCCGAACGCCGATGCTGCGGTGAATTACGGCGCCATTGGCGTGGTGATCGGCCACGAGATCAGCCACAGTTTCGACGACCAGGGCTCGAAATTCGGTCTCGACGGCTCGCTCGACAACTGGTGGACTCCGGCCGACCGCGAGGCCTTCGAGGCGAAGGCGAAGACGCTTGGGGCGCAGTACGATGCCTTCGAGCCGCTGCCCGGTTTGCACGTCAACGGGGCGCTGACCATGGGCGAGAACATCGCGGACAATGCCGGCGAAGCGATCGCCCTGAAGGCATATCACTTGTCGCTTGGCGGCAAGCCGGCGCCGGTGCTCGACGGCTTCACTGGCGATCAGCGCTTCTTTTCGGCGTTGGGGCAGGGCTATCGCACCAAGGAGCAGGACGGCGCGGTGCGTCAGCAGATTCTCTCCGACGTCCACACGCCAGACAAATACCGGGTGATCGGCATCACCCGTAATCAGGATGAGTGGTACACGGCGTTCGGCGTCAAATCCGGCGACAAAAATTATCTGCCCCCGGACCAGCGCGTTCACATGTGGTAGCGGGTGAACGCAGCCTGCTGAACGGCTGTGTCAGCGCTCCAGCCATTGCGGCACGCGTTTGAGCGCATCGGCCCGCGCCGCGGGATTGGTGCCGCGATGCGCCCGGCCGCCGGGGTCGGCGGTGCGCGCCAGTCCCGTGCGCAGCCGCAACGGCGTGTTGGCACGGTCGAATTCGTGGTGCGCGCCGGCATAGACCACGATGTCGGCGCGGGCGCTCCGCCCGCGGGCGCCGGCGACCATCTGCTGGCAGGTCGAGGCCAGCGTCCAGTCGTCGGCGCTGCCAATCAGAATCAGGGTCGGAACGCGTGCGCTCCATGCGGTCTGACGCAGCCGCCGGCAGCCGGGATATAACGCGACCGCCGAGCGAAAGTCGGCGCTGCCGTCGCGTGGCGCCGCGTTCGGGCGCACGGCCCACAGCGCGGCGATAGCGCCACTCGACCAGCCGAGCAGCGAAATGTGCTTCGGCTGCACGAATGGCTGGCTCGCCAGCCAATGCCGTGCCGCATTGGCGTCGGCGACCCGCTCGCGCGAGGCCCGCACCTTGGGCTGGCGCACGCGGCATTGCGGGCCGAGGCCGCGTGAGCCAAAGGAGTCCGGAAAAACGACGATAAATCCCTTCGCGGTCAGCAGCGTCGCCCATTCGCCGTAGAGCTGCGTGCTACCGGCGGACGGTCGATCGATGCCGCCGCAATCGTGCAGTGCGACCACGGCCGGGAACGGCCCCGGTCCGTGCGGCCGGTAAAGCTGCGCACGTAGCGTCAGGTCGCTTTCGCGGATATCGATATTTTCCGCGGCGGCGCCGGGCGCCGCGTACAGCACCGCGCAGGCCGACATACACACTATCGCGCCGGCGAGCGCACTTACGTATGTCCGAATGTCCATGACTGCCGGATCAACTGCCGCATCACTCGGCTGCCCCGCGAACCATAGCATGCCGCGGCGACGCGGCGCAGCGCCGGTCCGATCAAAAGTAAGAGGGTTTCGTTGCAACGGGCGGGCTATTATGTTGGAGAGGCATGGCGAGCCGGGCGGGCGGGCCGCCAAGGGAGATGCATTTGCTCAATCGCACCGATCGGCCGACACCCTTGCCCGGCGAAGCTGACGTCAAGTATCTCGACGGCGATTTTCGCGTCATTCGCCCGGGTGCGTTCGTGCGCTGCGCCGTGACCGGCGCTGAAATCCCGCTGGAGGAGCTGCGGTACTGGAGCGTCGACCTGCAGGAGGCCTACATTTCTCCTGAAGCGGTCATGCAGCGCCACGCCGCGACCTATACGCAAAAAAAGTAGAACGCCGTTATCGGCGGGCGGCGCCGGGCTGCGCGGCCGTCAGCACCATCTGCCTGAATCCTTCATCTTCCTCGATGACAAGCCGTACCGGCAAGGCGCTGGCGCGTTCGGTGAGCACGTCAAGGTCTCGATTGCCGCCGAGCCGCACGTGGTCCTTCTCGGTCGTGAGCAACAGCAGGTTCTCGGCCTCCGCGCGCGCCAGCAGATCGCGCGCCTCGGCCGCCGTGTAGCGATGATGGTCGGCAAACGGCTGCCGCGCGGCAATAACGATGCCGGCCTCGTCGAGCGTTGCAAAGAATTTTTCCGGATCGGCGATCCCGGCGAATGCGAGGACTCTGCGACCGACGAGCGCAGCCAGTGTCTGCGGATCAGGTTCGATACGAGCGCGAAAGATCGGCATGCCGCGCCGGCGGGCGGCCCGTTCCACGATCGCGGCGCCGTCGCCCCGGCCGACAGTCACAAGGGCCTGCGCGCGTGCGAGTTGGGCTTCGAACGGCGCCCGCAAAGGGCCGGCCGGAAAAATCCAGCCGTTGCCGATGCCCTGCCGCTGGTCGACGAGCAAAATGGAGAGGTCTTTCTGCAGCGACGGATTTTGAAAGCCATCGTCCATGACAATGACGCCGGCCCCGCCGAAGCGTGCGGCCTCCGCGCCGGCGAGCCGGTCGCGCGCCACAACGGTTGGAGCAAGCCGTGCCAACAGCAGCGGTTCGTCCCCGACATCCGCGGCGCGGTGAATTTTCGGGTTGACTATCACCGGCCCGCGAAGCCGTCCGCCGTAGCCGCGCGACAGAAAGAACGGCCGCCGGTGCGCGGCAAGCAGGAGCCGTCCCACCATCAACGCCGCCGGCGTCTTGCCCGCGCCCCCGACCGTCAGGTTGCCCAGACAGATGACGGGGACGCCTGCACTGCGCCCGCGTTGTTGCAGCCGCAGCCACGCCGCGGTGCCGTAAATTCCCCCCAACGGGCTCAGCAAAAGGCCGCGGCCGGGCTTCCACCAGAACGACGGTGCGCGCATCGGCGCATGATCCCATCAAAATTCGAAGTCGCCAAATGTATTGGAACAGTCTGACGCGCGCCTATGATGCCCGCTGTTCGAGCCGAAGCTGCATCAGATAGGCCGCTCTTAACCATTCGCTGATATTATTGGCCTTTTTCGCGGGGTAGGGTACGCATTTGGGCCATCCGGTGCGGGTATCTGACGAAGAACTGACGATGAAACTTTGAGGGGCTTCATGGCGGGCAGGCGCTATCAAAAGCTGAGCGATCACTACATCGAGACGGTATCAGACTTCATCGAGCGCGGCGATCCGGCCGTCATTGTTTGGGACAAAGAGGTAAAGGGGCTTCAAGTCCGCTGCGGCTCGCAGAAGATCACTTGGACATTCGTTGTCGAGTACCGCCGGGGCAAGAAGCGCGGCATGGTCTTTAAGCGGCTCGGCTTCTTCCCGGTGATGACCGTGAAGGAAGCTCGACGCGCCGCCAAGATCGAAGCGGGCAGGGCGGCGGCTGGCCGCATCGAGCCGGGCCGCCGACAAGCCATCAAGGTCGCCGACGCCGTGAAGAACTATTTGGCGACGCTATCAGGCGGATGGGCGCGCGTCGCCGCTAGCCTTGCGCGGCTGTACATCCTCCCGGAGCTTGGCGGCATGACGCTCGCCGAACTTGCCAACGCTCCCGCCCTTGTGAGGGACTGGCACAGCGAAATCAAGAGCGCCACATCGGCCGATCATGCGGCGCGCATCCTGTCGGCTACCTACAAGCACGCGGCGAAGCTCAATAGGTCGCTGCCGCCGCACAATCCATGTTCGGCGGTCAACTATCATCCGCTGGTGCGATCACAGAAGGCACTCGCCTTCAAAGACTTTCCGAAGTGGCGTGCCGCATGGGATGGCATCGACGATCAAAGCCGCAAGGCGTATGCGATGATCGCGTTGTTATCTGGAATGCGCAGCGGCGAGCTTGCTCGATTGAAGTGGTCCGATGTGCTGCCACGTGAGCGATGCTTCGTCATTCGCGAGTCGAAAAGCGGGGATGACATTCGGGTGCCGCTCTCGTTGCCCATGGTGCGGGAGTTGAAGCGTGCGCGCGACGCCGCCGTCGCCGCCGGTCAGGGAAGCGCGTATGTGTTTCCGGGTCGCTATGCCGGATCGCACATCGCCAAGTTTTCGGCCGATGGCTTGCCAGCTTACGGGATGATGCTTCGCCGAACCTATCGGACCATCTGCGCCGAGCTTGGCATTGATGAACTACGCACGCACATGCTCATGGGGCACAAGCCGCAAGGGATCAGTGCGGGCTACCTCGCTAAGCTGATACTGTCGTCGGGGAGGGCGATGCGTGCCGATCAGCGGCGGATTTCGGCTGACATTGTGCACCGACTAGGAGTTGCGCTATAGTTCCGGCCGGGAGGGCTTCCGGGGCCATGCGGATCGTCGCCGCCTTAGCAATCGCATTGACGCTTGGCAGTTGCGCCGAGTATCAGGCACAGCAACAGGCGCAAGCGCAGGCACAAGCTCAAGCGCAGCAAGCGAGCGATGATGCGCAGTGCCAATCCTACGGGGCCGCTCCCGGCTCGCCCGCTTACATCCAATGCCGGATGAACCTCGACAATCAACGTTCTCAGATGCGGGCTGCGGTCGCGTCGGCATTGGTCGGCCGCATGATGCAGCCGCCGACCCAAAACATGAATGTGACCGTTTCCAACTGCAACGCAAATCCGGCTCTGTGTGTCGGGAGGTAAGCCGTGGCATACAAAAACGTCGCCGGACACGCCTTCGACTTTGAAACTCGCGCGTGCACCATATGCGGTCTGACGGAAGAAGATTTCAGGGACAAAAAACAGCCCGCGTGCACTGGTCAAAAAATCCATACCGACGCTTCACGCCCGGCGACGCTGCGACATGCGGGTGGCTCGGTTCATTGCTACACGTTGCAAGAGGCGGTGCTTGCTTGGACGCGGCTAGCTAAAGAGGATCGCGCGCAAGCGACCATCCGGGCGGATGACGGCACCGTGTACAACGCGAGCGAGATTGACCGGCTGCATGTCAAATAGCGCATTCGGCCCTGCAACTTTCCAGCTTCTCTGATTTTTTCCTTTTTAGTGAAATCATCTTCGGAGCCACGACAAGGTTAAGGGCCTCATGCCGTTGCAACAGCGATGGTCGAAATCTCTTTGACCCCATAGCTACTTAGATGGTTAATCTGAAAGTCGCGCGAGGTTCATGAGCCTCCGCAGCGTGGTTAATAGCTAAAAGTTGATCGTCCCAACGTAGCAAACAAATAAGGTTAACAGCCCGCGCGACCGCCTCGACCATTAACGTTAACAGTCAACCATGGTGGGCGGCTAAAACTTAAATCGAATGCGACGCGATCAGATGGTTGACTGTTAACGTTAATGGCGCGGCCTGACCGGCGACCGGGGTCGTTAGCCTTAATAGTTGACTACGCCGACCGAATGCGAGGCGGGCTGTCGTTCGCTGTTCGATCTTCTTGACGACTCATTGACCAAAGATCGCGTTGTGATCCGCCGTGATCGAGCGACTTGCCGCGCTGCACTCGTTCACGCGCTCGACGGATTTTCAGATTAACCCTAGATGTGCCGATGCCTAGCGGCGATCTTGCTGCGGTCGGCTGACGCACCCTCCATTCGCCTAATGACGATTATGGAATGCTGCATCTGCACCGCGCGGGTGGGCCATGCGGATCGGTCATGCGGAGGGTCGCCGGGCACGAATAGACTAAAAAGTAAAGGGGTGGAGGGTTAAAATCCATGATTAATGAGGGTTAAGGTTAACGACCCCTTTTTAGCGATTTTCGCCGGGCGTCGAGCCGGTCGAGCCGTTCAATCAGTCGAAAGCGGTGTTCCGGGGTCTATGGTGTTCCGTGGGTCCAACAATAGGGGTCGGATCACGGTACACCGTTGAAATCACTCTCTTTTAGTATCTGTGTTCCGAGTGTTCCGAGATAAGAGAGAGGAAAGCGCCAGCGCGCACAGCCAGTATAGAAACACCTTGGGACCACGGAACGCGGAACACACCTTCAAGCCGGATCGGCGGCGAAATCTTCGGCCGCCTCGACCGCGCTTGCTTCCATTTCATCGACCATCGCGCCCGTGAGCTTGACGCGCTCAAGCTTGTAAATCTTGACCAGCGTCGCGGTGCTGAGCTTATCGCGTACCGACACGTCGCTGCGGGTCCGGTTGATCGCCCATAGGCGCAGCGGCTTCACGGCTCGACCGCCTATCCTGAGCTTGCCAATGTTCTCGCCGTTGAACTCCGGCCCGGCTAGTACATCGGCCACACGCTCGCGGGTCCCGCGTGCGGTCCTTAGATCATCGGGCATCGCGTCCATAATCTCGGTCACGCCGACCAGCGAGTATGTCAGCGGCGCTTCGTCGTGATGCTCGACCATCCACCGCTCGACCGGATCGGCGCTCGCCCGCATCATCGCGCGCTTGGCTTCCGTGAAGGGCGCTCGACCTTGGCCGCTGTACCCTTTCAGGTCGCGGTTCTTGAGCGCGTATGCGATGGCCGCGAGTGCGACCGGATCATTGAGCAGTCCGCCGCGACCATCCTTGCCATAGAGCCTCACGTAATAGGATGGCTCACGGGGCTGTAGCGGCATGTTCGGTTTATCGGTCGAAACCATCGCGTGACGGCGGTCGCTGTTGTCGAGTCCGGTCATGACGTTGGTCGGATTGGCCTCAAGCCAAAACGCCATCACGTTCGGAATATCGAAATCGTGCGCGCCCTTCATATCGACGTGCGCCATGGGACTCGTTATCAGATCGTGCAGAATGTCAGAGAGCTTTTTGTTTGCCGCGCGTATCTCGACGATAGCGAGACGAGTCCGCAAAACCCATGCGTTGTGATCTAGCTCAAGCGTTCGCTGACTGAGCGGCGTTGCGGGCGTTGCCGAAATCAGCTTGGCGAGGATGTGAGGCAACAGACTTTTGCCTGTGCCTTGTATCTGGCCCTGCACCAGCAAAGAGTGGTTCGGATGCAGCGTCGGGTTTTGATAGACCCATGCCATCCAATCGAGCACAACGTCGCGGTTGATTTGATCGGAGAACAGATAAGCCAAGTGTTCATCCCAAAGGTCGGTCGGACCTTGCTTTGGTTCAATCTCAGACTTGCGCCACTGATTGAAGTCGCCGCGATAATCTTCGGGCTGTCCGGGCATGAATACGAAGCTGTCGAAGGTTCGCAAGCCAAGACCGGGCGGACAAGAGAAGATCGCCTTGGTAAGCGACAGCGGGACGCGCCCCATTCCGTCGCGCATTGTGTCCTTCACGTAGCCGAACTGTTTTTCAAATCCATCCACATCCCACATCTTGCCGTCACTGAGACGAACGAACTGTTTTTGCTGCCCGACATAGACCCATCCGCGTTTGAGGCTTTCCCATGTCTCTTTACCGGCGGCGCGTTCGGCGGCCTGCTGGCGCTCGCCTGCGGCGACGTTCTTAGCTTCGCTTTTTGGCAACGGGTCGGCCGGGTCGGATGCAAACTCAGCTTCCGGTGCATCCGATCCGGGCGCATTCTGTACAAGGTAGCCGTATGCGTTGCGCGCCTTCACGTCGAGTCGATCCGCGTCGGCACCTTCGCCAATTTGCCATCGCGGCTCACATCGGCCGTTCCAATACTCGGCGGCAAGCTCGACGGCTAGGCCGAGCGATGCGCCCATATCCTTGAGCACGCCAAAGACCTTTAGTGTCGTGGCATCGCCGTTGCGGCCTTGGAGGGCGAGCGGCGCGTCGTTTTTCAGATAGTCAATACAGCGATTGCGGATCGCGTCGGTATCCTGTTCGACTTCGGGAGTTTGCTCGACCCGATCCGCCTCCGTGCCGTCGAGGTAGTCGAGGAACCACGCGGGCGCATCTGCAATCGGTGCATCCTCGATGATCGTGTACTCGCCAGCCACATCGCCCTTGCCGCTGCCGTCGAGCACGCATCCGGGGATCAATACATAATTGGGCGCATCAACGTCGGGGCCGAATGCGGCAACCTTGCGCGTCAGCATGGCGTCAGTGGCTTTGAAGTAATAGTGCTTGCCGCCGGACGGCGTTCGCACAGTCAGCGTGCGCGGTAGATCGCCGTTCTCTAGCTCTAGCTTGTCGAGTGTGTCTTGTCCGACCTTGCCGGATTTAACGTCTACATCCATCACAATAAGACGGGACTTGTTGGTCGCGAGTCCCCAATTGCAGCCGGGCGCACGTTTGGCCCATATCTCGATTGCAGCCACATCATTGAACGCCAGTTCAAGATCATCCTTAAGAAGCGGCGGCCTCTTGCGGAGCGGCGTGATCGGGAACATGCAAGCCGATGGCACGCGGGCCAAAAGGTCGCGGGCAATAGATGCGGTTGACTTGCTTGGCGGTCGTTTTATATTGTTGGTCATAGCGCGGCCCTTTCCGTGCTTCTCGTTACATCGGCCCGCGTCTCGCTAACGCGGGCCGAACCTTTATGCGGCGAGGCGCTTCGCGTGCGCTGCGCAGTGCCGCCGCTCATGATCTATGGCCCATGACATAGCCGTCGCGACCATCTGTTGCGGTGTTGGCCAAATAATCTCGACGCCCGGCCGGGTGACAACGATCAGAATAGAATGGTTCGGGTAGTACCACGACGCCGCGCGGCCAGCGGGCGCGACGTGAGTGACAAGTCCCCATTGTCCGACCTTCCGCGCTATTCCGCTAACGCCGTAGTGGTCGTCCGATGTGTTGGGGGCCAAATCTGACTCGGTGCCCGTCAGAACGCGACCATAGAACTGCTCGCAATCCTCGTATGACGATGCGGGGTAGTTGTGAGCAACAAGGGCTACCGCGCGGCGGTCTTTGCGGTAATGCTCGGCATGATCGCCGACACTATCTGAGCACCCACCCCATCCGCCGTGCATCATGTTGTTGGCGAGTGCCCGCAATGAGAAGCCGCGCCCAAATGACCATCCGTTCGCGTTGGCGAACTGTTGGCGCGCTTCGTGCTCAATCTCTTGGTGTCTGTTCATGACTATCATCCTCGCCTTATCCGCCGCGCTTCCTTAATGGACCGAGGCACATCAATACCGCGCAAGTCGATCTTGTGAACGCGGCAGGCTTCGCGCCACGCGACAATGAAGTCAGTTAGGTCCCAATCTTTTTCCGCCATATGAAGAAGCCAATCGCTCATGCCGTCGCGTTCGTCGGCGAGCGTTGTCTTGTCAATGCAGTACACGCCACGGCGCGGCGTGATGATGCTCGCGGCGTTCTCCATTCCGCGATTAGTGATGTGCCACTGGCGCGTGCTCATGATTTCCATCATCGCCATCCTTGCAAACGCATCTGGCGGCGCACTGCGGGGCTTGCGCTCGCGCGAAGCTCGGCGATCCGTTCGTGAAGTCTCGTTGCTCGCATGAGCGAGTCATACGTGACGCGACGGCGGGACTCCAACGGAGCGAGTCGAGCAACAAGTCGGCCGAATGCTTCTAGCGTCTTTTGATCGTCTTTTGTCATCGCATCACCGTGTGTTCATCTTCAAAAATATTAAGCGACCGCTGCGCCGTTTGCGGATTGTCGTCGCCGCGCTTTATCTGAGAGTTGGAAACGATGCCATCGCGTGCAGCCATGCGCTCAAGGTAGATCGCATTGTCGCGAGCAAACAGGGCGCGCAGATAGCGTACCTCAATGTCGTCGCGTTCTTCTTTGGTCATCATGACTGCTCGCCCCCCGTGAGGAAGCTGAGACAGTTCCGATACCGTTGGTCGGCATCGCGCACGACTTCATTCGGCGAGGCGTTCGGCTGACATGCCGACGCCTGCCGCAAGCATATTGTGCGGAGCTTCGTGAGGTATTCAGGGGAGAGCGATGACAGGCCAGCGGCCTTGATGACTTGGCCGGTGTCTTTGAGCGCACGCGATACGACGTGCCGCGCGGTGTTCTCTTGGAGGGGTCGAGCCATGGCGTGACTTCCCTTGGTAGGGTTGTCCGCCATCTTGGGGACTAGTCACGCATCACGTCGGGCGATTTGGCGAGTAGGGTTGCGATCCATTCCCGCCTCAGTAGCCGCTAAGGGCACCCGGACCATGTAGCAAGGTCCGACCGAGCTTGAAATCTACATAGACCGCCGCTTCGGCCGGATCAAGAACAAATCTCCGTTTTAGCTTATTCGACACATGAGACGACCGCGATCAAACTAAAAAGAACAAGTGTGAGGGCCGCGCCGGACGCTGCCCGCCAAAACGCCTACGCCGCCCGCTGCCGTCCATCCCCATTAGCTCCCGCCGGTCGGTCGGTACTCTGTGACCCTCGACCGGCGGCGCGCTCTGTGGCCGTCTCTGTGGCTCGGTCCCGGTCCCATGACGCGCGGCGGGCTGCGGTGCACTCGACGCACGCATAGTTGGAAGTCCAGCGCAGCGTTCCACCGCACCGCTGGCACGCTATCCCGACATAGGTCGGCTCGCCCGTCGCCTTGGCCGCCGCTCGCGCCCCGTCTTGCCGGTGCCGCTGCTCAGCTTCGCAAGCCGCGCAGCGCGAGCCGACAACCTTGTACTCATGGCCGCCGCACCGAGGGCAGGGTATTTCTCGCTGATAGCTGTACTGACCGGACGCCAAGGCCATTTTTCGGGTCATGATGACTGGTGGCGGCGGGGGTGGCAGTCCGTTCATCTTCGCGTGCAGCGCGATCAAATCGACGGCGCGCACCGCCCTATAGCGCGCCAAATCCCTGACCGCGAAGTACCGATGCCGACCACGTTGGCCGGGCTTCACTTTGACGATGCCAAGCTGTGCCATGGCGCTGGACGCCGCATATCGTCGCCGTGTGGGCATGATCGGCTCGACGACCTGCGGCGGCACCGCGCCGAGCACGTCATCCACCGTCACCAAATCGGCGAGCGTTGGACGGACTTTCTCGATGGCTGCGGCCAGCGCGTCGTTCTCGGCGTGGCGCTGTGATTTCAGTCTCGGGTAATCGTGCGACGTGTCGCGTTCCGCCGCGCCGACCCGCAAGCTCGCGCGATGAAGATCACCCGCCGTGACCATGGCGGGCGAGTCGTTTCCTTTCTCACTGTGCACCCGTATGAGCCGATCAAGATGCCGCGAACGCTCGATTGCGGCAGTGCTGCCGAGATAGCTGGAAACCTGAAATCCGAACCGGATTTCCGCCGCCGACCGATGCATCGGCATTGTGGCATTTACTTGAGGCGTCCGCTTCGTCGCTCGCTGCGGCGTCGTCTTATGCTCGCCCCGGAGACGCTGGACTCGACTGCGCTCGGCCATCCGCTCGGCATACTTCCGTGCATTCCGCCGCCGCGAACATTCAACGCACGTTCCCCTGTGGTGACGCCAAATCGTGCCGCATCGTCGGCACGGCTTTTCAGCGCGAATGTATTGGCTCGGATCGGTCGGGCGCATCGCGGGTACTCATTTCTCACTTGATCCGCACCATCGTCGCCGGACCCATATCAACCAACACATGCGGATGAAGCGGCGGACCATTTATGGCACCCGCTCAAGCTCGACCGTGTAAAACTCTGTGGGTGTCACGCCGACCCGTGCCAGCGCGGCAATGTCGTTATCGGTAAGCGGATCGACATGACCGGCCGCATCCTCAAAGAGCACGGGCCACGCAAGCTCCAAGTCACCGTGGCGCATGTCGTTGTACTTAGCCTGAAGCTCGGCGCTGCCGAGCGGCGCGGGGACAGCAAGTCCGACGCTCTTGGTGTCGGCTTCTTGCTTGATCGCGTCATCATTAAACGGATCGCTCATGCTACTTTGCTCCCTCCGGGCGGCGGCGGCCCATGCCCCTGTCCGCTTTGGTCAATCTTTGCTGGTCGCGCGTAGTTCGGCGTCGGCCCCGGCACGTGCGACGGCGGCGCGTAATAAACTCGCGGATTGTCGGCGAGCCGTGGCGGCGCATCATCGGCGAGCGCGGTCACTCGTTCGGGCGGATCGTTGTGGCCAGTGCCGATCATCTGCACCGGGCCGCTCGGCTTTGCGCTCGCGCGATTGGGATTATTCCGTATCTCGGCGAGCCGCGCTTCAAGATCGGCGCGCAGACTCGATTGCTCTTTCGGCTTCTTATCGCCGAGCACAAGCACTTCAACCGAGTGCTTGGTATCAACTTCGCGCTTATCAGATGGATTGTACTGGTCCGGGAAGATGGAGCGGATCAGATGAATGAGCGTCTGTGACGGGATCGGATCGCGGACCCTGAGCGGGATCAGCGCGCCATTTGCGTCGCGCGCATACACATCATCGCGGCGTGCTTTCTCGCCATACGTTAAAGTCCAGTCGTCATCATCCATTTCAAGCGCGTGCGCGGCGCGCAGCGGGTCAACCTCAAACGCGGGCTTCCCTGAGCCATCAAACACTTGGCGAAGATGACCGCCGCCGCCGCTATCCGGTGACGCGAGCAATGAGCGGACCTGAGACTCAGCAAGCAAGCGAAAGATGCGCTGCGCTTGGATGCACGCTTCATGGAAGTACACCAAAGGAACGTCGGAGGGGTCTTTGCCATCTTCAACGGGCCATGGGATTGAGTATTTGCTTTTCTCGACCGGCACGCCGTCTTGCTGGTCGCGCGCACTGTTGCGCATCCACAAGAACACCAGCTTGGGCGATCCGGCCGCGATCTTCGCAGCGGCCGTCAAGTTCGGGTTGACGGTCAAGTGATCAGCGATGCGAGCGCCGATTTCTTTGGTCCATTTTTCGTTTGGAAAGGGCATGATTACTTCTCGCCGTGTAGTTTCGCCGGACCTTGCCGCATCGACGCGGGCACCCCGCCGCGATGGTAGCCGCGATTTTGCATCCGGCTGCGCACGAAGTCGTCAGCACTCCCGCCATGGGAATAGGCCGCTGTGCGATCTACCGCGCTGCGCCGCGCACGACGGTTGCGCTCCGGCGGAACGATGCTGCCGTTAGCGATGCCTGCTCGGTAGGCTTGATTGCTCGCCGCCCATGCCTTCACGTTCTCAGTGTGTGTCAGCTTCTCGCCGCCGGTTTGCCACGCATAGAGCGTCTGAGCGAGCTTGTCGGCTGCGCGCTTCTGTTCGATCAAGCCGCGCTGTAATGCTTGGCGGTCGAGGGCGAGCGCGTTCGCTTCCTCATTGATCGCAACGCGCACCTGTTCCAGCGTCATTTCCAAATCGGACGGCGCTTCCGAGTCCTGAGCTTCTACCGGCGGCGGCTCGACCTGTTCCGCTTCGTCGCCGACCGTCTCGACCCGCTGCAACAGTTCAAGCGCCTCGCTGTACTCAGCACTCGACAAGCCATCGAACGAGCGGCCGTAGCGGTTACAGCGCGTCGCCGCCGCCTGATAGCTCGCATCGCCATCGGCGAGAAGTTCGCGGAGCACGGCAACGATAGCGCCGTCTCGATGAAGATTGCCGGTCGGAAAAGATGACATAGGAGACTCCCTTGTTCGATTAGCGGCCGCCGCGCCCGTATCAAAGGCACTCTGCAACGCTGTCTTGGATTGGTGGCCCGGCGGAAAGCCTCACTCCCCGCCGGGCCGGTATCGCGTCGAGCCAAATGAGAGTAAAGCCCGGCGCAACATGGATTAGCCTCTCAATCGCGCTTCCTTCGCTTCGCGCCAAAGGTCCATGAAGGACGGCTTTGGAAAGCGCGCCGTCATGTAGTTTGTTAGATCGGTGATCCGCGCGACACGTTCCTCGATGCGCGTCTTCAAAGTGATGATGGTGTCGTCAGCGGCTTTGCTTGCCGCGTATGCGGAGCGCACCGCGTCGAGCCGTTCGGCCGCGCCTTGATCGAGCGTCGCGATAAGATCGTCCGGCAGATCGACGAAGGTCGAGCCTTTGAAGATCGGCGGCAGTTGGTGAATGTCGGTCATGGCGGTTCACTCTCTTTTCTGAACTTGTAGCAACCGAAGTCCGATGGGATCGCTACTTCCCAAGGCAGATACTCTGTTGCGACCACGTGCCGTGTGGTCGCCTCAATGTCGGCCACCGACACGTAGTCGGGGAAGCTCCGGGGGAGGATCAGCGCCAATGCATATTGGTTCCACCAATAGGCGAGCCTATGCGCGTCGCTGCCCCATGAATAGAAATCAAGCAAGGGGTCCCTGTGTAGGGTCTTACTTGCTCGGACTACGAACTGGCGGCGCACTTGTTGCTCCCGATTGTGCGGGCACCTGAGCGCCCTCGCCGGAGCGATTGCGCAGCGTTCCAAATCCCGCCGCCGGGTATTGCGTCGTGTCAATCTTCCGCTGTAGGTCAGCGATGGGCGATCCGGTTTCGCTGCGGTCACCAAAGCCGCCGCTCTTGAGCGACTCTAGAACCGCGTCGCCTTTGGTCGCCATATTGCCGGACATTGACGCGGAGTCGGTCACGCTCACGCTCGACGGGACGGCACTCTGATTTTGGCCGAAGCCGGGTCCGGGCTTGCTGTACGTCGATTGCGCCGGTTTGCTGGCGCGTTCGGGATTGATGCTCATTTGTTGTTCCTTCCGTGTTTGTTCTCGTTTGCCGGTCAAAACCGCGCCACACATTTGAGGCGTGGTGCGTTATTCTGAGTCGGCCGCTACCCTAGTAACCCCGTCACGTGCTCGGCTTGGTGGCCCCGATGTGAGAGTTGACGGACGCGGCGATTGCCGCTGTTTTGTCCTTGCCAACAGCCCGCAATAGCGCGCCCTGTTTTGAAACATTCCATCCGGCCCGGCTGAATGGGTTCGTTGACTTCTTCGTGTTGGCAACGGCGAGCGGATCGAAAATCTCCGGCCGCGTCTCGCGCAAGCTCTTGACGAACCGCTTAGGCGTCAACCCGGCGGCGTTTTTGAACTTGCCGCTTTCGGTATCGAACTGAAAATCAGCACCCTTAATCGCGACAAGATCGGCGCGAGCGGTCGCGATAACGCCGCCCTTTTTCAGAGCGCGGTCCAACTTGGATTTTGCAAGATCGTTAAGCGTTGCCATGTTCTGACTCCGTTTGTTGTTGTTAGCTGTTGCTTTTCGGCCATCGAATGTTCGTGTTGTACCAGCGGCCCACATCATCGGAGAACCAATCGCGAGCGGTCGCCTTGTCCATGGGTTCAAAGTCCTGATAGCCGTCCGTGAACGTCATATAGACGCCGCCGTCTTTCTTGCTGTACCGAAGGTCATCGAAACAGTCTGAGGTTCCACTCCATGCGAGCACCTTCGGTCGCTTGTTGTGCTTGTGATGATGACCGGGATGCAACGCGCGATCTATCGACCGCCGTATCTGAGCGTCGAGCGTTTGCGTCAGTGTCAGCGGCTTCTTCGCCATGGTGTTACCCGTGAAAGACATTGCGCTTGCCGACCCGCGCATCGGTCGCGGCGAGTATCTCTTGCCGCTCGCGCGCTGCGGTCGTTAAGCCTCGATTATTCGGAGGCGTTGGGTTGACGCCGCGCAATGGCGGGCCGCTCGCCGCGTGACTGCCGACGCTGTGCTGTCCGGCGTGCGCCGTTGTCGGAATGCGGCCCGCAGCACGCGCCGCGCGCTCTATGTCGGCCGCCCTCGCCGCGTTTGCCGCCGCATACGCCGCGCTTGCCCATCCTCCCGGTCGCATCGTCCGGGGCCGTGATGATCGCCCGCCGCTCGTTCCCGCTTGGCCGCCGCCGCTGGACCATCGGCCCCGACTATCTCTAGGTTGATCCGGGCTTCCCATTTTATTTCCTCCCGTAGCCGAGCGCATCGCGCGTGTGAGGATCGCAAGTCGCGTCATCCAACAGCGCGCGACCAATGGCCTGAGCAGTGGCGTGATCGACGCCGCTGCGGGATCGCATGTTCCATGACTGCGCGACGGGCTTGAGGTTTTTTGGTGCGGGCGGCGATGTGAGGGGATGCGCGAGCACATCGCCCGGCTTACCCGGCACGACAACCTGACCGCTCAGTGAGTCGATTGCCGACTTGTGATCGCCGCCGAACGCACTGACGCCGGTCTTACTGACCGTCTGCATCCCGGCTGCGATCTTCACGTCGTAGGCGCTCTTACCGCGTCCGGCATCGCGAGCGACGTTTGGTCGGTTACCATGGCGTGCGGCTTCCTCGACGGTCGGCGCGTGCGAGCGCGACAACGACTTGCCGGGATTGGTGTCTTGCCGGGTTCGGCCAAGATGATCGGGTCCCATGTGTGTGTTCTTGATCGCCATGACTCACTCCCCTTAATCGTCCGAACCGTCGCCGAACCATCCGCCGAGACATTCCCGCAGAACCTCCGGCCCATCGTTCGGCGAATACGGAGCGGCACCGGGAGCGCCGTCGCCCATGCCGAACGCTGCCTTCGGTAGCGGAAGCGTCTTGCCGCGCTTGTTGAAAGTCGGCTGCATATCGACCGGCGGTGTCGGCTTCTGTTGTTTGCTCATTTCACTTCGCCTTGACTGAGCCGCGAGCGGCGGCGTGGTTCTTCGTTTCCGGTCGGCGCGGTATTGGTGCGCTCGGTCCAATCCATGCAACGCGCCCATCCTTCTTACCGAGCGTCGCGCCGCCGCGACCGAGAAAGCGACTGACCGCAACGCTGGTCGCGGAGGGGCCAACGTTCCCGCGCAACACGCCCTTGTTGTCATAGATCGGAATGCGGCCGTCTCTTACCGTTCCGGGCTTTCGTTCTTTGCTCATGGCCTTCATCCTCGCGGAAAGGATCGCAGCCAATCGAGTGCAGCGATCAGGTCTATGACGCGCTTCGCACCGATGCGCCGACATTCAAGCTCGCCCATCGCAATCGCCTGATAGACGCGCCTTCGCGAAATGCCGGTGCAGTCCGCGAGTAGCTTCACGCTGTATGCGAGCGGCACGATTGGCCGCCGCACGCGATGGTGCGATGCCATTGTCGAAACTCCGAAGGTTGCGACCCGCGCGGACGGAACGCGCGGGGCGAAACCGATGTGATGTTCTTTTGGGGACTGTCTCGACGCCCGCATGGGCGAAGGCGGCATCATGTCCGCGTGACAGTGAGCCATATAGGACGAATTGACCCGGCGCGCAACCGGGGTTTCAGGGCAAAAGTGGGTGCGGGGTTCTCCCGGAGTTGCCGCCCTGTGCGAAATGAAAAAGCCCCGGCATTGCTGTGCCGGGGCCAAAGTTACAGAGACGCGCGTTTTATTGTGCTGAGAAGCCTCTCAGGATCGTTCCCCCGAACTGAGTGGCGACGTGCACGGCCAACATCCCGGAGACGAAAGTGACGACCAACGTGAAGAAAAAGACCGCCACGAACCGTTGCCGTCGTGCGCGGGTCGCATCGCGCATATGGTCGTTTCGCCAGTTCAAGGTTGCGCGTTCTCTCAGGTCATCCTTCATGACACTGCCACGGGCGCGGGCAGGGCGTTGCGGCGACCTACAGGCGCACGTGCGGCGAGCTTGTGTAGGACAAACTTCGGTCGCATACGTGCGCGCCTATCACTCACGCCCATGGCGAGCGCCCATCCATCGGATTGAACGACGCCGCCCGCGCCGTCGAGTAGTCCAACAAGTTCTTTCTCGACGGCGGCAACTTGATCGACCAACGACTCGATTACGTCGTCAATGACCCGCACGCCATCCAGTTGCCGTTCTTGGACTTGCCGGGCGATTTGCAACGTCCGATGCGCCGCAGCGAGTCGGACCCATGCGTCGCTGACCTGTTCGGGGAAGGCCATTATGCAGCCCTCCGATCTTGCTTGTTGGCCGCAGCGATGAACTGCGATGCGGAGAAGCGAGCGTTATCGGCGCGGAAAAGTTCGATCAGGTCTTGTTCAATGTCCGCGACCGCCTCGACCGGGCTGTCATTGTGCTGAGCACGTGCGCGAGCGCGCGCGAGCAGTTCGGCGATGGCACAGTAATGCCGTCGCTGAAACTTCGTTCGGGTAGTCATTCGATGCTCCATGCTAGGGTGACCGCAGCCCCGCGCCGCTCGCTCCATGGCGAAGCGCGGGGCTAGGGCGTCGAGGCGGTGCAACGTCTCGACGCCCGCCGAATATGGCGCGGATCAGCGCCCTAGGGCGCACAAAGCCGGACTATGGTTGATATGTTGGCGAAGAAATGACGATGACGAAAAATCAAAAAGCCCTTATTTGGCGGGCATTTCTATCGTTTTGCGACTCCAAACGAAGCTGCATCAGATACGGATCGAGCGCGGCGAGCGTGCGCTCCAGCGCGCCGCCGAGTTTTTCGACGGTCTCTGCCGCCGCCTTGGCGGTCGTGGCGTGCGCTTTCGGATTGGCGAGCCAGTCGCCGAGGCGCGCCGTCAGTGCGGCTTCGTCCGCCACCTTTTCGGCGCCATGCGCCTCATCGAGCGTCGCGTAAATCTCCGCGAAATTCCACACGTGCGGACCGTGCAGCACGGCGGCGCCGAGCCGGACCGCCTCGATTGGATTTTGTCCGCCGTGGCTGACGAGCGACCCGCCCATGAACACAATGGGGGCGGCGCTGTAGACGAGGCCGAGCTCACCCAGCGTGTCGGCGACGTAGATATCAATGTCGCGCTTCGGCAGGTCGCCGCGCGAGCGCAAGCCCACCGACAGCCCGGCGGTGCTGGCGATTTCCGCAATGCTTTGGCCGCGGCCGGGGTGGCGCGGCGCAATGACGGTCAACAGATTTGGATTTTTGGCGCGCAGTTGCCGGTGCGCCGCGATCATGATGGTTTCCTCACCCTGATGGGTGGACGCGGCGGCGACTACATCGCGCAGTCCGATCAGCGCATTGAAGCGGTGCAGTGTTGGCCGGTCGACCGGCGGCGGCGGCACATCGAGCTTGAGATTGCCGGTGGAGGAAATGCGCGGTGCGCCGAGCCGCGAAAATCGCTCCGCGTTGGCACTCGATTGGGCAAGACAGAGGTCGAAGCGATTGAGGATCGCCGCAATCGCACCTGGAATGAGCCGCCAGCGGCCGAACGAGCGCTCCGACACGCGGCCGTTCACCAGAACAAGCGGGATTTTCCGCTCGGCGCAGGCCAGGATGAGGTTGGGCCAAAGGTCGGATTCGACGAACAGCGCCAGATCCGGGCGCCAATGATTGAGAAACCGCGCCACGAATTGCGGCGCGTCGAGCGGAACGAATTGGTGCATGGCGCCCTTGGGAAGGCGCTGCTCGGCGAGCGAAGCCGACGTAACGGTGCCGGACGTGACAAGGACGGCAAAATCCTGCGCGCGGATGCGCTCGATCAGCGGTACCACCGCGAGCATTTCACCGACGCTGGCGCAGTGCATCCAGATCAGCGGGCCTGGCGGCCGCGGAAGGCTCGCCTCGCCACGCCGTTCGCCCAGCCGCGTCGCGTGCTCCTTGCCGCGCTCAAGCCGGCGTGCGAGGAGCCGCGGCGCCAAAGGCGTCGCGCCGCGCGTCGCGGATTGATAGACCCGCAGCACGATCGGTAGACGACCGGGCAAACTCAGCACTCCCCCACACAACTCATCGGCGCCAACCCCGCTGCGCCTGTAGCCCGCCAATGGCGCGCTTCGGTCCACACTCTGCCACGACAGCGGCGATCCGTCTGCCAAAATTCGAGGCCTCGAATTTGCGCCGGGATCTCAGTCAGGAGCTGGCTCAAGGTTGCAGCGTGCCGCTTGACGGATCGAGCATGCGGTGCAGATGCACGATGAAATAGCGCATCTGTGCATTATCGACGCTGCCCTGCGCCTTGGCCTTCCAGGCGGCGTAGGCAGTCGCATAGTTCGGGTAGATGCCGACAATGTCGATCTTGGTCAAATCCTTGAATTCGTGGCCGGACACGCTTGCCAGCTCGCCGCCGAACACGAGATGCAGCAACTGCTGCGCCTTTGGTTCCCGAGTCGCATTCGCCATGGCTTCGAAGTTCCGATACGGCGATTCACGTCGTTGCAAGACGCGGGTCGTTCAACAGATTGATAAGCGCCGTGTGCCGGTCACGCCCGGCGGCAACCAGCATTCCGTGCCGCGGCACGGCGCGATTATACGTCAAGGGCCCGCCACCCAAAGGCGTCAGCGTGCCGCCCGCTTCGTGCACCAAAAGATCGGCTGCGGCAAGGTCCCAGTCGTGACTATTGCCCCCCGCGACAGCAGCGTCGATCGAGCCGTCGGCGACGCGAGCGAGCCGCAGTGCCAGCGAGTGGACGCGCGGTATCACCGTAAAGGCAGGGGCGATCTTGGCGACGCGCTCGAGAAAATTCTTCGGGCCCGCTACCCGAATATCCGTGAGCGCCCCGCCGGCGGTCGCGCGGATCGGGTTATCGTTGCGGGTGGCGCCTTGGCCGGCCACTGCCATGAAGAATTCGCTTGTCACCGGGGCAAACAGGCAGGCCACAACCGGCCGCCCGTCCTCCACAAGCGCCGCCGACACCGCCCAGTCAGGCATGCCTGCGATATAGCCGCGGGTACCGTCGATCGGATCGACGATCCACACCAGACGCGCGTCGAGGCGGATTGGATCGTCTATGCTTTCTTCCGAGAGCCAGGCGATCCCAGGGTCGATCGCGGTCAGGCGCTCGCGCAGCAATTTGTCGACGGCAATGTCGGCTTCGCTGACCGGGGACGAGGCCCCCTTGGTCCATTGCTTGAGCGACGTGCCGAACAGCGACAGTGCCAGCGCGCCCGCCTCGCGTACGGCTGCCGCCAAGGGCTTGGCTCGGTCTACGGCGTCCATCGCCTCATTGGCCCGCAACAGTCAGCCCCTCCACGCGCAGGGTCGGTGCGTTGGTGCCGTAGCGGAAAATGAGATCGTCGGCCGGCGTCAGACTCTTGAAAATCTCCGACAGGTGTCCGGCGATCGTGACCTCGCTCACCGGATAGGTCACCTCACCGTTCTCGATCCAAAAACCCGAGGCGCCGCGGCTATAATCGCCGGTCACCAGACTGACGCCCATGCCGATGAGGTCGGTGACCAAAAAGCCGTCGGTAATATCGCCGATCAGCTGCTGGGGCGTTTGCGAACCGGCCCGCAAATGCAGATTGGTTGGCCCGGGCGAAGGCGTCGACGACACGCCGCGGTGCGCATGGCCGGTCGTTTGCAGATCGAGCTCGCGCGCCGTCGCGCTATCGAGCAGCCAGGTTTTCAGGACGCCGTCATCAACAATTTTGAGCACGCTGCCGGCGACCCCTTCGGCGTCGAACGGCCGCGAACGCAAGCCGCGCCGCCGCAGCGGATCGTCGATGATATCGATGCCGGGCGAGAATATTTGAGCGCCGCGTTTCTCGCGCAGGAAGCTGCTCTTGCGGGCAATCGCGCTGCCGTTGGCGGCGCTGGCAAGATGGCTGACCAGGGTGCCGGCGATACGCCGGTCGAACACCACCGGGACGCGGCGCGTCGTGACCTTGCGTGGATTGAGGCGCTTGACGGCCCGCTCACCGGCGCTTCGCCCGATTTTCTGCGCGCTCTCCAGGTCCGCGGCATGCAGCACCGACGAGTAATCGTAGTCCGTTTCCATCCCGGTTCCTTCCCCGGCGATGGCCGACATTGCCACCGAGTGGCTTGAGGAGATCGTCGCGCCGCGAAAGCCGTGGCTCGTGACCAGGACCATGCCGCCGATCCCGCTCGAAGCCGAAGCGCCGCTCGATTTGGTCACGCCGGGCACCGCCAGTCCCGCCGCCTCGGCTTCCCGCGCGCGCTTTTCCAAAACATCGACCGTCGGCATATCCGGGTCGAGCAGGTCGAGCGCCGGAAAGTCGTGGGCCAGCAGCGCCGCGTCGGCGAGGCCGGCGAAACGGTCCTCGGGTGCGGCGCGCGCCATCGCCACCGCCCGTTCAGCCAAGGCGTCGAGGCCGTCGGCGCGGGTGTCGTTGGTTGAAACGACGGCCTGTCTGCGGCCGACCAGCACCCGCAAGCCGACATCGTCGCCTTCGGAGCGCTGCGATTCTTCGACCGCGCCTTCCCGGACCTCGACCGATAGCGAGACGCCGCGAACCGCAATGGCGTCGGCCGCGTCGGCGCCGGCGCGTTTGGCGGCGGAGACAAGACGTTCGGCGAGATCGGAGAGCGCGGATTGGTCGAGCAGTGAAGAAGACATATGCAAATGGACTTCGATGATGCCGGAATGGCGAGAGAACTAGGAACATGTGCCTCCGCGGCGCCGGGTTCAACGGCGGGGCGCGACGGCGGGCGTCATTTCGGCGATTTTCCAGGCGTTTGGCAACCGCTTGTCAATCATGCGGTCTTTTCGCATGCAGTAATACGACCTCTTAACCAGCGTTGTTAAGCCGATTGCGACGGCGCTCTGGCATTGTCACGGCAACCGGGCGGCAACAGTCCGGGGGGAGTGACGAGTTTCGAGGCGTCAAATGGAAGCCGGCAGGTTTGCTGCCGGGTCGGGCCGCGCTGAGCTACCCCATCGCGGAAACGCGATGGGGTTCTCGCGGAAGCTCGACCCCTTCTCTCTACCCGTGCGCTTTACCGCCCCCGATGAAGCGGCCGACGAGCGTCTACGCGTCGTCGATCTCCATCGTGAGCGGGTCGTGCTGCGCCGTTCCGTGCGCGGCGTGCGCATGGCGCTCAATCTACCGGTCGCGGCCTTCCGGGGCGTCGCGATACGGATGGTCTTTGCCGATGCAGAAACGGCGCCAACCAGCATCGCGGTCGTGCTCGAACACGGCGATCCGGCGCTGTCGTTGCCGCTGTTCTCGGCAAACGAGTGCGACGACATCGTTGCCGAGTGGCAGTCCTGGGGCCGTGTGCTCGGATTGCCGCTCCTGATCGCGGAAACCGACGGCTCGTTGCGCGAACCGTTCGCGCGGGTCGGCGCGCTCCGGGTGCAGGCGCCCACATGGCGTCGCCGTCGGCGCAGCGCCATCGCCCGGCGGCGGCCGAGCCGGCTGTTGCGGCGGCGAGCGGGTTCGCTCTCGGCGACGCCAGTCGTGCATCGCGACGAGCACGAGATCATCGCTAGAAACTGACCGCCATTTTATGGATCGGAAGGATCGGCCGGATCGGCGCCTGGCGTTCGCTCGGCCGCTGGCATGGTCATGTGCTCATTCGGAGCCGGCGGCGGCGCGGGCGACCACGGGCGATCTTGCAGGATCGATCGGTCCGTGACGACAGAATATCGCGCGCCATCCCAGATGAGGCCGACGGCCCCGGCCCGTGCAAGCGTTTGTTCGTCGAAGACCTGCGCGGGACAATGCTCGGGCGCGGGCGAGGCGCTGACCAGTATGGTGGCGCGCAGGCAATCTTCTTCATAGGCAGGCGGGGCCGTAACAACGCTGAGCAGGCGGCCCCCCGGTAATGCGGCGATACAGCTATCGCGGTCGCACTGCGCGTGCGGATCGCGTGCCGACGCTGGATCGCGATCGTCGCCGTCCGCGGCGAGCCATTGTCCGGCGGCAAAGGCGTTGAAATGCTTGCCGACGATGGCGAACCGCCCATCCGCGCCGCGGACGGCTACGAGATCGCCGGAAGGGGCAACGATGATGTCGTAGCGCGGGCCGTTGAGAGCCGCGACTATGCCGAGGGCTGCGAGCGGGACAGCGCTCGCGCGAAACAGCCAGCTTCGCCACACTACGGCGCTGATCACCGCAAGGCTCAGGAGCGGTAGTGAGGCCGGCGCGAAGGCACGCACATGCAGCGTCGAGCCCGGTGCGGCGGCGATGAAGCGCGCTACCCAGATGATGAATTTGATGCCGAAGCCGACATAGAGCCAGACCGGCGCGTCGAGCCCGAGTGGATAAAGCGCCGTGCCCAAGAGCGCGCCGGGTACGGCGAAACACTCGATGACCGCCAGTGTCAGTGGATTACCGATCAGAACGTAGGGGCTGAGATCATGAAAGTGATAGGCCATGAACGACGCGGTGGCGCTCGTCGCGAACAATGTCGCCAGCAGGAGATGAAACGGCTTGTCAATGGCATGAACGAAAAACGCACTGCGGCGCTCCGGGCGGCGGCGCTCGGGAAGGAATGGATCGGGGCGACGATCGCGCTGGGCAAGCCGCGTCTCCATGACGGCGATCAGCGCCGCCACGGCGGCGAAGGAGAGCTGAAAGCTCACCCCGAGGATCGCATCGGGCTCGAGCGCAATGATGGCGAGCACGGCAAGCGCAAGGTTGCGCATGGAGAGCGCGCGACGGTCGAGGATGACAGCGCCGAGCACGATCAGCGTCATGATCAGCGCCCGTTCGGTGCCGACGCGCGAGCCGGTGCCGATGTCGTAAATGAGCGAGCCCGCCATGGCGACGCCGGCCGCCCATTTCTTGATCGGGTAGTTGAGCGCAAGCGTGGCCGAGAGCGCGAGCAGCCGCCGCGCCACCATGAAAAAGATGCCGGCGACCAGCGTCATTTGCAGACCGGAAATGGTGATGATGTGAAAGATGCCGGCCTCGCGAATGAGGTCCTTGGCGTCGTTTGACAAAAAATCCCGTTTGCCGGTGACCATGGCGGCGGCAATGGCGCCCTCGTCGCCGCCGATGATGGTGTCGACGCGCATCGCGAGCCGGTTGCGTGCGCGGTCGATCGCGGCGAAGAAGCGTTGACGCCACGGTGCGTCGCGCGGCGGTGGCAGAACGCTGATCGTGCCGAAGGTGGTGCCAACCGCGCCGATGCCGGCAAAATAAGCATCGCGCGCGAAATCGTAGCCGCCGGGCGCAACGGCGCGCGGCGGCGGCCAAAGCCGGGCGGTGAGCGCCACGTAATCGCCGGCTGCAAATTCGGGCGTCTTGCGGGTGGTCACGCGCACGCGGTGCGGTGAGAGCCGCGCCGGCAGTCTGCCGGAATTGGCAACGTTGACGATGAAGCGGGCGCCGGTTCGCCGGATATCGACTTCTTCAACGAAGCCCTGCAATCGGACGGTGCGGACATGATCGAGCACCGGCGTGTCGACGCGAGCGGTGCGCAGGCCCATCGACAGGAAGCCCGCGCACACCGCGGCGAGACCCACCCAGATGCCGAGCGCAACCGGCCGCGCCCTGCAAAGCCAGGCCAGCGCCGCACACACTGTCACCAGCGCCGCCGGCAGCCACAAAACCGGTTCGCGATCGGCGGCGAGATTGAGCGCCACGCCACCCATGGCGGCGACGGGAATCCACAGAAAGAACCGCCGCCTGTCGATTTCCTCGGTCAGCGCCGCGGAAAACAGCGCACGCCAGTCGGGCGCCCATATCGCCGGGCGCGCAACGCCGGTACGGCTCGTGCCGCCAAGCACACGGGTTCGCGCGGGGGTTGCCATAAGGTTGCAATCTAAACACAACTCTTGGTGGCATGAAAGCGCGGTGCCCCGAGGCTGTGTGGATGAAGCGCCTCATTTCGCCGCCATCCTGAGCGCGCTACGCTAGTGGTCCGGATAGGAGCGATGACCAAACGGCTGCGGTGGTTCTCGGTGCGGGTTCTTGCTGCCGTTCTGACGGCAAGCCTCGCGCATGGCGCCACAGCAGGGCCGCTGACGCTGCGCTATGGTCAGGACTGGTCCTCGGCCCACAGCATCTTTTCGCTGCCGATCTCGGTAGCCGAGCGCGAGGGCCTGTTTGCGCATGAAGGCCTGACCGTGCAGGTCATCATTCCGGTGCCCGGCGGCTCGGACAAGATGATTTTCGACGGACTCAACAAGGGCTGGATCGACGTCACGCACATCGCTACGCCGTTTCTTATCCGCGCCGTCATGAAGGGTGCAGACGCGGTCGCGATCGCTGCCGAGTTCAGAAGCGCGATCTACAGCCTGGTCGCCAAGCCGAGCATCAAGTCCTATGCCGACCTCAAGGGCAAACGCATCGGACTGGCCGACGAGCAGGGGACCATCACGCTTTCCGTGCGCCGGCTCTTGGCGAAGCATGGCTTGGAACGCGGCAGCTTCGCGGTGAAGACGGAGGAGGGGACGCCGCAGCGCTTCTATTGTCTGCTGCACAGCGATTGCGACGCGACGGTGCTCGGCCAGCCGCAGGATTTGCAGGCGCTCGCGCAGGGCTACTCGCTGCTCGGGCGTTCCGACGAGGTGGTGCCGGACTTTCTCTATACGGTTACGGCGGTGCGGCGACCGTGGGCGCAGGTGCATCGCGAGGAAGTGCTGCGTTACGTCCGCGCCATGGCGGACGCGTTCGCCTTCATCCGCAACGTGTCCAACCGCAGCAAGGTCGTTGCGGACATCGTCGCGACAATCGGCTGTTCCGAGGCGATTGCCGCCCAGACGCTCGACTTGTTCAACGAGCCCGGCCGCAACGTGCTGCCGAAGCGCGGTGAGATCGACCTGAAGGGATTGCAGCAGGTGATTGCGATGATGGCGGAGGCGGGGCTGCTCAAACCGCCGCTGCCGCAAGCCGAGCGCTTTGTCGACTTGCAGTATCTGAAAGCGGCAGGCGTTCAGTAGTGGTCAGGGCGCGCGTAGCCGAGGGCCGGCGCCTGCGCCCCGGCGGCGGCCAAAGGGCCGATGACGACGCGGTGGTTGTGCTCGATCCAGACGAGGCCGGTAGCTGCGATCGCGACCAGCACCACGTCCAGCTTTGACAGCGTCATCTCGCTGCCTCATCCCCGCATGGCGAGCCGCCACCAGAACATCAGCGAATAGACCACGTAGGGAATCGCCAGGATCGGGACCAGCCAGACCAGGAACAGCGGAATTTTTTTTGTCACGCGCTCCGGCAGCATCATGGCGATGATGCCGAGCGCGCCCGCGATCAGGATGGTCGTGACCGTCCAGCCGTACCAGAGCATGTTCGGCCCTGTGCCGGACTGCACGCCTTGGAGGCCCCAATAGAAGCGGCCCGTCACCGGGAAATAAGTGAAGACCGGCCAGTTAAAATACACACAGAGGCAGTAGGCGACCGGCCCGGCAATGGAAAACGTCGTGGCAAAAACCTTGAACTTGCTCGACGCCGCCAACGCCGCTCCGGTAGCCGTGGTCGGGGCCGTTGCCGAATGAGTAGTTACGATGCTCATGACCCGAATCCCCTGGCGTTGTTGAGGACGTGGCCGACGATGAAGAGGAACCAGACCATGACGGCCAGTACCAGCGTCACGCCTTTGCGTGCGTTGTCGTATTCCGGGTTCTGTGCATTCTTCCAGAAGTACCAGTAGGCCGGCAGCAGCACCAACCCGAGCGTGGCGAGGTGCTCCTTGAAGTCGAAGAAGCCACCCGTCTTGAAGTAATGACCCTGCTCGAGCGGAATGCGGATGTTGATGCGATAGCACGTGTAGATGAACGATCCGACCAGGAAGACGAGCACGTACAGCACGCAGACTGCCGTGGCATAGCCGGGAGCCGAAACGGCGCGGAAGCGCGTGACGATGCCGCCGGCCGACTGACGCACGGGAAAAGCGGTGGCCATCGCCTGGTGAGTGAGCGCTCCGAGAAGGCCGAGCGCCAGAATTAAATGGACGAAGAGCCAGATCGTCCAGAAGACCGCGCTCGTTGATATCGGGCTTGTCATCGTCCTCCCCTTCTTCCGCCCCCGCTTGTTTTGCCGGTAATGTAGCCCTACCGAGCGGCTTGTCGAGCGCGGGAGATGCAGCCGATTATCGCATTCCTGCAATGCTGCGCGCGCCGTTACGCGGAGTCGGAAGCAATCGGGTACTCTTGTGTTCGTGCGCCGCGGTCGCCTATCCTCGACACTCAGCAAACGAACGCGCATCTGCCGCGCTGCACGCACAAAGTTGCCGACGCTGTGGGGCGGTAATTGTTGGGGAACAATGGCATGGCTCGGCTTCGATCCGCCGTCATCATGGCGATTGCGCTTGCGGCCCCAATCGTTGCGCACGCCGGTGGCGTGGACATGACCGATGAAGACCTCAACGGCGGCGCCGACGGGCCGTCGTTCTTCGGTTTCGTGCGGGTGGTCGGCGGACCTGGGATCGACGATGCCAAGGTTACTGCCGAGCTCAAAGGCGGCGCGCTGGTGACCGCAACGGATCTTCTTGGCCTCTACAAAATTCCGGGCTTCGGCAAGGACGTCAACCCGGACGACGTCCAGATCTCGTGCGCCAAGGAAGGCTACAAGCAGGCCAACGTCATGCGGCACCCGCATCCGGCCGGCGACATGAAGGATCCGATCGAGGTCGACTGCTTCCTGCAGAAACAGTGAGCGCGTGTCTTCAGTCTCCAGCGTTCGAAATCCGGGATTTGCCATGATTAAACGTTGCGTGTTTCGCGGCTGTCTGGCGCTGCTGGTGGCCGTGCCGCCCGCCGGTTCGGCGCTCGCGCAGTCTGCGCCGATGGCCGCAGTGAGCGCTGCGCCGGCCGGCGCGGCGCCCTACGCCATGACGCTCGGCGACATGATGGACACGCTGATCCAGCCGCGCCACGCCAAGCTTGGTTTGGCAGGCAAGGCGCAGAATTGGGCGTTGGCGCAATATGCGATGGTTGAAATCCGCCAATCGTTTGCCGGCATCGTCAAGGCGCAGCCCAAGTTTCGCGGCCTGCCGGTCGGTGAATTGGTCACGGCGGCACTCGGTCAACCGATGGACGCCGTCGACGCTGCCATCAAGGCGCAGGACCCGCAGAAATTCGCCGCGGCTTACGCGCAGCTTACTGCGGGCTGCAATGCTTGCCACAGCGCGGCCGATCATCCCTACGTGGTGATCAAGGCGCCCGACGTCTCAGAGTTTCCCAACCAGGATTTCAACCCGCATCGCTGAGCGGACAGCCCGCGCCATAAAAAAATCCCTCCCGCGAGGGGAGGGATTGTCTTGAGCCCAAGCGCGACGATGGGCGGGTGAGCGCGTCAGTCGAGCGGCTCGACCTTCACCAGCGCGTGGTCGTGGTTGCTGCCGACCCAGAAGCTCACCGGGTTGGTGGTGTTGTCGACGTAGACCGTGCGCATGTTGGTGTCCGACGGCATCAGGTACTGGTTGGCCTGGCCGGTTTTCGGATCGAGCCGGACCACGCGGTCAGTGCTCATCGTCGACGCCCAGATGTCGCCGTTCTTGTCGAAATTGGCGCGATACGGATAGGTGTAGGGCGGCAGCGCATATTCGGTGAACTTTTCCGTCGTCGGGTTGAACACCGCGACCTTGTTGCCGCGATATTCGGTCACGACGATGTTGCCGTCCTTGTCGAGTTCCATGCGCCGCAGCCGCGCATGCGGCGTTGGCGGCGTGTACCACGTCACCTTCAGCGTCTTGGCGTCGAACTTGCCGAGGTAGCCTTCGCTGAATTCGGCCATCCACAGATTGTTCTGCGCATCCGACATGACCTGATAGATGCCGTAGTGATGATGCGCCGAATCCGGCAGCGAGTCGGTCGGATGGAAGCGCTGCCAGTCGCCGGTCTTCAGGTCGAGCCGGTAGACGTTGCCGGTGCCGACATCCTTGGTCCAGACCTTGCCATCGACGTCATGGCGCAGGCCGACGAAGTTGAGCTGCACGCGCTCGTCATTCCACTTCGCCGGTACCGGATAATATTTGATGTCGCCGGTCTTCGGATCGAGTACGCCCAGTGACGCCTGATACATCGTGTCGAACCAGATCTTTCCTTCCTTATCGAAGGCGATGCTGAGCAGACCGGTCGGCGCCGTGGGCTTGAACTGCTTGATCGGATATTCGGTGAGCTTGAGCGTCTTCGGGTCGAACTTGGAGATGAACTGCTCGCCGAAGTCGGTGTACCAGACGTTGCCGTCCTTATCCTTGAGGATGTCGTGCGGCTCGATCGTCGCCCGCGGCAGATCGTACTCGGTGACGATGACGTGCGTGGAGTCGCCGCTCGGCCGCGGCAGCGTCTTGAGCTGATACGACCATTTGTCGGATGCGCTCAGGTTCACTGTCGCGAGGTATTCGGCGAGCTTGCGATATTGTTCGGGTTTGCCGGCGCGCGAGCGGTCGAGCATCGGTTGCGGCTTGACCGGCTGGCTGACGGCGCCGTAGCCCATCATGCGGGAGACCACCTGCATCCACTCGTCGACGTTGTGCGTCGACAACGCGACGCGCTCGAGCGTATGGCAGCTCGTGCAGTTGAGCAGCGCGGACTTCTGATCGTCGGTGCCGGGCATGCTCATCAGCCATTCGGCGTCCGTGAGCTGGTCGGCCAGGTTCTTGGTCGGATCGAGCTTAAGATCGACCTTTGCGGTCTGCTCGCTGCTCACGGTGGCAGCGGCTGGAGCGGCGAGATCGTAACCGACAGCGCGGATCGCGAGCGAGTAGTGGCCGGGCTCCAGCCGGTTCTCCGGAAATGCGTAATTGCCCTTGGCGTCGGTGATCACGCTCACTGAGACAATCGATCCGTCCTTGTGTGCGGTGACGACCACGCCTCCCATGGCGCCTTCCGCCTTCGAGGTCACTTGACCGGCGATGGCGACCGCCTGGGCGGCGTGCGCGACCGGTGCCTGAAAAAGCACCGCCGCGACCGCCGTGGTCACGCTCAGCAAGAGTGTTGATTTCATGGATGGCTCCCTACGGATAAATTCGTTCGCTTATTGCGACCAGCGACCGGTGCTCCCCGCATCGAATCGCCGTCCCGCCGTTACGCGGCTTTGACCTTATCCTGCCCCTATTCCGGCCGACCGACAAGGCCGCTTACGGGGCGCCGCTTGGCGGGCTGTCATGCGGGCGCGCGGTAGCTAACTTCGGTGTTACCCAACCCATCCGACTGCGACGCCGACGAGGATGACGGCGCCGAGCAGAAACCGATAGATGACGAACGGCCAACTGGAAAAATTTTCCAGGATCCGCAACAGCCCCCAGATGGCGAAGAACGCCGACACCGACGCGACGACGATGCCGACAAACAGCACCGCCCACGCGTGCGCGTCGATATGGGCCTTGTGCAGCTCCCACAGCTCCTTGAGGCCCGCGAGTGCGATCGCCGGCAGGCCGAGGAGAAAGGATAACCGCGCCGCCTCTTCGCGCTTGAAGCCGAGCATGAGGGCCGCGGTCAACGTCGAACCGGAACGCGAGACGCCGGGAATGAGCGCGCCGACCTGCGCGATGCCGATCAAGAGCGCATCGAGCATGGTCCCCTGTTCGACGGTGCGACGGTGCCGCGCCGCAAGTTCGGCGATGGCAAGCAGTGCGGCCATCGCCATGCAGGCCCAGCCGATCACGCTGATGGCGCGCAGCGGCGAATTGCAGGTGTTGAGCACTTTGGCAAGCGCCAAGCCCGCAATGCCGATCGGGATGGTGGCGACGACGAGCCACACGACAAACTGGAAATGCCGATCGCGAAAGTCGCCGCGCGCCGTGGCGGCGATGGCGTTGACGGTAACGTCACGCACGTCGGTCCAGAAATAGCTGACCACCGCAGCGAGCGCCGCAAGCTGCATCGCGGCGGAGAAGGCCGATCCCGGATCCTGCCAGCCGAGCACCGCCGGAACCAGCCGCATATGCGCCGTCGAGGAGATCGGCATCAGCTCGGTGATACCCTGCACGATTCCGAGAATTGCCACCTTGAAATATCCGAGCGCGGCAAAACCGGTATCGATGCCGCCGGTGCAAGCATTGGCCATTGTCACGTTGCCTCTGGGCAAGGGTGAGATGTCCGCGGTGCGCAGACGTTACCGCCGATCGGTCGCAATGGTCCGAACCAGCGCGGGTGAGACGTGTAGCCTGGGTGAATATTTCGATTCCGGCAACGATTTTGTGCAACGCGACGGTCCGACTACGGTCCTAAACCTGATGGCGCAGCGCCGCGTCGAGCAGCAGCGCCGCGAACAGAATCAGGCCGGCATCGCGGTCCGATTTGAACACGGCGAGGCAATTGCCCGGATCGGCAATATCGAGCCGCACGATCTGCCACCCGAGGTGGGCGGCGAAAGCGCAAAGTCCGAGCGCGAACACGATGCCGCCGCCGGCGTCAAACCCGGCGGCGCCGAGCAAAATGACTGCGAGCGCATAGAAGACGAACAGCATCGGCTTGGTGCGCTCGCGGAACAACAGCGCGGTCGATTTGATGCCGATCAGCGCATCGTCCTCGCGATCCTGATGGGCGTAGATCGTGTCGTAGCCGATCACCCAGGCGATCGAGCCGGCATAGAGCAGGAGCGGCGGCAGCGCGAGGCTGCCGAACGCTGCCGGCCAGCCCATCAGTGCCCCCCACGAAAACGCCAGTCCGAGCACAATCTGCGGCCAATAGGTGATGCGCTTCATGAACGGGTATACGGCGACGATGGCGAGCGAGGCGATGCCGAGCGCAATGGTGAAGGCGTTGAAGCTCAGCAGTACCGCCAGGCCGATCAGCGCCTGAGCCACGAGAAACAGCGCCGCCTGAACGACGCTGACCTGGCCGGACGGGATCGGCCGCGAGCGTGTGCGTTCGACCGCGGCGTCGAGATTGCGATCGACAATGTCGTTCCAGGTACAGCCGGCGCCGCGCATGGCGAAGGCGCCGATGAAGAACAACACGATATGCGCCAGGCTCGGCCCCCGCGCATGAGCGGCAACCGCCGCAAGGGCGGACGACCACCAGCACGGAATGAGTAAAAGCCAGGAACCGATCGGGCGATCGAGCCGCGCCAGCCGCAGATACGGCCGCAGCCACGGCGGCGCTAGCGTGTCGACCCAATTGCCGGTCGAGTCGGCAACCGAGCCGGCCGGCCCGCTCATTTGTCCAGCGGGTTGCCGGTGAGCGTGTTGAACGTGCCAGTATTGGTCTTGGTGTTCTTGGCGGTGTCGAGTGTCGGCGTGCCGATCGCGTCGCTCAATGTGGGCAGACGCGGCTCCGGCGCCGGTGCGCACACGACCTCGCGAAACTTAATCGTCTTGGCGTGGGCTTCCTTGGCGGACGCGATCGCCTGCTGCGGGACGCCGCACCACACCATGTTGGTTTGCAGGAATTTCAGCGCCTTCTCCTCGGCAGCCGAGAACACCGTCAACAGCTTGCACATCTGCTTACGGTCGGGATGCGACTTTTCGGCCGCTCCAATCGCCGCTCCTTTTTTTTGCGCGTCGTTGCGCAAAGGCAGGAAGCCGTCGCACGGCGAGGCCCCCGGCGCCTGGCCCGGGGGCGCCTGTGCGGCGGCGGTTCCGATTTCCGCAGCGCTCAATCCCAGCACCAGCGCCGCAGCGAGGCCAAGCCTAGCGATACCCGGCTTCATATCGCGTCCTTTCCCGTTCCCATGCTCTTCAGCATGGCGATCATAGGCGCTCTGAATTCGGCGACACAGGGGCAAAATGCTGAAAAAACGGGCCGTTGGAGCGCCGACTGGCGTAATGCGCGCAAGCGGGTTAAGGCGAAATTAACGCTGACCCCCGTGCGCCGAAACGTCCCATGCCGGCTTACGACTTTCGCACGCCCCGTCTTTACGTCGATGCGCCGCTGCACGAAGCGGCAACGGTGGCGCTTGATCGGTCCCAGGCGCACTACCTGACCGCCGTGATGCGGCTCAAATCGGGCGCCGGTGTCCTGGTTTTCAATGGCCGCGATGGCGAATGGCAGGCCGCCATCAGGGCGGAAAAGCGGGCGGCGGTCCTGCAGATTGGCACACAAACCCGGGCCCAGATCGCGCCCGGTGACCTGCATTATCTGTTTGCCCCACTGAAATCCGCCCGGCTCGACTACATGGTGCAGAAGGCAGTGGAGATGGGGGCATCGCGGCTGCAGCCCGTACTGACCCGTCATGGCCAGATCTCGCGCGTCAATACTGCGCGTATGCGGGCGAACGCCATCGAGGCGGCCGAGCAATGCGGCATCCTCACGCTGCCCGACATTGCCGAGCCGGACGCTCTGGCGCGCGTTCTTGGGGGATTCGAGCCGCAGCGATACCTGATCTTCTGCGACGAGAACGCCGAGGTGGCCGATCCGACGGTGGCGCTTACCAAAGTGCCACGACGCGCACCGCTCGCGGTGCTGATCGGTCCCGAAGGCGGCTTCGCTCCCGACGAGCGTGCGGCCTTGCTGCGGCTGCCGAATGTCGTGCGGCTCGCGCTCGGACCGCGCATTTTGCGCGCCGATACTGCGGCGGTCGCAGCGCTCGCATTGGTGCAGGCGGTTCTCGGGGATTGGAAGATTCTGGCAACGCCGGGTGACTGAGGACGAATGCCGTCCCGGTCAGTGGATCACCCACGGTTTGTCGATGCAGACGAAGCTGACATATTCGCCATAGCGGCGCTTCACGCTTGTGATGTGCGAAAGGCGTCCCCAGCGGGCGCAATGGTCGGCCGCCATGTCCCGGTAAATGTGCTCGATCGACGGCGAATAGGGAATGATGCCGCCGGTGTCGTTGCCATTGACCCATGGATAACGGTGGAAGAAACCGGCATTGGCCGTCCCGCCGGCGCCAAGCGCGATCAAAGCCGCCATCACCACAACAGCACAACGCATCGCAACGCCCTCCGCCGCAATCGAACAATCAAGCCGAGCTTAAAGACTTGCGCGATGAAACGAAAGTGTGCCGACCTTTGTGGACAAGCACAAATCCCCCAGGCTGCTGCTAGTAGAGCGGATTTGACATTCGCTACCCACCCAGCCGCGAACTCGGTAGCGAATGTCAAATCCAAAAGCTCCACTAGCACTTATAGTTGCTAGTGGTCCTTTGATTCTAACATTCGCATGATGGGGCGCCGAAACGGGATGCGAATGTTAGAATCGGACCACTAGATCGAGCAGGCGCTCGACACCATGCCGACCGGTCGTTTGTCGGCGGCCCCGAAAATATTGACGCGGCCGAAGCTGGTATGGCCGCCGATCCGCACAATGCGAGCGTCGGCAACAACGTCGAAGCTCACCGGCCGCAAGAAATGCGTGGTCTGATCGATGGTGCTCATGGGGCGATAGCCGTTGCAGGCGGCCGAGCAGGCGATCACCATGGCGGTTTCAGCAAGCGCCATCAGCGCTTGGCTGCAAACCACGCGGCCGTCGCTACAGATTCGTTTCGAAAACGGCAGCCGCACCACGGCGCCGGGCAACCAGTCGGCGGCGGCGCCCGCCGGCCGCGCCGCCTCGACGGTCTCGACCAGCATGGCGAGGTCCTGGACCCAGGGCGGAAACGCATTCAGCAAGACGCGTCCCGCAGCCTGCAAGCCAAAAGCCGGCTCCGGGCTGACGAGCTGGTGTACCGCGGCCATTCGCTGTCCCCCGTCATTCGACGTTACGCGAATCAGACGCCACCGGATCGGATTGGTATCATGAAGCGCGCATGACCGCTGCGCCGTTTGGCACAAATCCTTGCCGGGGATCGCGCGGTAAGGAACCGACGCCAAGCGGGGCGCGTGGCAGGATTGTCACGATGATCGGCAAGTCTGTGGGCGCGAAGGCTTGCGACCTTGACCGCTTGGCTGCGGCGCGGCACGGTTGAGGTGTTGACGAGGGAAGGGTCATGTTCAGTCGCGTTGCTTGCTTTGCGCTGGTCCTGGCGCTCGGCATCGTCGCCTACACGCCGGCGCGGGCGGCAAATTGGTTTGAGAAGAATTTTTGGCTGTCCGGTCCCGAATACAGCCGGGACATGCCGCCTTGCGACTCTCCAGCGGCGCTCCACGAGATCATGAATAATTTCCGGACCAAGGAAGCTCGCTTCTGGAATTCCGATTTGAAAATCGTTGGCATCGAAGACATGCGGGAAACCGCGTATCTGCCGTGGGCCGCGCAGTCGATTCCGCGCCGCTTCTGCCGCGCCACCGCACTGATCAACGACAGCACGCGGCACCCGATCTACTACTCGATCGCCACGGACACCGGCATGATCGGCATGGGCTGGGGTGTGAACTTCTGCGTCGTCGGGCTCGATCGCAATTGGGCCTACAATCCGGCCTGCCGCGCCGCGAAGCCGTGATTGGCAATACCGCCTGCGAATGGTGCGGTTAGCGCACGCCGTGCCAGGCGTCGTACTGCTTGTCGGGCAATTGATCGAGGGCGGCTTTGTAGCCTTTTTCGTCGATCTTCGGCTTCGCGGTCTCAACCTTTTTGGAATTGCCGCGCCGGTGATGCGATCCGCCGAAGTCGCCGCCCGTTACACCGCCTGCGCCTTGTGCCGGGCTTTGTGCCTGTGCGGCGACCGTCAGCAGGACGAAGGCCGCGGCGGTCAGTATCAGTCTGAGTGTGGCGATCCCCATTGGCTTCCCTCAAAGCGCGACCCGAACGGACGCGCGTTACGAAAAGTCCCTGTCGCAGGCTAGCGCGACATGGTAATCAAGCCGCTAAATCCGGCAATCCTGGGGTCAATCGGATCAAATGGATGCTGGGCCCTGCCAGCCGTTTTGACACATTTGTGGGCCGTTCCGGGGCGATCAGCCGGCAAGCGCCTGCAGCACGTGGTCCCGCAACCGGGCCGGATCGCGATCGCCGCGTTGGGCAAACTCGATCACCTTCTTCGCCACGGCATGAATTTCGGGCCGGTCGCCCTCGCTCAGCCCGAGTTCGTGGCAGATATCCGCGTAGGCGGACGTCATCGCCGCGATGGCTTCGGGCTCGAACGGCTTGTTTTTGTACAAGCGATGCACGGTCATGCCGACCAATCCTCACTCAACACGATGACAGGATGGCGTTAGCGGGTAAAATCGTACCAACGCTGCTCATCTGCATCTTGCAATGGGGTGTGATTTTGTTGTGGCACTGCGCAAGATACGCGCCGGCAATCGTGAAGAACACCGGTTCCATATTCGTCAAGGCATTGAGGGGGAAGGCATGCTGAAGGGGGCCATGGCTGGAATTCTACTTCGCGGGCTTATCGCTATTTCGCTTGCGGGCGCGATGAGCAGTCTCGCATCGGCTCAGGGCCGCCGCGACGGCGAGCCCGGGAAGTTCGATTTCTATGTGTTGTCGCTGTCGTGGTCGCCATCATTCTGCGCGGCTGCCGCCGAGCGCGGTCGCGGACGCCCGCCGACGCTGCAATGCGCCGCCCGGCCGTTTTCGTTTGTCGTGCACGGGTTATGGCCGCAATACGACCGCGGCTTCCCGGAAAATTGTCAGGTACCGGCGCCGCGCCTCGATCACAGAATTGTCGATGCCATGCTCGATCTGATGCCGGCGCCGCGCCTTGTCTATAACGAGTGGGACAAGCACGGCACCTGTTCGGGGCTTTCGGCACGGGACTATTTTGCGACCATACGCAAGGCACGCTCTGCCGTGGCGATTCCGGCCGATTATGTCGGGCTGCAGAAGCCGCTCAGCGTTTCACCCGATGCGGTCGAGGATGCCTTTATCAAAGCCAATCCCGGACTCGCCAAAGGCGACGTCGCGGTATCGTGCGACCGACGACGCCTCACCGAGATACGCGTATGTTTGTCAAAAGATCTAAAATTTCGCGCCTGTCCCCAGGTGGTCAAGCGCAGTTGTCGCAACGACAACATCGTGATGCCGCCGGTGCGTGGCGGCCCAGGGTAGGTTGACGCGTACTGCGCGCAGCCACAGTACGGGTTCGTGAACTACCAGCACGCCTTTCATGCCGGTAATTTTGCCGACGTGCATAAGCACGCGGTTCTGGCGCGGATTCTCGTGCATCTGCGGCAAAAGCCGGCGGCATTTCGCGTTATCGACAGCCATGCCGGCGCCGGGCGCTACGACTTGCTTTCGGACGAGGCGAGCCGCAGCGGTGAATGGCACGGCGGTATCGAACAAGTCTGGAGCGAGATCGCGCGGCTGCCGGAAGTGTGCCGGGAGTTGCTGGCGCCCTATTTCGAGGCCGTCGCGGCATGCAACACGGGCGGCGGTTTGCGGACCTATCCGGGCTCCCCGCGGATCGTGCAGCACCTGCTCCGCTCGCAGGACCGACTCGTCGCCTGCGAGTTTGAGCCCAAATCCTACGCCGTGTTGGCGGCCGTGCTGCGCGGCGACCGCCGCGCCAAGGCGCTGGCGATCGACGGCTGGACGGCAATCGAAGCATACGTGCCGCCCAAGGAGCGCCGCGGGCTCGTTCTGGTCGACCCGCCGTTCGAGGACCGGGCCGATTTTACCCGTTTGGCCGAGGCATTGGCGGTGGCGCACCGCAAGTGGAGCACGGGGACCTTCGTGCTGTGGTACCCGATCAAGACCCGCGAGGGATCGGGCGCGCTTTCGCGCCGGCTCGGGCGGCTCGGTATCGCCAAAATCTTGCGCAGCGAGCTTATTGTTGGCCCTCTGCGCGAAGATGCGGGCCTCTCCGGCTCCGGGCTGATCGTGGTCAATCCGCCATTCACGCTGGAGCAGGATTTGCGCATCTTGCTCCCAACGCTGAGCCTTATCCTGGCCCGGGGGGCGGACCCAGCCGGACAGAGCATTGACTGGCTCAGCCCCTGAAGTTCCCCACTTTTCCACAGATTAAAAATAGTCTAATTTAAGTTCCGGGGACTGTTGCTGGCTATGACGTTCCGCCTCCTGTGGGGGGCCGGCGGAGTGACTGACGGCCGTCTCGGGCCGATGACTCTTTGTCCGTGTGAATGTCCAGCCGAGCCACACCGCCGTGGGGGAGGGTGGCGAAGCAACCGGGGCAAGGAGTCGCTCGATGGCGATGCAGGGGATAGTCAAGTTTTTCAACGGCGAACGCGGCTATGGCTTCATCAAGCCGGACGATGGCGGCCGCGACGTGTTTGTACACATCACGGCCGTCGAACGCGCCGGACTGAAATCGCTGGCCGAAGGGCAGCATATCAGTTTCGACGTCGAGCCCGACAAGAAGGGCAAGGGACCCAAGGCCGTCAACCTCGTCATTACTGGCTGACGCCGCTTTTTGGATTGCAAACGCGTCCGCTGCATGACGGGCGCAACGGCGTATTGCGAACCTCGTTCCGCTCGCGCATTGTGGAACTCCTGCTCAATTACCCAACTTAATCCGCGTCGCGCGGAATGAGCGTCTTCAACTTCCTCCCGCAACAGTACGTCCACATGGTGCAGCGATGATGATCTTGCGTTTCTCGCCGTCTTCTCCGTTCGTGCGCAAAGTACGGATTGGCGCCGCGCTGCTCGGCCTCGACAAAGAGATTACCTCTGAGCGCGCCGATACCACTGATCCGAATGACACGGTCCGCAGGATGAATCCGCTCGGCAAGATCCCGGTGCTGATCGCTGAAGATGGTGGAGCGATCTACGATTCCCGCGTCATTCTCGACTATCTCGACGAGCGCGCGGGCGGCGGCAAAATCGTGCCGCGCGCCGGCAAGGAACGCCTCGCCGCGCTGCGCCTGCAGGCGCTGTGCGACGGCATTCTCGATGCGTCGATTCTGACGGTTTACGAAGGCCGCTATCGCAAGCCGGACATGCACGAGCCGAAATGGCTGGAGCTGCAGGCTGGCAAGGTGTCCCGCGCGCTCGCTGTGCTTGAAGCAGCGCCGCCGCCGATCGATCCGATCCCCCATGTTGGGCAGATTACGCTGGCCTGCGCGCTCGGCTACCGCGATTTCCGTTTCAACGGCAGCTGGCGCAGCGAGCATCCGCGGCTGGTTGCGTGGCTCGATAATTTTGCTGCGCGGGTCCCGGCATTTGCGGCGACCAAGCCTGAGTGACGGTGCAGCCGCGGCATTGCGTGCCGCATGTTACGTTTTCGAACCCGACAAATAAAAAGCCCCGAGGCTCGCGCCCCGGGGCTCTAAGTTTGGGAGGATTACAGGAACAATTAGAACCGGTAGTTCAGACCGACGCGGCCGAGATTGGCGTGCCAGTTGACGTTCTGCACGGCAGCGCCGCAGGCTGCGCCGCACGACACGCTGCCGAGATCGACATAGAGATATTCGGCCTTAGCGGTCCAATGACCGGCGATGGCGAATTCGATGCCGCCGCCGAGCGTCCAACCGGCGTTGGTGGTGTCGGTCCCGGTGAGCCCTGGTCCCGAGGCCTTGATGTCGCCGAACGCGGCGCCACCGGTGATGTAGGGCATGAAGCGGTCAGCCGCATAACCCAAACGTCCCCGGACCGTGCCCAGCCAGTTGTTGCTGGTCTGGCAACCCGTGCCGGTCGCCGACGTGCAGCCGGTGCTCGTGCTGCCGTTGATATTGGCCCAATCGAGGTCGCCTTCGACGCCGAGCACGACCTGGTTCATCTGATAGTTGTAGCCGATTGTACCGCCAACGAGGCCGCCGGACGTATCGAACGGACCTGTCGTGGTCCAGGTGGAACGGCCCCAGCCGCCGCCGCCGTTGATACCAAGATAGAAGCCGCTCCAGTTGTAAGCCGGCGCATAGACCGGCGACTTATAGTAGGGCGCGGGCGCCACAGGCAGGTCGGCTGCCGAGGCCGCTCCACCCAGCGCCAGGACGCCGACGCACGCTAGAAGAACTCTTTTCATTGGTAGACCTCCATAAACCCAAGGTGGCGGCATAGTATTCGCGGTCGCCCTTGCGTCTAGTGCTGAAAAGACACACGGCTTTTCTAATTCTTGGCGGGATTGTGGCGGAATTAGACTGTGGTCCGACCAACTTGTAGCTAATTATGTCTTAATATCGACCGAAGATTGGTAAACTAATTACTAAATATTGTTCGCGATTACACGGCGGAACTTGGAACTTTCCAGGATGCAAGCCTTCAGGCGGTCAATTGTGGTCCAGGAATCGCGCGTCGGGGGCGTTGGGAGCGAGCAAAAGCAATAAATGGCGCCCATGCGCAAGAGTTTTGGCGGTAAGGCAAGTCGAACCATCCAAACGACAGTCCAGCGGGATGTCCTTTGGACGCTTTCTGAAGATTTCTCATGGTCGGAACGATTAGATGCTAGTGCGCGACAAAGTAATTCCAAGTTGTTAAAGTTAACGAAATCTCGATTTCTCGCTTATCTGCTTTGAGCCGAACCCGCAGTTGCCAGGCGGCCTGCGGTCAGGCCTGACGACCCTGGCCGCCTGTCGCCACAGAGCATAGTTTTGCGACAGAGAGTCGCCAGCCACCAGCATGAGTGCTCCAAAAAACCCCGTCGAACCGGAAGCCGAACCCCTCCAGCCCGTCGAGGCTGCCGAGGAGGACGACGAGCAGTCGCTGCCCGAGCCGGAGGCGGCCGAGGCGCCGCAGGGCGATGCCGGCGACGGCACGGGATCGCTGGCCGAGGGGCGGGCCGCCATTCTGCATTACGTCAAGCTCGCCCCGCCGCGGCCCGGCGTCTATCGCATGATCGACGCCCGGGGCGACGTGCTCTATGTCGGCAAAGCCAAAAACATCAAGAAGCGCGTCACCGCCTATGGACGCCCGACCGGCCATGACACGCGCATCGAGCGCATGATCGCCGCCACGCGCACGCTCGAATTCGTCGTCACCCGAACCGAAACCGAAGCCTTGCTGCTGGAAGCTAACCTGATCAAGCGGCTGCGGCCGCGCTTTAACGTCGTGCTGCGCGACGACAAGTCGTTTCCCTATATCCTGATCACTACCGATCACTGGGCGCCGCAAATCCTCAAGCATCGCGGCGCGCGCACGCGGCCGGGGCAATATTACGGGCCGTTCGCTTCGGTCTGGGCAGTCAACCGCACCGTCAACGCGTTGCAGCGCGCGTTCCTGCTGCGCTCGTGCAGCGATCCATTCTTCGAATCGCGCACGCGGCCATGTCTGCTCTACCAGATCAAGCGCTGCTCGGCGCCGTGTACGCGCGAGATCGAGTTCAAGGATTATTCGGCGCTGGTGCGTGAGGCCAACGCATTCTTGTCGGGCCGCAGCAAGACGGTGAAGGACGAGCTTGCCGGCGAAATGGAAAAGGCGTCTGGCGCACTCGATTTCGAACGTGCCGCCATCTACCGCGACCGTTTGGCGGCGCTGTCCGCCATCCAATCGCACCAGGGCGTCAATCCGCGCGGCGTCGAGGAGGCCGACGTCTTTGCGGTGCATCAGCAGGGCGGCTTCTCTTGCGTCGAAGTGTTCTTCTTCCGCACCGGGCAGAACTGGGGCAACCGCGCGTATTTTCCGAAGGCGGATCGCTCGCACGGGCCGGGCGAGGTTCTGTCGGCGTTCCTCGCGCAGTTCTACGATGATCGGCCGCCGCCCCGTCTTATCCTGGTCTCGCACCCGATCGAGGACGCGGAACTGCTGGCCGCGGCGCTGTCGACCAAAAGCGGGCGCAAGATCGAGGTGTCGCTGCCGCAGCGTGGCGAGAAGAAGGATCTGGTCGATCACGCGCTTGCCAACGCGCGCGAGGCGCTCGGGCGCAAGCTCGCCGAAACGTCCTCGCAGCAAAATCTGCTGCGCCAGCTTGCCGAGACCTTCGCGCTGCCGCGTCCGCCGCGACGGATCGAAGTCTATGACAACAGTCACATCCAGGGGTCGAACGCGGTCGGCGCCATGATCGTTGCCGGGCCGGAGGGGTTCCGTAAAAGCCAGTACCGCAAATTCAATATCCGGTCCGCGGAACTCGTCCCCGGCGACGACTTCGCCATGATGCGCGAAGTGCTGGAGCGCCGTTTCAAGCGGCTGTTGGCGGAAGCGCCGCGCGAGGGGAAAAACGGGGAACAGGAAGCGCCCCTCGTTGTCTCACCCCTCGAGGCGCCGCCGGGCCCGGCGCAGCCGGATCGGGTGGAGGGCGGCGAACCGGATGAACATGAGGAGTCCCCGTGGCCGGATCTGGTGCTGATCGACGGCGGGCAGGGCCAGCTTTCGGCCGCCCGCGAAACGCTGGCCGGGCTCGGGGTGGAGGTTCCACTCGCGGCCATCGCCAAGGGACCGGATCGCGACGCCGGCCGCGAAACCTTCTTTCTTCCGGGCCGCGACTCGTTCAAGCTGCCGCCGCGCGATCCGGTTCTGTACTTTGTCGAACGGCTGCGCGACGAGGCGCACCGCTTCGCCATTGGATCGCACCGGGCGCGACGGAAGCGTGATTTGCGCGAAGCCGGCCTGCAGGAAATCGCCGGCATCGGTCCGAGCCGCAAGCGTGCGCTGCTGCACCATTTCGGTACGCTGAAAGCGATCGAACGGGCCGCGGTCACGGATCTGATGCAGGTCGATGGTATCAGCGCGGAGACGGCGAGGCGCATTTACGCTTTTTTTCACGGCGAGGCGGCCTAGTGGTCCGATTCTAACATTCGCAACGCGTTTCGGCCCTCCATGGTGCGAATGTCAAATCCGCTCCACCAGGAAGCCTGAGCAGAGGAGAGGGGCGCCGTAAGCCACTGTCAGTCGGCAAACCGCGACGCTATGTTATGGCCATGAATTCCACCACCACGACGCCGGGCCGATTGGGCGCGCACCCGCTCGCGCTGCCGAACGTGCTGACTTATGGCCGGATCGTGGCGGTACCGATCGTGGTCGGCTGCATGTTCTACCAGAACATTCTGCACGGCGGCCTGTGGCTGCGCTGGGTGGCGCTCGCCGTCTTCATCGTCGCCGCGATCTCGGATTTTCTCGACGGCTACTTTGCCCGCGCCTGGAGCCAGCAATCCTCGCTCGGCCGCATGCTCGACCCGATCGCCGACAAGCTTCTGGTCGCGTCATGTCTGCTCATGCTGGCGGCCGAAAGCACCATTCACGGCTGGGCGTTGTTTGCCGCCGTCGTCATCCTGTGTCGCGAAATTCTGGTGTCGGGTCTGCGCGAATATCTCGCCGAACTGCGCGTATCCGTGCCGGTGACGCGGCTTGCCAAGTGGAAGACCACGCTGCAGCTTATCGCCGTTGGCTTTCTCATCGCCGGCGAGGCCGGCGACGCTGTCGTGCCGGGCGTGACCAAGATCGGCATCGCGCTGTTGTGGCTGTCGGCGCTGTTCACGCTCTATACCGGCTGGGATTATTTGCAGGCCGGCCTGCGGCATCTGACCGAGGACAGCGCGTGACCTTGAAGGTTCTGTATTTCGCGTGGGTGCGTGAACGCGTCGGCAAGGCGGAAGAAGTGATCGATCCGCCGGCCGGGATCGCGACCGTCGGCGAACTGGTGACGTGGCTCGCCGGCCGGGGCGAGCAATACGCTTACGCATTCGAAAATCCGAAGGTGATCCGCGCCGCCATCGACCGCAATCACGTTCGCGCCGATGCGCGCATCGCCGGTGCCGGGGAGATCGCATTCTTCCCGCCGATGACCGGCGGCTGAGGCTCGGCGTGCGATGACCGCGATCATCCGTCTGCAGCGCGAGCCGATCGATGTCGCCGGCGAAGTGAAAAAGCTGACTGCCGGGCGCAAGGATATCGGCGCCGTCGTGACATTCACCGGGATCTGCCGCGCCGATGAGAACGGTGCGCCGATTGCGGCGCTGACGCTCGACCATTATCCCGGTATGGCCGAGACGGAGATCGCCCGCCACGTCGACGAGGCGCACACGCGCTGGCCAATCATGGCGGCGCTCGTGATCCATCGCCACGGCCGAATTTTGCCCGGCGAGGACATCGTGCTGGTAGCGACCGCATCGAGCCACCGCCAGGCGGCGTTCGCGGCCGCCGAATTCTTGATGGATTATCTAAAAACCCGCGCGCCGTTCTGGAAGCAGGTGGAAGCGGCTGGCGCAAGCACATGGGTCGAAGCCAAGTCGGCCGACGATGCCGCGGCCGAACGCTGGTCGGCACCAACGCCGCGGCACGACGCCGCGAAATAATTGCGTTTTATCAAGCCCACTCTCCAGCCATTCGGCTATTAAAGCGTCTGAGCGACCTCGATCGCGATGACCGCTTTATGAATGAACCCAGCGAGCGTCATGGGGGCGCAGCAACGCTGCATCCGATGCGCCGGGTGCTGCCCGCGGGGCACGCAGCCGCGGGCGGAAGCCTTGCGACTTTGACAATCGGCGCGCTCGGCGTCGTCTGCGGCAGTATCGGGACGTCGCCGCTGTACGCTATGGACCAATTGTTTTTCGGCCGCGGCGAAGCGTCCCGTGCGCCGGCCGACGTTCTCGGCGGCGTGTCGCTGGTCATTTGGACCATCACTGTCATTGCGGCGATTGAATACGCGCTGCTGGTCTTGCGCGCGCAGAATGACGGGGAGGGCGGCGTCTTCGCACTTTACGGCTTGCTGCACGACGGCAAGCAGCGCGCGACCATGCTGCTGCTATGGGCGCTCATGCTGGGCGCCGGACTGCTGTTCGGCGACGGTATCATTTCACCCGCTATCAGCGTGCTCTCGGCCGTCGAGGGTTTGCAGGTCGCGGCGCCTGGATTTGCGAGCCTTATCGTGCCGGTCACGGTTGGGCTGTTGACGGCGCTGTTTCTCATCCAGTTCAAGGGTACGTCGGGGATCGGCGGAATTTTCGGATCGATCCTCGTCCTGTGGTTTGTCGCGATCGCCGGGCTCGGTGCCCGGCAGATCGTCCTGCATCCGGACATTCTTGCGGCCTTCAATCCGCTTTACGGCCTGCAGTTCCTGCATCGCGCCGGCCTGTTCGATACGCTGTTGATCTTAAGCGCGCTGATGCTGGTCGTTACCGGCGGCGAAGCGATGTATGCCGACGTCGGCCATTTCGGCGCTGCGCCGGTGCGATTGAGCTGGTTCGCCGTGGTCTTTCCGGCGCTCGTTCTCAATTATCTCGGCCAAGGCGCTTATCTGCTCGCCGGTGTGCCTGTTGCCGGCGGTAAGTTGTTCTACAGTCTGGTGCCGTCGTCGCTCCTTTATCCGATGGTGGTGCTCGCCACCGTGGCCACCGTTATCGCATCGCAGGCTCTGATCTCGGGCGCCTTCTCGCTGGTTGCCCAGGCGATCCGCCTCGGCCTGTTTCCGCGCCTGCGGCTGTTGCACACGCACCATCATCATGCCGGGCAAGTCTACGTGCCGTTCGTCAACTGGTCCCTGTTCACCGGCTGCATTGTGCTGGTGGTAGCATTCGGCTCAAGCGCGGCGCTGGCGGCGGCATACGGTCTCGCGGTCGCCGGAGTGATGTTCATCACGTCGCTGGCGATGTTTCCGGTGGCGAGGCGCATCTGGAAGTGGGGCCCGGTGACAACGGGTCTCGTCTGGGGCGTGTTCGCCGCCGTGAATGCCGCGTTTCTCTGCGCCAGCACGCTGAAATTCCTCGATGGCGGTTATGTGCCCTTGTCGATCGGCGCTGCGCTGTTTCTGGTCATGGCGACATGGCGCTGGGGCCGCAAGGCGACGTTTGCGGCCTATTCGGCGAAGCCGACAATGACCATTGCCGAACTGGTCGCGCTGCACCAGGGCTGCACTACATTCATGGAACGCAACGCCATTGTGATGTCGCCCAAGCCGGTGCGGGAGTTGGCGGACCGCACGCCGGCCCTGGTTCAGATGTTGTGGGAGCGCCACGGCATTCTGCCTCGCAACCTGATTCTGGTCGAAGTCACCCACCGCAAGGTCCCGTACATTCATGACAGCCGCTACAAGGTGACGGTGTTCGATCGCGAAAAACATCGCGGCGGCATCATCGGCGTTGAACTGAGCTTCGGCTTCATGGAGGAGCCCAATGTGGAGCGCTTGCTGGAAGAATTGGCGCGCCACAAGGAGATCGACCTGCCGGCCGATCGTCGGCGCTGGATCGTTCATGTCTCGCAGGAAAACCTGTTGCCGGCACGCCGCATGAATGTCTTCAAGCGGCTGCGATTGCGGCTGTTTCTGCTGCTGCGGACGGTGTCGCAGCCGGCGTATTACTATTACGGGCTCGGCGACGAGGTGCAGCTGTCGGTCGAAATCGTTCCGGTGCGGGTGCATTAGGCATTCGCGGTGCCGATCACCGTGCCGGGCGGAACTGCGCGGTCATGAAATCGACGAAGGCGCGCACCTTGGGTGTCAGGTGCCGGGTCGGCGGATAAACCAGCCAAATCGGATCGGGCGGCGGTTTGAGTTTGTCGAGCACCGGCACCAGTTTGCCGCGCGCGATTTCGTGGTCGAGATAATAATCATGCATCTGGGCCAGCCCGTACCCGGCGCAGGCCGCCTCGCACAGCGCGCCGCCGTCGCTGAAGCTCATGGCGCCGCGCGGCGTCAGCTTGGTTTCCTCGCCGCCGGCCAGAAAGCGCCAGTCACGCGTCAGCCGTGTGTCGCGGGATGTGAACGCGAGGCATTGGTGTTTGGCAAGATCGTCCAGCGATCTGGGCCGCCCGTGTTCGGCGAAATAGCCGGGAGTAGCAACGAGATTGAACTGCGCGGTGGTGAGGCGGCGGGCGATCAGGCTGGAGTCCTGCAATGTCCCCAGGCGGACGGCCACGTCGATGCCTTCCTCGATCAGGTCGACGTAGCGGTCGGTGAAGGTGAGGCTGAGCCGGATGTCCGGATACTCGGCCTGAAAGGCGCGCAACTTCGGCACGACCTTGAGCCGGCCGAACGCTACCGACATGTCGACGCGCAGATTGCCTGATGGCTTGTGGCGGGCCTCCTTGAGCACCAGCTCGGCTTCCTCGATGTCGGCCAGCGCCTGCCGACAGCGTTCGAAGAAGGCCGCTCCGTCTTCGGTCAAGCTGACGCGGCGCGTGGTGCGAGCGAGCAGCCGGGTGCCGGTCTGTTCCTCCAGCCGCTTGATGGCGTTGCTGACGCCCGATTGCGTGATGCCGAGATCGACCGCGGCGCGCATGAAACTCTTCCGCTCCGCCACTTTCACGAAGATCGCCAGGGTTCGCAGGTCGGCCATGGATTATATATCACTAATAATGATGAATAATATCATTATACAGACGATTATTCAAAACGTGAATAGCGCTAAGTAGCTCGCATGCGCGGACGCCCGGCTATTCGGATCGCCTCGGCCGGCGCGGCCCGCGCCAATTGCGGAGGATCAAAATGTCACTGCATGCATCATCTTCGGCATTGCCGTTGCGCCGCGCCCCACCCAGCGCCGTGCAGGACTCGCCGACTAATCCGAAGCTTTTCGCTGCCGCCTCCCTGCTGATCGCGGTGTTGATCGCGGACGCGCTCCTGATTTTGGCGGCCGCGCCAAGCGTCGCCGATCTCGCCTCACTCTACGTCACTACGACCTGAACCGAAGCATCGGTTCCGCCGACGGTCCTATTGTGGCTCAAAACTTTAGGAGAGAATGATGGCTCACGCACAAACCATATGCCATGCGCCTTCCAAACCGCGCCCGTCGGTGCGGCGGTTTTTCGCCGAATGGCGCGGCGTGATCGCGGAATGGCGGCGCCGTGCGCGCAGCCGGCATGAGCTTGCCGTGCTGTGCGACAGGTGCCTGCGCGATATCGGTGCGAGCCGCTACGATGTGGACAGGGAAGTGCGCAAGCCGTTCTGGCGCGCGTAGCGCCGTTACGTGGTGCCGGCCTGATTGAGTGCTTCGTCGAGCAAAAAAAGGTCGGTGAGCAGTGCGCGGACGTGGATCGAGGCGTTGAGATTGTCGATGATCTGCGAGCCCAGCGCGCGCTGCGCCAACACAAAACGAATGGCGGCGCGCGCGTTGCCGATATCCTGCCGAAGGACCGTGAGCATGTCGGCGGTCGCTTGCGCGACCGTGCCGCCGGCAGCGCCCAGGTCGGTCGGCGTCGCCGCCGCCAGCACGTCGAGCGCGGCGTCGGCGCGCCGCAACGCCGCGCGCACGCCGAGCGGATCGTCCTCTTCACTCTGGCGTCCCTGCGCCGCGTAGGCGAGCATCAACTCGTAGGTCGCTTCGATCGCGTCGATCGCGGCGGCGACGGTCTGCGGCTTGTCCGGTTCGGGCGATGCCATGAAACTCCTCGTGTTGCGGTCGTCGCCGGCGGTTGGCCGTTATGCTTTCCAGCGTGCGGCATCGTGATGTTGGGCGTATTCCTTGCGGCTGATCCAGCCGCGAACCATCGCGCGAAGCATGTACCAGCTGTCCGGCATGAGCGTGAAGTAAAGATGGATGATCACGATGGCGACGATCGTCATCGCCGCCATGCCATGGATCACGTAGATGACGCCCCAGGTGTCGGCCGAGAACAGATAAGGATTTCGGCGCCACAGCGGGGTGTCGATCTTGAGCAGCATCAACAGCCCGCTGCACACCACCGACAGGACGACAACGGCAACGCCGAGATGGTATAGTTTCTGAGCCGCGTCGTATTTGCCGGGCTTTGGCGGCGTTGTGCGGCTGCCGAACAGGCGGGCAAGCCCGCGCCAAATCTCGTGCAGGTCCTCGCGTCCGATCCACATGTTGCGCCAATCCTGAAAGAACAGCGCGCGGACGATGTGGATCACAATGAGCGCGGCGAGCACGACGCCGGTGACCCAATGGATGTCGAGCCATTCGAATTTGATGCCGAGGATCGGCAGGAACGCGGTCGCCATGAGTATCAGGACGCAGATGGCCATCAGCCAGTGATAAAGCCGATCGAGCGCCGTGTGGCGGATGACCCGCAGCGTCTGTCCTGTCGCGGCCTGCGGTTCGCCGGAGATAATCTGGTTCATGTCAGCGTCCGTTGTTCATGACGATCGCTGGGCGCGGTGCTTGGCCAGCGCATTGAGCAAGGCATGCACCACGATGAAGGCGATCGCGGCGCCGACGAACCAAGGCAGCAAATCCCACGAGGCGCCGATCAGTTGATTGGAGCCGCCATAGATCGATCGCGAATACCGGAAAAACTCCATGACTCCTTCTTTCTTATTCAGGTTGTCGCCCCGAATTCCACTCCCGCATTATCGGCCATCCAGCGTGCAACGTCCAAGGCCCCGCCGGTCGCACGCGGCGAGTGACCCGCTGCCAACACAGCCGCGTGCAGCAGCGCATGGAACGGCATCGGCGCGGCCGCGGCGCCGGCGGCATCGAGCGCGCGGCCTAGGTCCTCCTGCAGCCGTTTGCTGGTCAGGCGGGAATCGTAACGGCCGCTAAGCACTTGGGCCTCGACAGTCGCGGCCGCATTGACCGCATCCGGAGAGAGCAGTGAAAGCGCGCCGAGCAGTCCGGCCGGATCGAGGCCAGCCTTCTTTGCGGCGATCAGCATTTCGGTGTGGATGGCAATTGACAACGCACCAAACGCAGACGCCAGCGCCTTTGCGAGCGGACCGGTGCCGAGTTCGCCAAGACGCAGGATTTTTGCCGAAAATGCCGAGAGTAAAGGCGTGACTCGTTCGAGCACGTCGGCGGGGCCCGCGGTCAACAGCGTCAGTATGCCGGCGCGCGCGTCCGCCGGACTTCCGATTGGCGTCGCCTCGATCCAAGCTATGCCTTTGGCATAGAGCGCGCGCGCCAGCGCCGGACTCGACTGCGGCGAGGTATCGCTCAAATCGACGATGATTGCGCCGGGCCGGAGCGCGTGGACAAGGCCAATCGGGCCGAGCACCGCTTCACGCGCCGTCGCGTCGCTGGTCTCCGCGAGCAGGATCAGATCGCAAACCTGCGCCAGATCATAGGGCGAACCCGCGGGCGCGCTGCCGCCGCCGGCGAGATGGGCCTGCAGGAGACGGTTATTGAGATCCGTGACGGTATGGCCGATGCCCTGTTCGTCAAGCCGGCGCGTTAGTGCCGATCCCAACGTGTCGAGCCCGACTATGCCCACCGAAAAGTCCGCCACGCGTTACTCTCCTACCGCCCGCTCGACCGCGTGCATGGTCCTGAACGATGTCCGATACGTTCGAATCGGCTCGACCGCCGTGCGGTCCAAAAAAGTCCGGCTCGGGCTGCGGTCGACCGAATTTTATTCGGCACTGCAATCCCGAGCCGGACTGACACTCAGACGCAAAGCCTCAGGCTTGCGCGTCCCGCACGGCGCGCATCACCAGGTTCGCCATCAGCGGGATCTTGTAGGCATTGTAGTTGAGCGGATGAGCGCCGCGGGTCTCCGACTTGCCGGCAAGCTCCGCGAGGCTCTGATCGACTTTCTGGCCCTTGATGGTCTGCTCGGCCACGCCGCAGCGCCGCGGCGTTGCCGCCACGCCGCCGACCGCGATGCGCGAGTTAGCCACCGTGCCGCTGGCGTCGGTCTTCACCGCCGCCGCGACATTGACCAGCGCGAAGTCCCAGGTGGCGCGGTCGGTCACCTTCTCGAAATGGAACCGCGCGCCGGCCCATTCCTTCGGGATGCGGATCGCCACCAGGAGGTCCTCGGGCTGCAGCTGCGTCAACCGCCGAATGTCGATCTTCGGTCCAACGAAGAACTCCTCGGCGGGCACGACGCGT
>Ga0265313_10000143_pt1 | contig 74292 bp, 59 predicted proteins | sample 4123metaG_FD_203122 | JGI IMG/M metagenome (GOLD analysis project Ga0265313, IMG submission 203122) | Rhizosphere microbial communities from Carex aquatilis grown in University of Washington, Seatle, WA, United States - 4-1-23 metaG | ecosystem: Host-associated > Plants > Roots > Rhizosphere >... | reverse complement strand
GGCCATGCCGCCGATCTGATCGGTGGTCAGGGCTCCGATCAGGGCCGGAGTCAGGGCATGCAACTGGGTGGCGGTCAGGCCGGATATCTGGGTGGCGGTCAGGCCGCCGACGCCGTTTCCGGACAGGGCGCCGATCTGGGTGGCGCTCAGGACGCCAAGCTGCACCGCCGTCAGGGTTTCAACCTGGGTATCGGCAAGACCGGCGATCTGGGTGGTGGTCAGGGCGGCCGTCGCGGTGGTGGTCAGGCCCACCAGCTGGGTGGTGTCGAGGCTGCCAAGCTGTCCGGCGCTCAATCCCCGGATCTGGGTGCTGCTCAGGGCCGCCATCTGGCTGGTGGTCAATCCGCCGACCTGATTGCTGGCGAGCCCCGCCAACTGAGTGGCGGACAGGGCCGCGATCTGGGCAGTGGAAAGGCCGGCGATCTGGGTATCTGCCAGACCACCCATGGCCGGGACGGACAGGGCCGCCATCTGGCCGGTGCTCAGGGCGGCCAACTGGGAGGCGGCCATGGCCCCCATCTCGGTGGCGGTCAGACCGGCCATCTGGGTGGTGGACAGCAACGCCGTCTGAGTGCCGGTCATGGCGCCGATGGCGGCGGTGGACAGGGCGGCGATCTGGGTCGCCGACATGGCCCTGATCTGGCTGGCGGTCAGGCCGGCCATCTGGGTATCGCTCAGGCCACCGATGCCCGAGGCCGACAGGCCGGCGATCTGGCCGGTGCTCAGCGCCGCCAGTTGAGCGGTGGTCAGGCCACCCACCTGAGTGCTCGACAGGCTTCCGATCTGGGTGGTGCTCAGTGCCGCCGCCTGGGTGACGGCAAGGCCGGAGAACTGGGTGTCGGCGAGGCCGCCGAGGGCCGACAGCGACAGGGCCGTGATCTGGCTGGTGCTCAGGCCGGCCATGGCGGAAGACGACAGCGCGCCGGTCTGAGCAGCGGTCAGCCCGCCCAGTTGGGTGGTGGTCAGGGCCGACAGTTCCGGCCCGGTCAGGTTCGCCGCCTGAGTGATGGTCAGCGCCGCGACCTGGACCGGCGTCCAGGCCCGCAATTGGATGGTGGACAGGCCCGCCATCTGGGTTGCGGTCAGGCCGCCGAGGCCGGTGGTGGACAGGGCGCCGATCTGGGTGGCGCTCAACTGGCCAAGCTGGGTGGTGGTGAGATTGGCGACGGTATCGGCGTTCAATCCAGTCATCTGGGTGGTGGAGAGCGCCGCCAGCTCGGTGGCGGTCAGGCTGGCCAGCTGGGTCGCGCTCAAGGCGGCGAACTGGCTGCCGGTCAATCCCTTGATCTGAGTCGCCATCAGCCCGGCGATGGCCGAGACGTCCAGGCTGGCCATCTGGGTGGTGGTCAGGGCGGCGAGCTGGGTCGAGGTCAGGACCGCCAGCTGGGTGCCCGCCAGCGCGGCGATCTGGGTGTCGGCCAGCCCGCCGATGGTGGTGGTGGACAGGGCGGCGATCTGCGCGGTGGTCATGGCCGCCAGCTGGGTGGGGGTCATGGACTCCACCTCGGTGGCGGAGAGCCCCTTGATCTGGGTGGTGGACAGTGTCGCCACCTGGGTCGTGCTCATGCCGTCGATGGCGGCCGAGGAGAGGGCGCCGATCTGCGCCGCCGTCAGCGCCTTGATCTGGGTGACGGTCAGGGCGGCGACCTGACTGTCGGTCATGGCATCCATGCTGCTGATGGGCAGGGCGGCGATCTGGGTTGCCGTCATCATTCCCAGTTGAGACGTGCTCAGGGCCGCCAACTGGGTATCGGTCAGGCTACCGAGCTGGCCGGTGGACAATGCCGCCACCTGGGTGCCGGCCAGATCGCCGACCTGGGTGGCGGTGAGTCCGGCGATGGCCGAAGCCGACAGGGCGCCGACCTGGCTGGCGGTCAGTCCGGCGACGGCGGTGGTGGACAGCGCGCCGGCCTGGGTCGCGGTCAGGCCGCCGATCTGGGTGGTGGTCATGGCGGACAGTTCCGCCGGGGTCAGGCTGGCCACCTGATCGGCGCTCAGGGACGCGATCTGAGGCGGCGTCCAGGCCCGCAATTGGGTGGTGGTCAAGGCGGCCATCTGGGTCTGGGTCAGGCCGCCAAGGCCGGTGGCGGACAGGGCGCCGATCTGGGTGGCGCTCAACTGGCCCAGCTGGGTGGTGGTGAGGTTGGCGACGGTGCCGTCGGTCAGGCCATTGATCTGGGTGGTGGACAGCGCCACCAGCTGTGTCCCGGTCAGGCCGGACAACTGGGTCGCGCCCAGGGCGCCGAGCTGGGTCGCGGTCAGGCCCTTCACCTGGGTCGCGGTCAGGCCCGCGACCGCCGTGCCGGTCAGATTGGACACCTGATCGGCGCTCAGGGCCGCCATCTGGGTCGCGGTCAGGGCGCCCATCTGGGTGGAGGTCAGCCCGGCGAGCCGGGTATTGTCCAGACCGCCGATGGCGGTGGCGGACAGGCTCGCCACCTGGGTGGTGCCCAGGGCGGCCAACTGGATCGGGCTCAGGGCGCCCAACTGGGTGGAGGTCATGCCCTGGAGCTGGGGCGAGAGCAACGCCCCCATGTCGGTGGCGCTGAGGCCAGCCATGCCGTCGGTGGACAGCGCCGCCATCTGCGAGGTGGACAGCACCCGGATCTGGGTGGTGCTGAGGGCGGCGGTCTGGGTCGACGTCAGCGCCCCGATGGCCGGACCGCTCAGGGCGGCGATCTGGGACCCGGCCATGGCTGCCAGTTGGGTGGCGCCGAGGGCGGCGATCTGGGTATCGACGAGCCCGGTGAGCTGGGTGGTGGTCAGCGCCGCGATCTGGGAAGTGCTCAGGGCCGCGACCTGGGAGGTGCTCAGCGCCATGATCTGGGCCGCCGCCAATCCGCGGACCTGGGTCGAGGTCAGCCCGGCAAGGTTGGCGTTGCTCATGCCGTTCAACTGGGTGGCGGTCAATCCGCCCAACTGGGTGGCGGTCAGCGCATCCAGCTGCGTCGAGGTCAGCTGCCCCATCTGCACGTCGCTCAGGCCGGATATGCCGGCGGCCGACAGCGCCGAAATCTGGGTATCGGCAAGACCGGCGATCTGGGTGCTGTTGAGGGCGCTCACCTGATCGGCGCTCAGGCCGGCGAGTTGGGTCCGGGTGAACGACGACAGTTCCGTCACCGTCAGGGCGCCGACCTGATCCGTGCTCAGCGCCGCGATCTGGACCGGCGTCCAGGCCCGAACCTGGGTCGGGGTCAGCGCGCCGAACTGGTCCGCCGTGAGCCCGGCGATCCCGGAGGTCGAAAAGGCGCCGATCTGCACCGCCGACAGGGCACCGAGCTGGGTCACCGACAATTGCGAGACGATGGTGGAGGAGAGGCCCCGAATCTGGGTGGTGGTCAGGGCCGCCATGTCGGAGGTGGTGAGGCTTCCCACCTGGGTCTGGTTCAACGCTCCCAGCTGGATCGCGGTCAGGCCCTTCAGCTGGGTGGTGGTCAGGGCGGTGATCTGCTGGGTGGTAAGAGCGCCGACCTGGGTATCGGCCAGTCCGCCGAGCTGGGTGACGCTCAGGGCGGTCAGCTGGCCGGCGGACAGGGCTGCCACCTGATCGGCGCTCAGGCCGCTGACGGCGCCCGGGCTCAGGGCGGCCACCTGACTGGTGGACAGCAGGCCGATCTGGGTCGCCGACAGGGTGTCCATATTGGTGGCGGACAACCCCTTGATCTGGAGGGTGCCAAGCGCGGCCAGACCGGCATCGCTGAGGGCGCTGATGGCCGTATCGGGCATGGCCAGAAGCTGGGTCGAGGTCAGGGCCTTGACCTGGGTGGTGGACAGGGCCGCCATCTGATCGGCGGTCAGGCCGGTGACCTGGGTGGTGCGGAAGGAGGCCAGTTGGGTGACGGTCAGGGCCGCGGTCTGGTCGGCGGTGAGGTTGCCGACCTGGGTCGCGGTCAGGCGGTCCAGCTGGGTGGTGGACAGGCTGGCCATCGTGGCGGGGTCTATCCCGGCCAGGGTGGCGTCGGACAGGGCGGCGATCTGGGTGTCCCTCAGGCTCTTGACCTGGGTGGCGCTCATGCCGGCCAGCTGGGTCGATGTCAGGCCGTTGACGCCGTCGGTGGACAGGGCGGCGATCTGAGTGGCGGTCAGGGCGGCGATCTGGGTCTGGGCCAAGGCGGCGAGACTGTCGGGCGACAGGCCGCTGACGCCGTTGGCCGACAGGGCGGCGATCTGCGTTCCGGACAGCGAGGCGAGCTGAGTCTGGCTCAGGCCTGCCACCTGACTGGCGGTGAGGCCGGCGAGCTGGGTTTGGGCCAGCCGGCCCATCACCGTCGCGCTCATGGCGGCGATCTGATCGCCGGTCAGTCCCGCGATCTGGGTGCTGGTCACGGCGGCAAGCTGGGTGGCGCTCATGGCATCCAGCTTGGCCACGTCCATTCCGGCGAACTGGGTCGAGGTCAAGGCCCCGATCTGGGCGTTGCTCAGGCCGGCGACCTGGGTGGCGGTCATGCCGCCCAACTGGGCCGGGCTCAGGCCGGCGATCTGGGTGGTGGTCAGCGCGGCGAGTTCGGAGAGGGTCAGCTGGCTGATCTGATCTCCCCCGAAAGCCGCCATTTGCGTGGCGGTCAGCGCCCCCACCTGGGTGGAGCTCAGGGCAGCCACCTGGGCGGAGGACAGGCCGGCGACCTGGGTGGAGGTCAGAGTCGCCATCTGGGGGATGGTCAGGCCGGACAGTTGGGTCAGGGTCAGCTGGCCGATCTGAACCTGATTCAGCCCCCGAAGCGCGAAGGTGCTCAGGGCGCTCATCTGGGCGGAGGTCAGGGTCGCCAGCTGCGTGTCGGCCAGCCCCTGGGTATGTGCCGCGGTCAATCCCCTGATCTGGGTGACGGTGAGCGCCGCGACCTGACCGGTACCGAGGGCGTTGATCTGGTCGGTGGACATCAGACCCAACTGGGTCGCGGTCAGGGCGCCCAACTGAGTGGCGTTCAGCGATTGAATCTGGCTCTGCGCCAATCCTCCCATGGAGGCCAGCGCCAGAACGGAAATCTGCGTCGCCGACAGGGCGGCCACCTCGGGCAGGGTCAGGGAGCCGAGATCGGAGGCGCTCAGTCCCGCGATCTGGGTGACGCTGAGCGCGGCGATCTGTGTCCCGGTCAGCGCGCCGACCTGATCCCCGGACAGCGCCCCCAGCTCGGTGGTGGTCAGGGCCCGGACCTGGGTGGTGGAAAGCGCGGCCATCTGGCCGGCGCTCAGGCCGGAGACCTGGGTGATGTTGAGGGAGGCCAGCTGGGTGGCAGTCAGGGCCGCCATCTGGCCGGCGGTGAGGTTGCCGACCTGGGTCGCGGTCAGGCGGTCGAGCTGGGTGGTGGACAGGTTGGCCACCATGGCGGGGTCCAGGCTGGCCAGGGTGGCGTCGGACAGGGCGGCGACCTGGGTGTCCTTCAGGCTCCTGATCTGGTTGAGGCTCAGGCTGGCGAGCTGGGTCGAGGTCAGGCCATTGACGCCGTAGACCGACAGGGCGGCGATCTGGGAGGTGCTCAGGGCGGCGATCTGGGACGTGCTCAGCGTGGCGATGCCATCCGGAGTCAGGCCGTTGACGCCGTTAGGCGACAGCGCCGCGATCTGCGTTCCGGACAGTGAGGCGAGCTGGTCCTGGCTCAGGGCGGCAACCTGATTGCCGGTCAGGCCGGAAAGCTGGGTCAGGGTCAGCCGCCCCATTACCGTCGCGGTCATGGCGGTAACCTGATCGCCCGTCAGCCCCGCGATCTGGGTGCTGGTCACGGCCGCGAGCTGGGTGGTGTTCAGCGCCCCCAGCTTCGCCACATCCATTCCGGTGAACTGGTAGGTGGACAGGGCTCCGATCTGGGTGGCGCTCAGCCCGGCGACCTGGGTGGTGGTCATGCCGCTCAACTGGCTCGGGGTCAGGCCGGCGATCTGGGCGGTGGTCAGGGCGGCAAGCTCGGAGGTGGTCAGCTGGCCGACCTGCTCTCCTCCCAGGGCCGTTATCTGGGCGGTGGTCAGGCCGACGATCTGGGTCGAGGTCAGGGACGCCACCTGAGTGGCGGACAGGCTGGCGACCTGGGTGGCGGTCAGGGCTGCCATTTGCGGGCCGGTGAGGCCGGCGAGCTGGCTGAGCGTCAACTGGCCGATCTGGAACTGGTTCAAGCTCCGGACCGCCAGGGTGCTCAGGGCGCTCAGCTGGGTCGAAGCCAGGGTCGCCAGTTGGGTATCGGCAAGCCCCTGGGCCTGCGCGCCGTTCAGCCCCTTGATCTGGGTAGAGGACAGCGCCGCGATCTGGGTGGTGGTGAAGGCGTCGATCTGATCGATGGACATCAGCCCGAGCTGAGACGCTCCCAGGGCGCTCAACTGGGTGGCGTTCAGCGACTGGAGCTGGCTTTGGGTCAGCCCGCCGACGGAAGCCACGGACACGGCGGAAATCTGCGCCGCCGACAGGACCGCCACCTGATCCAGCGACAGGCCGGCGATATTGGTGGCGCTCAGCCCCGCGACCTGGGTGGTGCTCAGCGCGGCGACCTGGGAGGTGGTCAGCGCGGCGATCTGATCCCCGGACAGCGCTCCCAGTTCGGCGGTGGACAGGCCCCGGATCTGGGTGGTGGTCAGCGTCGCCATTTCCGTGGGCGAAAAGGTTGCGATCTGGCTGCCCGACATGGCCCCGAGTTGGGCCGCGCTCAGGGCGCCGAGCTGGCTCACGCCGAGGGCGCCGACTCCGTCGCTGGAAAGGGCCGCGACCTGGGTGACGGACAGGGCCACCATCTGGGTGGTGGTCAGGGCGGTCGTCTGATCGGCGGTCAGCGCCGCAATTTCCCTCGTGCTCAGGCCCTTGATCTGGGTGGTGGTCAGGGCGGCGAGCTGATCGGTGGACAGCGCCTTGACCTGGAGCGTGCTGAGGGCTCCGATCTGGGTGGCGTTCAGATTGCCCAGTTGGGTGAGACTGAGTCCCGCAAGGGCGGTGGCCGACAATGCCCCGATTTGCGCGCCGGCCATGACCGCGACCTGGGTGGAGGTCAGGGCGTTGACCTGATCGGCGGTCATGACGCCGATCTGCCCCAGGGTCAGGGCCGCGATCAGGGTGACGCCGCTGCCGCTCAACTGTGTCCCGCTCAGGTCGGAAATCTGGCTGGTGCTGAGCGCCGCGAACTGGGATTGCGACAGGGCGGAAAGTTGGGTGGTGCTGAGCGCCGAAACCGCCGAAGGGTTGAGGTAACCGAGCTGGAGGGCGGAGAAGCCGCCCATCTGGGTCGCCGACAACGCCCCGATCTGGCTGGCCGTCAGGCCGTAGACGCCAAGGCCGTTGATCCCGGCGATCTGAAGCGTGGACAGGGCGCCGAGCTGGCTGGCGCTCAAGGTGGAGATGCTGGTGGCGGTCAGGCCCTTGACCTGGGTGGCGCTCAGCGCCGCCATCTGGGTGGCGGAGAGGGCGCCGACCTGATCGACGGTCAGTCCCGTCATGTCGGTGATGGTCAGTCCGGCCATCTGGCTGCCGGTAAGCGCCGAGATGACCGTGGGAGACAGAGCGCCCACCTGCGTCGAGGTCATGGCCGCGACCTGGGTGCTTCCCAGGCCGCTGATCTGCGTCGGCGTCAGCATCGCCACCTGGGTGGTGGACAGGCCGGAGACCTGGGTGGTGCTCAGCGCCGCCATCTGGGTGGGGGCCAACACCTGGAACTGGGCCGGCGTCAGCGCCTGAATTTCGTCCCCGGTCAGGCCCTTGATCTGAAGGGTGCTCAGCGCGGCGATCTCATCCACGCCGAAGGCGTCGATCTGGGCATTGAGCAGGACGGAAAGCTGGGTTCCGCTGAACGCCATCTGGCCGACGCCGAGCGCGCCGATCTGGTCGGTGGTCAGCGCGGTCATCTGGTCGGTGGTCAGAGCCGCCAGCTGGGTTCCGCTCAGTTCTCCGATCTGGGTAATGGTGAAGGCGGCGACCTGGGTGGTATCAAGGCCGCTGATATCGGTCGTGGTCAGTCCCTGGATGGAGGACTGGCTCAGTTGAGCGATCTGCATCTCGTTATAGGACGATATGGACGAGACCACGGCTGAAACTCCAAGTCATCGTTGGCGGGGCGAAATCCTCTTTCCTGCCTTCTACGATGCGGACCGATTCGGACCGAACACGGTTGTCTTACTCTTTCCGGCGGCTTGCGGCGGTCCCTGGGAAGAGACGTCTCGGCCGCGATGCCCCATTTCCTCCACGGATGCCATCCCGTGGAGATTCTATACTGGAGCCTTTCATGCCTTGCAATAGGTGCGCCATCCGGGCAGGGGCGGTAAGGTATTGATTCTTCAGTCTGTCGTGAGGGGGCGGCCCTCTGGCCGCATTCGGCGCCCGGCAAGATTTACCGCGCAGGCACCGGGAGGCAGAAACTGCCGCCCTGGGGGAGCCCGTCGCCGGGCTCCGTCAACGGAGCAGGTCGCGCGCCGATGTGGTCATTTCGTCGGCGGTCTTGAAGACCTGGGCATTCATGGAATAGGCCTTCTGGGTCACGATCATCCGGGTGAACTCGTCCTCGAGCTTGACGTTGGATGTCTCGACCGACCCTCCCGACATGGCCGCTCCGCTGCCCTGGGCGGCGATGGAATCCACGCTCATGGCCCCGGTGCGGTCGTTGTTGGCGAACAGGGTTCCGGAAATCGGGGTGAGTTGATCTGTGGCGGTGAAGGTGGCGACCGGCAACATGAAGAGGGTGCGGCTGTGGCCATTGCTGAACGAGCCGATCAGTTCACCCTTGTCGTTGAAGCTGGCGCTGGTCAGGGCGCCCGAGGCGTAGCCGTCCTGGTCCAGCGACTTGACGTCGATGGTGCTGGCGGTCGAGCCGGTGTACTGGGTGAGTTTGGAGACGTCCACGGTGATGGTGTTGGTGCCGCCGCCGGGATGGGTCGTCGGGTCCCAGGCCACCTGGAAGGAAATGGTGTCGGGACCTTGGATCTTGCCGGAGCCGTCGAACTGGATGGGGGCGGAATAGGTCCCCGCCGTCAGACTGGCAGAGCCGCCGGATTCCTTCAGGCCGCTGACCACGCCCTCGCTGGAGGGCAGGTTGACCCGCATGTTCCATTGGCCGCTGCCGTCGCGCTCGAAACTGACCGGCAGGTTCTCCGACTTATAGGTGTTGTCGAAGGCGGTGAGCGTCAGCGGAATGGTCTGGAGAGTCGGCTTCTGGCTGTTGAGGTCGATGGAGGCGGAGGTCTGCGTGGTCGCGCCGGCTGACCAGTTGACGACGAGGTCCTGGAACCCCACCCCCGAGGCGGACAGGGCGGGCGAGGTGATGGTGCCGGACTGGTCCATGGTCACCGTGACCGGCGAGCCGGTGATGGTTCCCACGCTGCCGCTGGCCGGGCTGGCCGGCAGGGCGAAATCCACCTGCCAGGTATCGCCGGTCAGTCGCGTCCAGGACATGGTGAGGTCCTGCTGAGCGCCGGTTCCGTCGGTGATGGCGGTGGTGTTGGTGAAGGATTGCGGGCTGGCGGTGGCGGTGGCATTGGAGGGAAGGTTCATGACCGCCTGGATCGCGGTGGTCGCGACGCCGGGAATGGTCTGGCCGATATTGGCGTAGACCGGGACCAGGGCCGCCGATGCGCTGCTCGCCGGTGTGGTGGAGGTCGTCGTACTGACCGGGGAATGGGAGGTGGTCACCACGCCGGGGATATTGCCCTGGGCGTCGGCCTGCCATCCCATCAGGTACTGGCCGCTGCTGGTGACGAAATAGCTGTTGCCGTTCACCGCCTTCTGGCCGAAATCGCCGGCCCGGGTATAGAGCATGCTCGAGGAGGTGGTGGTCAGGCCGGTCTGCGGCGAGCCGGAGGTATCCGGCTGGCTTACCAGGAACAGGCCGCGGCCGTTGATGGCGACGTCCGTCCAGTTTCCGGTGGCGGAGATGGTGCCCTGCTTGGTGATGAAATTGCGGTCGACCGCCTGGACCGCGAAAATGTTGAGTCCGGTGGTGGCGGTGGCGGTGGTCGGGCTGTTATTGGTCGAGGTCGGTGCCGCGTGGCTTCCGGACAGCAGGGTCTTGAACTCGGTATCCTTGGCCTTATAGCCGGTGGTGTTGACGTTGGCGATGTTCTGGGAAATGGTTCCCATCGCCGAGTCCATGGACATCATGCCTTGGCTGGCGTTGCCGAATGCGCCCCATAACATTTTCGCCTCCATGGACGGTAGACATCAATCCTCACAGTTACTTGCAAGGGCGGTGCCAAGCATCAAGTTGCGGAAAATCAACGGGTTAGCCCGGTGGGCCGGCGGAAGTAGCGCCGGAGAGGGGGGCAAAGAGGGGAGGGGCGGTAATATCTGCCGGGTGGTTCCGACCCCGCGGACTCGATGACGTGGAATGTGGAGGGGATAATCGTCTATCATCGCCGCCCAGCCCATAGCAGAGCCTTTTGACGTGAATATTGAACTCGGTACGGCCACCTCCGGCGCTCCTGCCCATATGGCGCTCGAAGAGCTGCTGGCGACCCGTTTGCTGGTGCAGGGCAATTCCGGCTCGGGCAAGTCCCATCTGCTGCGCCGCCTGATCGAGCAGAGCGCCCATGCCGTCCAGCAGGTGGTGATCGACCCGGAGGGCGATTTCGCCAGTCTGGCCCAGGTCTTCGGCCATATCGTCATCGACGCCGCCGTCCAGAGCGAGAACGGCATGCGGCTGATCGCCAGCCGGACCCGGCAGTCCCGCGTCTCGGTGGTGGTCACCCTCGAACATCTCGATACCGAGCGCCAGATGCGCTATGCCGGTGCCTTCCTCAACGGGCTGTTCGACATCGACCGTCAGTACTGGACGCCGGCGCTGGTGGTGGTGGACGAGGCCCAGCTGTTCGCGCCGGCGGTGGCCGGCGAGGTCTCCGACGAATCCCGCAAGGCCTCGCTGGAGGCCATGACCAACCTGATGTGCCGGGGACGCAAGCGCGGGCTGGCCGGAATCATCGCTACCCAGCGTCTGGCCAAGCTGGCCAAGAACGTCGCCGCCGAGGCCAGCAATTTTTTGATGGGTCGCACCTTCCTGGATATCGACATGCAGCGGGCCGCCGATCTCCTCGGCATCGACCGCCGTCAGGCCGAGGTGTTCCGCGACCTGGAATGCGGGCGCTTCGTCGGCCTCGGTCCGGCGCTGTCACGGCGGCCCGTCACCATCCGCATCGGCGAGGTGCAGACCCATTCCAGCGCCAGCGGGGCCAAGCTGCTGCCCCTGCCCGAACGGACGCGGGAAGAGGCGCAGGGACTGCTGTTCCAGGCCAACGCGCCCCAGACTCCCCGCTATGTGCCGGAGGTTGGCCTGGGAACCGAGGCGCTGCTGGCCAGCCTGACCGACAGCCCGGCGGTGGTGGTCGCCCTCAAGCCCGCTCCCGCCGAGCCCCTGGCCGATGTCCCGCCGGTGGCCGAGGAGGATTTCCTCGCGCCCCTACCGGCGGAAGAGGCGCCGGCCTCCGACGTGGCGGCTCCCGACCCCAATCAGGCCGGCGGAATTGACGCGATTCTCGACCAGCTGTTCAGCGAGGAAGGTGCCGTCGGGCGCTCGGTCGCCAGCCTGTATGACGATTTTCTGTCCCGTTGCCGGACGCGCCGGCTGTCGGGCCGGGTGCTCGATATCGCCCATTTCCGCCGTCGGCTGGTGCTCGCCCAGGCCGGGATCACCCCGGCCGTCGCCGCGCTGCCCGGATGGGAGCTGGCGGTCAAGATCGCCAGCGGCCTCGACGAGCAGTTCCAGGGGCTGTTCCTGCATCTCGCCTGCGCAGCCATCCAGGAGTTGCCCTGTCCCAGTGACGCCATGATCGCTCAGGCCTGCGGCAGTCACTCGCCGCGCCGGGCCCTGGGGGTTCTGGCCCGTATGCAGCAGTTGGGCGTGGTGGAGCTCTACGAGGAGCTGAACGGGCAGCGGGTCGTCGTGCTGCCCGCCCTGCAATGGCGGACGGCACCGGGACACACCAGCGAAATTCTGGCCTGGAGCGGCTGACGAGAGAGAGGGAAAGGCCATGGCGGTGGGGGTGCGCCGACAGTATTTCGCCGCCGCCGTCCTGCTGACCCTGGCGGGCTGGCTGGCCGCCTACGGCACCATCCAGGGCTGGGGCGACGGCGCGGCGCCGGGACGGCGGCCGATCAAGGTGGGGGTTCTGCATTCCAGCACCGGCACCATGGCGGTGTCCGAGCGTCCGGTGATCGACGCCACCCTGTTCGCCATCGACGAGATCAACGGGGCCGGCGGGGTCCTGGGGCGGCCGGTCAGGGCCATCGTGGTGGACGGCAAGTCCGACTGGTCGGTCTTCGCCGCCGAGGCCGAGCGCCTGATCGCGGTGGAAAAGGTCTCGGCGGTATTCGGCTGCTGGACATCCGCCTGCCGCAAGACGGTCAAGCCAGTGTTCGAGCGCCACGATTCCGTCCTGTTCTATCCGGTGCAGTACGAGGGCTTGGAGTCCTCGCCCAACATCGTCTATACCGGCGCCGCCCCCAACCAGCAGATCATCCCCGCCATCAAGTGGACCCTGGACAATCTCGGCCGGCGGCTGTTCCTGGTGGGGTCGGATTATGTCTTTCCCCGCACCGCCAACAAGATCATCGCCGCCCAGGTGGGGGCGTTGCAGGGCGAGGTGGTGGGCGAGGCCTATGTGCCGCTGGGCGGCCAGGACTTCACCGCCATCGTCGAGGCCATCCGCCGCGCCCGGCCCCAGGTGATCTTCAACACCATCAACGGCGATTCCAATCTGGGCTTCTACAAGGCGCTACGCGCTGCCGGCATCACGCCCGCCCGGATTCCGGTGATGAGCTTTTCCATCGCCGAGGCCGAGGTCCAGGCTTTCGGGCCGGAGATGATGGCCGGCGATTATGCGGCGCGAAATTATTTCCAGACCGTCGATACCCCCGAAAACCAAGCCTTCGTCTCCGGCTTCAAGGCGCGCTACGGTCAGGCCTACGTCACCACCGCGCCCATGGAGGCAGCCTATTACGGCGTCAAGCTGTGGGCCAAGGCGGTGGAGGAGGCCGGCTCGGCCGATTTCCGCGATTTCCGCTCCACCATCAAGGGGCAGAGCATGGCCGCGCCCGGCGGAACCGTGACCATCGATCCCGCCACCCAGCACACCTGGAAGACGGTGCGTATCGGGCGTATCCGCCGCGACGGCAATTTCGAGATCGTCTGGGATTCCCAGCGGCCGGTGCGGCCGGTTCCCTTCCCCTCGTTCCTGCCGCGCAGCGACTGGCTTGAATTCCTCGACGGGCTCTATCGCGGCTGGGGCGGGAACTGGGCGGCACCATCGCCCAAGGTTGCGCGATGATCCCGCGTCGGCGCTCCGGTCTGGCGGTGGAGATCGTGGCGGGCTACCTGCTGCTGGGGGTGCTGCCGCTGGTGCTGATCGTCTGGATCTATTTCCGCACCTCGGAACAGGCCCTGGTCAGCGAAATACGTCATACCCTGGCCTCGGTGGCCGACCAGCGGACCGCCCGGATCGAGGCCCTGGCCCGCGACCGCATGCGCGAGGCCTCGATCCTGGCCTATACCCCGACCGTGGTCGAAGCCATGAGTGCCCTGGCGGCGGGCCATGCCGCCGGGGGGATGAGCGGTGCCGCCCGCTCGCGGGCAGACGCGACCTTCCGCCCCATTCTGGCGCGGTTCGCCGATTCCTTCGCCATCCGCAACCTGATGCTGGCGACCGCCGGGGGCGAGGTGGTGTTCGCCACAATTCCCGGCCCGGCCCTGGGCAGCAATCTTGTGGGCGGTGCCATGGCGGATTCGTTGCTAGGGCATGTGTTCGACCGGGCACGGACCCTGCTGGAAAGCGATATTTCCGACTTTGCCCCGTCGGCTCCGTACGGCGAACCAACCGCCTTCGCCGCCTCGCCGATTCTCAAGGACGGCAGTCTGATCGGGGTGGTGATCCTGGAGATCGAGCCCTCGGCCATCTTCGCCATCCTCTCCGACTACACCGGCATGGGCCGCACCGGCGAGATCGTGGCCGGCGGCTGGGCCGGCGATGGCGGCATCGCGCTGTACGGGCCGCTCCGCCATGGCGCAGCCCTTCGCCGGGTCGCGGCGGACGAGCCCATGGGCATTCCCCTGGCCCGTGCCCTGCGGGGCGAGCGCGGTGTCGGCTTCGCCGAGGATTACCGGGGCGAGCGGGTGTTGGCGGCGTGGCGCTATCTGCCCTCCTTCCGCTGGGGGGTGGTGGTCAAGGAGGATGTCTCCGAGACCCTGGCCAGCGTCGCGCGGCTGCGCACCCTGGGCCTGACCATCGTCGGCCTCGCCGCTCTGTTCGGCCTGCTGGTTGCCGGCTTCATGTCGCGGGCCATCGCCGAACCGCTGCGGGAACTGGACGCCGCCACCCGGACCCTGACCCGGGGTGACCACCATCAGCCGGTCCAGGTGGACGGCAGCCAGGAAATCGCCGATCTGGCCGATTCGTTCAACGATATGGCGGTGGAAATCCACACCTATCAGCGCGGCCTGGAACGCATGGTGGCGGAACGGACCAGCGAGCTGGTGGAGGCCAAGGAGCAGGCCGAGGCCGCCACCCGGGCCAAGACCGAGTTCCTGGCGGTGATGAGCCATGAATTGCGCACCCCCATGAACGGCCTGATCGGCATGGCCCACCTGCTGGAACGTCGCACCGGCGACGACGAGACGCTGGAGCTGGCCCGCACCATCCGCCAGTCGGGGGAGACCCTGACCGTGCTGCTCAATGACATCCTGGACATATCGCGCATCGAGGCAGGGCAATTGGCCTTTGATCATCGCGATCTGGCGCCGGCCGAGCTGGTGCGCAGCCTGCTGGCGCTGCTGGAGGGGCCGGCGGCCGAGAAGGGGCTCGATCTCCATGCCGAACTGGCGCCCGATCTGCCGGCTTTGGTCCTGGGCGATCCCACCCGACTGCGCCAGGTGCTGCTGAACCTGCTGGGGAATGCCGTCAAGTTCACCGAGGCAGGCCGGGTGGTGCTGTCGGTCGGGACCCTGTCGGCGGCGGAAGGACATGCGCGGTTGCGCTTCCAGGTGGCCGACACCGGCATCGGTATCCCCGAGCCGGCCCAGGCTCACATCTTCGACCCCTTCACCCAGGTGGACGGCTCCATCTCGCGGCGATTCGGCGGCGCCGGCCTCGGGCTGGCCATCGTGCGCCGGCTGGTGGAGGGAATGGGCGGCTCCATCGCGGTGGACAGCCGGCCGGGGCAGGGCAGCCGCTTCACCGTCGAGCTGGACTTTGCCCTGGCGGACGGCGTGGCCGCCGAGGCGGCCGCCCTGCCGGTGCCGCCGCCGGGACTGTCGGTGCTGATGATCGAGGACGAGGCGATCAACAGCCGGGTTCTGTCCGGGCTGCTGGTCGCCGACGGCCACCGGGTCCATGCCGTCCGCTCGGGCGATGCCGGAGTCGCGGCGGTGGGGGGCGCCGATTTCGACGTAGTGCTGGCCGATCTGCGGCTTCCCGGCATGGATGGATTCGAGACGACCCGGCGGATCAAGGCGCTGACCGCCGAGCGCGGCCGCGATCTGCCGGTGGTGGCGGTGACCGCCAATCTGATGCCGGAGGACCAAGCCGCATGCGCCGAGGCGGGGATGGTGGCGGTGGTGGGAAAGCCCATCGATCCCAGCCGGTTGCGGGCGGCCCTGGCCCTAGCCCTCAGCGGGCGGCGCCCGCCCGTGGTGGTGGTGGCGCCCGAGCCGGCGGAAGATGGCCGCCTCAATCTCCTGCTCCTGCGCGAACTGGCCGAAGTGCTCGGCCTGGACGAGATGGAGCGGCTGTCGGCGGCGGCCGGGGGCATTCTCGCCGCCGGACAGCAGCAGCTGGCCCGCGCCCTGGCCGAGGGCGATCTCGCCCAGGCGGCGGAGGCGGCCCATCGCATCGCCGGCGGTGCCGGCTCCAACGGCATGGCCGCCGCCCGTCGTGCCGCCAAGGCGCTGGAAACGGCGGCGCGCGACGGCGATCTTGGCGCGGCCCGTCGGCTGGGGGCGGTGCTGGCGCCGGAATGCCTGTCGGGCCGGCTGGCCTTGGCCGAATGGATCGGGCGGGAGCGGAGCCGGGTTTAACCTCGGGTGACCCGGGGGGTGAAGCGATAGCCGTGGCCGCGGCAGGTCTCGATCAGCGTCGCCCCTTCGCCATGTTCGGCCAGCTTGTGGCGCAGGCGGCTGATCAGGATATCGACGCTGCGCGGGCCGGATTCGCTTTCGGTGCTGCCCACCGCGTCGATCAGCTGGTCGCGGGTCAGGATGCGGCCGGGCCGGCCGGCCAGGAAGGCCAGCAGATCGAATTCGGCCGGGGTCAGGCGCGGTCCCCGTCCCTGGGCATCCTCCAGCACCCGGCTGCCCGGGTCCAGGCTCCAGCCGGCGAAGCGCAGCCGCCCGCCCAATGGATCGGAGCGGACCATGGTGCGGTCGAGCACGTTGCGGATGCGGGCCAGCAGTTCACGCGGGAAGACCGGCTTGGGCAGGTAATCATCGGCGCCGATCTCGATGCCCAGCGCCCGATCTTCCGGGGCGCCGCGCTCGGTCACCATGATGATGCCGATATTGGAGCGCGCCTTCAGCTCGCGGGCAAGGCCGAGGCCGTCGCCATCGGGCAGGTTCACGTCCAGCAGGACCAGATCCGTGGTTCCGGCCGCCAGGATGCGGCGCATGGCGGTGGCATCGGCTGCGGTGGTCACCCGATAGCCGGCCTTGCTGGCGATGGCGGCCATCAGGGACCGGGCCGCCTCGTCGTCGTCAACCACCAGGATGCGCTCACTTCCCGCACTCACCGGCCATTCCCCCGAAAAAATGTCCGCGCCCAGAAAAATACCAGAAACGTTGCCGCCGTATAGTCGCTTCACCCGTCACGGTCAGGGGGCGCGACGCTTCACTCCACGCGAGTGAAGCGGCAAAGTAGTTTGTAAGTAATTGTAAAATAATAAGAAATGAAAAAACAATGTGTGGTGAAAAAATAGGCATAACGATTGCTGTTTTTTGGGTGTGCCATAGGCGTTGTTTCTAAATAGATTTTTGATATCGCGTGTCGTTGCGGCATGGCCCATAATTTTGCATTTAGCGACAATGATTGTTTTTTAATCACGGCATGTCTCTTCGGGCGGCTGTTTTCGTTGCTTTGTGGTTGCTTAAGGTATTTTTATGTAGGTAAATCTTTCAAAATCAATGGCCTGGCCGAATTGGCCCGCCGCTTGCGATTGGTCCCGTCATCGAAACTCCTGCGATGAGGGGCCTCACCATGAAATTCATTCGGGCGTTCTGTGCCGGCGCATTCGCCGCTGCCGCCATGCTCCCTTTCGGTACCGCCAAGGCGGCCGAGGACACCATCAAGATCGGCGTGCTGCATTCCCTGTCGGGCACCATGGCGATTTCGGAGACCACCCTGAAGGACACCGTCCTGATGATGGTCGACGACATCAACAAGAAGGGCGGCCTGCTGGGTAAGAAGGTCGAGGCGGTGGTGGTCGATCCTGCCTCCAACTGGCCGCTCTTCGCCGAAAAGGCGCGCGAGCTGCTGGAGAAGGAGAAGGTCGCGGTGGTGTTCGGCTGCTGGACGTCGGTGTCACGCAAGTCGGTGCTGCCGGTGTTCGAGCAGTTGGACGGCCTGCTGTTCTACCCGGTGCAGTACGAGGGCGAGGAAAGCTCGCGCAACGTCTTCTACACCGGCGCCGCCCCCAACCAGCAGGCCATTCCCGCCGTCGATTACCTGATGAGCAAGGATGGCGGCGAGGTGAAGCGTTGGGTGCTGGCCGGCACCGACTACGTCTATCCGCGCACCACCAACAAGATCCTCGAAGCCTATCTCAAGTCCAAGGGCGTCAAGCCCGAGGACATCATGACCAACTACACCCCGTTCGGTCATAACGACTGGCAGACCATCGTCGCCGACATCAAGAAGTTCGCCTCTGCCGGCAAGAAGACCGCCGTGGTCTCCACCATCAACGGCGACGCCAATGTGCCGTTCTACAAGGAACTGGCCAACCAGGGCATCAAGGCCGCCGATATTCCGGTCATCGCCTTCTCGGTGGGCGAGGAAGAACTGGCGGGCATCGACACCAAGAATCTGGTGGGCCATCTCGCCGCCTGGAACTATTTCGAGTCGGTCAAGGCGCCGGAGAATGACGCCTTCATCAAGCAGTGGCAGACCTTCATCAAGAACCCCAAGCGGGTCACCAACGACCCCATGGAAGCCACCTATATCGGCTTCAAGATGTGGACCCAGGCGGTCAAACAGGCCGGCACCACCAATGTGGACGCGGTGCGCCAGGCCATGTACGGCCAGAAGGTCAAGAATCTGACGGGCGGCGTGGCGGTGATGAACACCAACCATCATCTGTCCAAGCCGGTGCTGATCGGCGAGATCCAGGCCAACGGCCAGTTCCAGACCGTCTGGAAGACCAAGGACGTGATCCGGGCCGACGCCTGGAGCCCCTATATCCCGGAAAGCGCCAAGCTCAAGGCCGATTGGACCTATCCCTGGGTCTGCGGCAATTGCTCGGAAGCCAAGTTCAAGGACTGATCTTTCCCGCCGGCTCCGCCGCCCTCGGGCGGTGGAGCCAGCGCCTCTTCCTGTCCCGAGGGTCCATGCCGTGAATCGCATTCTCCTCGTCCTTCTCATAGTGCTCGCCACCGTCTCCGCGGCCCGGGCCGACGACTTCGCCGCTGCGGTGACGTCCCTGAACGCGGATAATTTCGCCGACAAGATTGCCGCCGCCGAGGTCCTGGCGGCCACCGGCGATCCCCGGGCGGTGCTGCTGCTGGAAGCCATGGGCGATGGCCGGCTGTCCACCGCGTCCGACGGCCGCGTCATCGTCGAGCTTGACGGCGCCCTGAAGGACGCCGCGACGCTGGAGCCCGCCGGGCTCGCCGCCGCCGACCTGACCCAGATCACCGTCAACAATCGCCTGCGCGGCGTGCTGCGCGGTGCCGTCGGCCGTCTCGGCCTGTTCAGCCCCGATCCAGCCAGCCGCCGCCGCGCCGCCGAGGCCATTCTGGCCTCGCCCACCCCCGACTCCGCCGAAATGGTGCGTGGCGCCCTGGCCAAGGAGAGCGATCCCGGCGTCAAGGCGGTGATGGGCCGCGCCCTGGCGACGCTGGACCTCGGCAGCGACCAGCCCGCCCAGCGGCTGGCGGCGCTGGTGACCCTGGCCGATTCCTACGATCCCAATGTGCAGGGGCTGATCCACCGCCTGTTGGAGACCGAGAGCGATGCCGAGATTCGCCGGGTGGCGGAAAAGGCGCTGTCGGCCTTCGAGACCCGTCTCGTCGTGGTCAATTTCGCCGCCAATCTGTTCCAGGGACTCAGCCTGGGCAGCGTGCTGCTGCTGGCCGCCATCGGTCTGGCCGTCACCTTCGGCGTCATGGGGGTGATCAACATGGCCCATGGCGAGATGATCATGCTGGGGGCCTATGCCGCCTATGCGGTGCAGCAGGGCTTCCGCACCTTCCTGCCCGCCTCGGTGATCGACCTTTATCTGGTGGCGGCTGTGCCGGTGGCCTTCCTTTTTACCGCCCTGGTGGGCATGGCGCTGGAACGCGGCGTGATCCGCTTCCTTTACGGCCGCCCCCTGGAGACCATGCTGGCCACCTGGGGCATCTCGCTGATCCTGCAACAGGCGGTGCGTCAGGTGTTCGGCGCCACCAACATGGAAGTGGCCAACCCCGCCTGGATGACCGGCGGGCTGGACCTGGCCGGCGGCTTCACCCTGACCTTCAACCGGGTGGTGATCATCGGGTTCTGCCTCACGGTATTGGGCGGTCTGGCGGCCTTGCTGCGCTGGTCAAGCTTCGGCCTGCACATGCGCGCCGTGACCCAGAACCGCCCCATGGCCTCGGCCATGGGCATCCCCACCGGCCGGGTGGACGCCCTGACCTTCGGGCTGGGCTCGGGGATTGCCGGCATCGCCGGTGTGGCGCTGTCGCAGATCGGCAATGTCAGCCCCAATCTTGGCCAGGGCTATATCGTGGATTCCTTTATGGTGGTGGTGTTCGGCGGGGTCGGGTCTCTGTGGGGAACCCTGGTCGGCGCGGTGTCGCTGGGGCTGATCAACAAGCTGCTGGAACCCTATGCCGGCGCCATGCTGGGCAAGATCCTGGTGCTGGTCTTCATCATCCTGTTCATCCAGAAGCGTCCGCGCGGCCTGTTCGCGCTCAAGGGCCGCTCGGTCGAGTCTTGAGGAGGACGACAGCATGCCCCCCCTGGTGAGCCAGTTCCTCACGCCCGGCGACCGCCGTTTCTGGACGGGCTTCGGCCTTGCGGCCTTGCTGTTCCTGGTGGCGATCCCGGTGGCCAACCTGCTGCTGCCGGTCTCCTCGCCCCTGCATCTGCCCAATTATCTGGTGCCGCTGATCGGCAAGTATCTGTGCTACGCCATGCTGGCGCTCGCCATGGATCTGGTCTGGGGCTATTGCGGCGTGCTGTCGCTGGGCCATGGCGCCTTCTTCGCGCTGGGCGGCTACGCCATGGGCATGAGCATGATGCGGGCCATCGGGACGCGGGGAGTCTACGGCAATGCCGACCTGCCCGACTTCATGGTGTTCCTGAACTGGAAGGAGCTGCCCTGGTACTGGGGCGGCTTCGATCATTTCTGGTTTGCCATTCTGATGGTGATGGCGGTGCCCGGCGTCCTGGCCCTGGTGTTCGGCTGGCTGGCTTTCCGCTCGCGCATCAACGGTGTCTACCTTTCCATCGTGACCCAGGCCATGACCGTTGCCCTGATGCTGGCCTTCTTCCGCAATGAGATGGGGTTCGGCGGCAATAACGGCCTCACGGATTTCAAGGACATCCTGGGCTTCGATCTGGGGCAGCCCTCCACCAAGATGGGGCTGTACCTGCTGTCGGCGGCGATGCTGGGCTTCGCCTATCTGGTGGTGCGCTTCGTGGTCGGCTCCAAGCTCGGCCGGGTGATGATGGCGGTGCGCGACGCCGAAAGCCGGGTGCGCTTCCTCGGCTATTCGGTGACCGGGGTCAAGCTGTTCGGCTTTACTCTCTCGGCGGTGCTGGCCGGCATCGCAGGCGCCCTGTACGTGCCCCAGGTGGGGATCATCAACCCCTCGGAATTCTCGCCGGCCAATTCCATCGAGATCGCCATCTGGGTGGCGGTGGGCGGGCGCGGCACCCTGGTGGGGGCGGTGCTCGGCGCCTTCGCGGTCAACGGCGCCAAGACCTGGCTGACCGGGGCTGCGCCGGAACTGTGGCTGTTCTTCCTGGGCGCCCTGTTCATCGTGGTCACCCTGGCCCTGCCCAAGGGGCTGGTGGGGCTGTGGACCCAGCTTCGTCACGCCCGGTCCGCCCAGGTCGCCAAGGAGGAGCGTCATGCTTGACGACAGCACCATGGACGAGCCGCGCGGCGCCGGCATGCAGACCCCTGGCTCGATCCTCTATCTCGACGGAGTGAGCGTCAGCTTCGACGGTTTCAAGGCGCTGAACGAGCTGTCGCTGACCATCGCCCCGGGCGAGCTGCGCACCATCATCGGCCCCAACGGCGCCGGCAAGACCACCATGATGGACGTCATCACCGGCAAGACCCGGCCGGACAAGGGCGATGTGCTGTTCGACGGCGATGTGGACCTGACCCGCCTGACCGAGGATGCCATCGCCAATCTTGGCATCGGCCGCAAGTTCCAGAAGCCAACCGTCTTCGAAACCCTGTCGGTGTTCGAAAATCTGGAACTGGCCCTGAAGACCCGGCGCGACACTCTGGCGACCCTGCTGTTCCGCCTTTCGGGTGAGCAGCGTGACCGCATCGCATCGGTGCTGGCGACCATCGGCCTCAAGGACAAGGTCGGGCATCGGGCCGGGGCGCTGTCGCATGGGCAGAAGCAGTGGCTGGAAATCGGTATGCTGCTGATGCAGGACCAGCGCCTGCTGCTGCTGGACGAGCCGGTGGCGGGCATGACCGATGCCGAGACCGAGGCCACCGCCGAACTGATCCTCGACCTGCACAGGGAGTCCTCCCATTCCCTGGTGGTGGTCGAGCACGACATGGAATTCGTCCGGGCCCTGGGGGCGCGGGTGACCGTGCTACACGAGGGCTCGGTCCTGGCCGAGGGCTCGCTCGACGCGGTGCAGGCCAATGAGACGGTCGTCGAAGTCTATCTGGGGCGCTGAGCCATGTTGAATGTCGAGACCATCAACCTCTTCTACGGCGCCAGCCACGCCCTGCGTTCGGTGTCGCTGGCCGCCGAGCCCGGCCGGGTCACCTGCGTGCTGGGGCGCAACGGCGTCGGCAAGACCAGCCTGATGCGCGCCATCATGGGGCTGCAACCCATCAGCGGCGGCGCCATTACCTGGGAGGGGCGGGACATCTCCCGCCTGCCGGCCCACGAGCGGGCGCGGCGGGGGATCGGCTTCGTGCCCCAGGGCCGGGAAATCTTCGCCCGCCTCAGCGTGCGCGAGAACCTGGAAACCGGTTTCGCGCCGCTGTCCCGCGCCAGCCGCACCATTCCCGACGAGATTTTCGTGCTGTTCCCCGTCCTCAAGGACATGCTGGGCCGGCGCGGCGGCGATCTGTCGGGCGGACAGCAGCAGCAGCTGGCCATCGCCCGCGCCCTGGTGACCCGGCCGCGCCTGCTGATCCTTGACGAGCCCACCGAGGGTATCCAGCCCTCCATCATCAAGGATATCGGCCGGGTCATCCGCCTGCTGGCCGAGAACCGCATCGCCGCCTTCGGCCGCATGGCCATCGTCCTGGTGGAGCAGTATTTCGACTTCGCCAAGGAACTGGCAGACTGCTACGCCGTGATGGACCGGGGCGAGGTGGTGATGGCGGGAGAGATTGCGGCCATGGTGGATGCCGATGTCCGTCGCCATCTTACCGTCTGATCCCACAGCCGCTGGCCATCTCGGTCCTGGCGCTTGCGCGCCGGGCCGCATGCATGGCCGGGCCGAGCTGGGCTTCGTCCATGCCGACGGGGTCAGCCGGCTGGCGCGGCTTTACCAGCGCTCGCCGCTCAGGGTGCTGTTTCCCGATCCGGCGCGCGACGAGCCGCCGCAGGCGGCCCTGGTCACCACCTCGGGCGGGCTGGCCGGGGGCGACCGGCTGGAGCTTGCCGTCCAGCTTGGCCCCCAGGCCCGCGCCGTGGTGGTGGCGAGTGCCGCCGAGAAGGTCTACCGCTCCGACGGCGCCGACACCGTGGTCGAGGTGGGGCTTGATGCTCGCTCGGGGGCCTGGCTGGAAGTCCTGCCGCAGGAGACCATTCTGTTCGACGGCGCCCGCCTGCGTCGGCGGACCCGCATCGAGGCCGCCGCCGATGCCGGTCTCATGGCCGGCGAAATCCTGATTTTCGGCCGCACTGCACGGGCCGAGAGGATGAGGGGCGGTCTGGTGCGCGATGCCTGGGAGATCCGCCGCGACGGGCGTCTGATCTGGGCCGACGCCCTGCATCTGGAGGGTGACATCATCCGCCACCTGGATGCCCCCGCCGGCTTCGGCGGCGCGGCGGCGGCGGCGACGCTGGTCTTGCTCTGTGAGGACACGGCCGGCGCCTGTGCGGCGGTGCGGGACTGGCTGGGCGACTATCCCGGCCGGGCCGGCGCCACCGTGGTCAATGGCGTGCTGGTGGCGCGCTGGCTGGACGAGGACGCGCGGCGCCTGCGGACCTCATTCGGCAGGGTCTGGGCGGGATTGCGCCATGCGGCGGCGGGGCTGCCGGAATCCCTGCCGCGTTTGTGGGATATCTGAGGGGGGAGCGAGAGATGAATCTGAGCCCGAGGGAAAAGGACAAGCTGCTGGTGGCCATGGCGGCCATGGTGGCGCGCCGCCGGCTGGAACGCGGCGTCAGGCTCAACTACCCGGAGGCGGTGGCGCTGGTCACCGATTTCGTGGTGGAGGGCGCCCGCGACGGCCGCTCCGTGGCCGACCTGATGGCCGCCGGGGCCGAAGTGCTGACCCGGGCCCAGGTCATGGAGGGCATCGCCGCGATGATCCACGAGATCCAGGTGGAAGCCACCTTCCCCGACGGCACCAAGCTGGTGACCGTCCATAACCCGATCCGCTGAAGCGAGGCTGTCATGATCCCCGGCGAAGTCATCACCGCCCCCGGCACCATCGAGCTGAATGCCGGCCGCCCCACCGTCACGCTGAGCGTGGCCAATACCGGCGACCGGCCGGTGCAGGTGGGCAGCCACTACCACTTCTTCGAGACCAATGCCGCCCTGGCCTTCGAGCGGGAAAAGGCGCGGGGGTTCCGGCTGGACATTCCGGCCGGCACCGCCATGCGCTTCGAGCCGGGCCAGACCCGCGAGGTGACCCTGGTGGCCTATGCCGGCGGCCGCGAGGTCTGGGGCTTCAACGGTCTGGTCAACGGCAAGCTGGAGGGCTGAGACATGGCATTTCCCATCGAGCGCCGGGCCTATGCCGCCATGTTCGGTCCCACCACCGGTGACCGGGTGCGCCTCGCCGATACCGACCTGATCATCGAGGTCGAGAAGGACTTCACCACCTATGGCGAGGAGGTGAAGTTCGGCGGCGGCAAGGTGATCCGCGACGGCATGGGACAGGCCCAGACCGCGCGCGCCCAGGGGGCGGTGGATACCGTCATCACCAACGCCCTGATTCTCGATCACTGGGGCATCGTCAAGGCCGATATCGGGCTGAAGGACGGCCGCATCGCCGCCATCGGCAAGGCCGGCAATCCCGACATCCAGCCGGGTGTCACCATCATCATCGGTCCCGGCACCGAGATCATCGCCGGCGAGGGGCGCATCGTCACCGCTGGCGGCATCGATTCCCACATCCACTTTATCTGCCCGCAGCAGGTGGAGGACGCCTTGCATTCCGGCGTCACCACCCTGCTGGGTGGCGGCACCGGTCCGGCCGAGGGGACCAATGCCACCACCTGCACCCCCGGTCCCTGGCACCTGTCGCGCATGCTGATGGCCGCCGAAGGGCTGCCGGTCAATCTCGGCTTCTTCGGCAAGGGCAACGCCACCCGTCCCGACGCCCTGATCGAGCAGATCGCCGCCGGGGCCTGTGGCCTCAAACTGCACGAGGATTGGGGCACCACCCCCGCCGCCATCGACGCCTGCCTGTCGGTGGCCGAGCGTTTCGACGTCCAGGTGGCGATCCATACCGACACCCTGAACGAATCCGGCTTCGTGGAAAACACGGTGGCGGCGTTCAAGGGCCGGACCATCCACGCCTTCCACACTGAAGGGGCCGGCGGCGGCCATGCGCCGGATATCATCAAGCTGTGCGGCGTGGCCAATGTGCTGCCGTCCTCGACCAACCCGACCCGGCCGTTCACCGTCAATACGGTGGACGAGCATCTCGATATGCTGATGGTCTGCCACCACCTGGACGCCCGCATTCCCGAGGACGTGGCCTTCGCCGAAAGCCGCATCCGCCGCGAGACCATCGCCGCCGAGGACGTACTGCACGATATCGGCGCCATGAGCATGATGAGCTCCGACAGCCAGGCCATGGGCCGCGTCGGCGAGGTCATCATCCGCACCTGGCAGACCGCCCACAAAATGAAGGGCCAGCGCGGCAATCTGGCCGGCGAGAACGGCAACGACAACCTGCGGGCCAAGCGCTACATCGCCAAATACACCATCAATCCGGCCATTACCCACGGCATCTCTGCTCATGTGGGCTCGGTGGAGGTGGGCAAGCTGGCCGATCTTGTGGTGTGGAAGCCGGCCTTTTTCGGGGTGAAACCCGATCTGGTGCTGAAATGCGGCACCATCGCCTCGGCGGCCATGGGTGATCCCAACGCCTCGATCCCGACGCCGCAGCCGGTGCATTACCGCCCCATGTTCGGCGCCTTCGGCCGGGCACTTCAGGCTAGTTCGGTCACCTTCGTCAGCGCCGCCGCCGCCGAGGCCGATATCGGCCGCCGGCTCGGGCTGCAACGGACCATCCTGCCGGTTGCGGGGACACGCGGCCTGACCAAGGCGGCGATGGTCCACAACCATGCCTGCCCCCATATGGAGGTGGACCCGGAGACCTACGAGGTGCGCGCCGATGGTGAAGTGTTGACCTGCGAGCCGGCATCGGTCCTGCCGCTCGCCCAGCGGTATTTCCTGTTCTGATGCGCCGCGCCCTCGCTGTTCTCCCGGCCGGCTCGTGGCCCCTCGCCCAGGTGGTGGGGAGTGTGACTCTGCCGGCGGCCGGGCGGCATCGGCGACGTATCCGTCTGACCGACGACGAGGGCGCCGAATTTCTGCTCGACCTGCCCAACGCGGTTCAGATGCGAGACGGCGACGGGCTGGCGCTGGAGGCGGGCGGAGTCATCCGCGTTACCGCCGCGCTGGAAGAGGTCGCCGATGTGGTGTGTTCCGATCCGCAAGCCTTGGCCCGTCTCGCCTGGCATATCGGCAATCGCCATGTGCCGGTCCAGCTGATGGGGGAGGGGCGGTTGCGGGTTCCCGCCGATCACGTTCTGCTGACCATGCTTGAAGGGTTGGGGGTGACGGTGCGGTGTCTTCGCGCGCCATTCCAGCCGGAAGCCGGCGCCTATGATCCCCATGGACTGGCCGAGTCGCCGCCGCCCCTGGTGAGGCGGGCATGAATTCGCTGCTGCGCCTGATGGCCTGGCTGTCGCCGGCCTTCCCGGTGGGCGGCTTCAGCTATTCCCACGGCCTGGAATGGGCGGTGGAGCAGCGGTTGGTCACCGACCTCGCCAGCCTGACCACCTGGGTCATCACCGTCCTTGCCGATGGCGCGGGCCGGTCCGACGCCGCCCTGCTGCTGGAGGCCCATCGCGCCGTGGATGATTCCCAGCGGCTCGACGGCGTGGTCGAGTGGGCCGATGCCATGCGCGGCAGCCGCGAGCTGGCGCTGGAAGCCTCGGCTCAAGGCACCGCCTTCCTGTCCACCGTGGCGGCGGTCTGGCCCGATCCGTGGCTGGATGAGTGGAAAGCCCGGCTCCGGGCGCTCGGCCGCGCTCCCGCCTATCCGGTGGCGGTGGCAGTGGCGGCTGCGCGGGTCGGCATCAAGGAGGACGAGACCCTTGCGGCCTATCTCCAGGCCTTCGCCGCCGCCCTGGTGTCGGCGGCGGTGCGGCTGGTGCCCCTGGGCCAGACCGACGGCCAGCGCGCCATGGCGGCGCTGGAACCGGTGGTGTTGGCGGCTGTCCAGGTGGCGCTGGTCCGGCCCTTCGCCGATCTTGGCGGTGCCGCGCCCATGGTCGATTTATGTAGCATGAAACACGAAACACAATATACGAGGCTGTTCCGATCATGAGCGCATTCCGGGTGGGAATCGGCGGGCCTGTGGGATCGGGAAAGACGGCGCTGACCGAGCAGCTATGCCGGCGCCTGCGTCACTCCCATGACATCGCCGCCATCACCAACGACGTCTATACCCGGGAGGACTGCGAGTTCCTTACCCGGGCCGGCGCCTTGCCGCCCGAGCGCATCATGGGGGTGGAGACCGGCGGCTGCCCCCATACCGCCATCCGCGAGGATGCCTCGATCAATCTGGCGGCGGTGGACGAAATGCAGGCCCGCTTTCCCGGTCTGGAGCTGCTGTTGATCGAATCTGGCGGCGACAATCTCACCGCCAGCTTCAGCCCGGAACTGGCGGACATCACCCTTTACGTCATCGACGTGGCGGCCGGCGACAAGCTGCCGCGCAAGGGCGGGCCGGGCATCACCCGCTCGGACCTGCTGATCATCAACAAGATTGATCTGGCGCCCCTGGTGGGGGCCAGCCTGGAGATAATGGAGCGGGACAGCCGCCGCATGCGCGGCGACCGCCCTTTTCTGTTCAGCAACATGAAGACCGGGCAGGGGCTGGACGAGATCATCGCCTTCATCCTCCGCACCGGTGGCTTCCCCTCGGCTTAGTCTGGGGCGCTTGACACATCCAGGCCGGCAATCTAGCTAACGTGTTGGCGGCCAACTTGTTCGCTTCACGCCGTCCGGACCGAGGGCCATGACCCAACCCGTTCCCGCCAGGACTCTGATCCCCGTTCTGGGGGCGCTGACGGCCTTCGGGCCGGCCTCCATCGACATGTATCTGCCCAGTCTACCCGGCATTGCCGCCGATTTCGGCGTCGGGCCCGAGCGCATCCAGGCGACGCTGGGCACCTTCTTCGCCGGTCTGGCTGCCGGCATGCTGCTTTATGGTCCGCTGTCGGACCGGTTGGGACGCCGGCCGCTGCTGGGCGCCGGCATGATCATCTATGTGGTCGCCAGTGTGGGCTGCGCCCTGGCCGGCAGCGTCGAGGCGCTGAGCCTGTGGCGTTTCGTCCAGGCCTTGGGGGGCGGTGCCGCCATGGTGCTGACCCGCGCCGTGATCCGCGACTGCTTCGAGACCGATGAAGGGGCACGGGTGCTGTCGCTGATGATGCTGGTCATCGCCATTGCGCCACTGCTGGCGCCCAGCCTCGGCGCGGTCTTGCTGGTGGAATTGGGCTGGCGCTCCATCTTCTGGGGTCTGGCTCTGTTCGGCACGGTTTGCCTGGGGGCGGTCTGGTGGCTGGTGCCGGAGACTCTGCCGCCCGAGCGCCGCTATTTCGCCGGGCCGCTGGAGGTCCTGGCCACCTATGCCCAGTTTCTCCGGCAGCGCCGCTCCCTGGGTTATCTGCTCACTGGTGGCGCCGCCTTTTGCGGGTTGATGGCCTACATCTCCGGCTCACCCTTCGCCTACATCACCTATTTCGGCGTGGCGCCCCGGCATTACGGCCTGCTGTTCGGGCTGGCGGTGGTGGGGATCATGGTCGGCAACCTCGTCAACTCGCGCATGGTGGTGCCTCTGGGACACCGCCGGCTGCTGGCTTTCGGGGCCGGGCTGGCGGGGCTGGCCGGCGCGGCATTGCTGGCCGAGACGCTGTTCCCCTTCGGCCATTTGGCGTTGCTGGTGGCGCCGCTGGTGCTCTATGTGGGCTCCCTCAGCCTGACCGGCACCAACGCGGTCACCGGGCTGATGGCGCTGCATCCCCGGCAGGCTGGCTCGGCCTCGGCGCTGTTCGGTGCCGCCCAGTTCGGTCTCGGCGCCTTCGCCAATGTCTGCGTCGGCTGGTTGGGTGACGGCACGCCGCGCGGCATGTGTCTGGTGGTGGGCTGCTCCGGTCTGATCTGCCTTGCCGCCAACCGGGTGCTGCTGCGCCCGGCCGAGGTGACCTGACCGGTCAGTCTACCGGCTCAGCCCTCGAAGGCGGCGATGGCCGCCAGCAGGAGATCGCCGTAGCGCTCGCGCTTGATGTCGCCGAGGCCGGCGATGCCGATCAGCTCCGCCGGGCGGCGGGGGCGGCGCCGCGCGATATCGATCAGGGTGGCATCGTGCAGGATGACATAGGGCGGCACGCCCTGGGCCTTGGCCAGGGCCATGCGCTCGGCCCGCAGGTGATCGAACAGGGCTTCCTCCGCCGGATCGTCCCACTGGGTGGCGGCCTTCCTGCCGGCGGCGGTCTTGGACTTGCCGCGCGCCGGCAGCGGGTCGCGGCGCAGATCGACGCGGATTTCGCCACGGAGGACCGGGCGGCAGGTCTCGGTCAGGCGAAAGGCGCCGTGGCCTTCCACGTCGATGGACAGCAGGCCGGCGGCCACCAGTTGCCGCAGCACCGAGCGCCATTCATCGGCCGCCAGCTCCGTGCCGATGCCGAAGGTGCTGAGCTTGTCATGGCCAAAGCGCTGGATCTTCTCGTTGTCGCGTCCCAGCAGAACGTCGATGACGTGGCCGGCGCCGAAGCTCTCGCCGGTGCGATAAACGCAGCTCAGCGCCTTGCGCGCCAGCTCGGTGCCGTCGAAGGAGGCGACGGGATCGAGGCAGGTATCGCAATTACCGCAAGGCGAGGCGCCGCTCTCGCCGAAATATTCCAGCAGCACCTGCCGGCGGCAGCGGGTGGTCTCGCAGAAGCCCAGCAGGGCATTGAGCTTCACCCGCTCGATCCGTTTCTGGGCGTCCGAGGCCTGGCTGGCGGCGATGAACTGGCCCAGCTTGGCCACATCCTCCAGGCCATAGGCCATCCAGGCATTGGCCGGTCTTCCGTCGCGTCCGGCGCGGCCGGTCTCCTGGTAATAGGCCTCCAGGCTCTTGGGCAGGTCGAGATGGGCGACGAAGCGGACATCGGGCTTGTCGATGCCCATGCCGAAAGCGATGGTGGCCACCATCACCACGCCTTCTTCGCGCAGGAAACGCTCCTGATTGGCGGCCCGCACCGCCTGATCGAGGCCGGCGTGATAGGCCAGGGCATTGAAGCCCTTGCCCACCAGCCAGGCGGCGGTCTCCTCGACCTTGGCCCGCGACAGGCAATAGACGATGCCCGAATCACCGCTGGCGCCGCCATGCTCGGCTTCGAGGAAGCGCAGCAACTGTTCGCGGGTATTGTGCTTGGCGGCGACGCGGTAGCGGATATTGGGGCGGTCGAAGCCGGCGACGAAAATCCGGCCCTCGCCCAGGTTCAGACGCTCGGCGATGTCGCGGCGGGTGGGGCCGTCGGCGGTGGCGGTCAGGGCAATGCGGGGAATGCGGGGAAAGCGCTCGTGCAGCAGTGCCAGTTGCAGGTATTCCGGGCGGAAATCGTGGCCCCATTGGGAGACGCAATGGGCCTCGTCTATGGCGAACAGGGCGATGGGGCAGCTTTCCAGCAGGGCGAGGAAGCCCGGCGTCACCAGCCGCTCCGGGGCCACATAGACCAGATCCAGTTCGCCGGCCTGCATCCGGCGTTCGATGACGCTGGCCTCGTCGAAGCTGCGGGCGGAGTTGAGCGCGGCGGCCCGTACCCCCAGCTGGTTCAACGCCTCCACCTGATTCTGCATCAGGGCGATCAGCGGCGACACCACAACCGCCACCCCGGCGCGGCAGAGGGCCGGCACCTGATAGCACAGCGACTTGCCGGCGCCGGTGGGCATCAGGACCAGGGCGTCGCCGCCCGCAACGACGTGATCGATCACCTCGGCCTGTTGTCCCCGGAAGGCGGGGAAGCCGAAGACGCTGTTGAGAATGTCGAGGGGAGAGGGCATGGAGGTCCTGGGCTTGGGGCGCGGCCCCTGTTCTAGCCGATTTTCCTTCGGCGGATGACTCTAATTCCCGCGCGAGGCAAGGCCCGTGTCGGCGATGGGGCTCAACCTTGCGGTAAGGTTTATGCTGCTAGAGTTCAGCCAGATATGCCGAAAGAAAACGGCCTCGGCCCTGGCCGATATCCGCGGCAACGGGCTGGAACGAGGAAAAGCCTCTGATGTGCGGCATCACCGGAATACTTCAATCGGGACAGCGTTTTTCCCCCGGCGAAATGGCCGAAATGGCCGGCCGCATGGCATCGACCATGGTCCATCGCGGCCCGGACGATCACGGAATCTGGGTGGATGAGGGCGGGCGTTGCGCCCTGGCGCATCGGCGCCTCAGCATCATCGACACCAGCGCCGCTGGCCGCCAGCCCATGGTCGCGCCCTCGGGCAACGCGTTGAGCTTCAACGGCGAGATTTATAACTTCAAGGCCCTGCGGCCCGGCCTGGAGGCCAGGGGGTGGCGCTTCACCTCCCACAGCGACACCGAGGTGCTGCTGGCCGGTCTCGATCTCGACGGACCGGAGATGGTCGGGCGGCTGGACGGCATGTACGCCTTCGCTTTCTGGGAAGCCCGGAGCCGGCGGCTGATCCTGGCCCGCGACCGCTTCGGCGAGAAGCCGCTCTATCTCTACCGCTCCGGCGACCTGTTCGCCTTCGCCTCGGAACTTCAGGCCTTTGCCGTCCTCCCCGATTTCGACGATGGCGTCACGGTGGAGACCATCGCCCAGTACTTCACCTTCCAATACGTTCCGGCGCCGGCGGCGATCTATCGTGCCACCACCAAGCTGGAGCCCGGCCGTTGCGTCGCCGTCGGTGCGGATTTCGCCCTGACGGACATCGCCCGGGCGGGCTTCGTCACCTCGGCCGAAGCGGGGACGACCCGGCCGCTGGGCGAGTTGGCCGATGAACTGGAAGACATCCTGGTCCGCACCATTTCGGACCGTCTGATCGCCGATGTGCCGTTGGGGGCGTTCCTGTCCGGCGGGGTGGATTCCTCGACGGTGGTGGCCATCGCCACCAAGCGGCTCAATCGGACCGTCCGCAGTTATGCCATCGGCTTCGCCGACAGCGCCGACAGCGAGCACGACTATGCCCGCGCCATGGCCCGTCATCTCGGAACCGAGCATGTGGACGAGATCGTCGCGCCGGTGGTGCTGTCGGATATGGTGGACCTGATCGGGCGTTCGCTGGACGAGCCCAATGGCGACAGTTCCTGCCTGCCCACCTGGCTGCTGGCCCGGCTGGCGCGCCGCGACATCACCGTGGCGCTGTCTGGCGATGGCGGCGACGAGATGTTCGGGGGCTACGGCCGCTATTTCGCCACCCTCGCCGACCGGGAGCGGCAGCGGGCCGGGGATGCCGGTTTCGCCGGCTGGCAGCCGGGGGCGGCCTATTTTTCCAGCCGTCTGCTGCTCTTTCCCGAGCGGGATCTCGCCACCCTGGTGGGGGGCGTGCCCGAGGCCATCGCCGGCACCCTCGCCGGGCTGCGCGACGGCATGAACGGCGATCCCCGGCCGCTGCTCAACCGCATGCGGGCGGCGGATGCCGGCCATTATCTGCCCGGGGCGGTGCTGCCCAAGGTGGACCGCATGAGCATGCGTCATTCACTGGAAGTGCGGGCGCCGCTGCTCGGCAACGAGATCGCCGACTTCGCCCAGCGCCTGGGCGAGGGCGATTGCTGGGATGGCCGCGCCGGCAAGCAGGTGCTGAAGGAGGTGGCGCGGCGCTATATTCCCTCCGAATGGCTGGACCGGCCCAAGATGGGTTTCGGGCTGCCCATGCGTTCCTGGGGCGAGGCGCAGACCCTGGCGACCGCCCAGGCTCTGCTGGCCTCGGGGCAGAACCGGCTGTCCGCGTGGCTGGGCCAGGATAATATAGACCGCTTCCTGGCGGCCCAGCAGGCTCAGCCGCTGGTCTACCAGCTTTGGGCGGCCATGGTGCTGGAAACCTGGCTGCGCTCGCATCCGGCGCGACCGGTGAGGTAAGGTGATCGCCGGTTCAGGAGGATGGAACGCTGAAGAAGGAATAGGAACATGCCAGGTCCGAGGGAAACAACCGCCGAGATCGGGGCACGCTTCGTCGCATCGATGCTGGCCGGGGATTGCTTCACCTCGGAGACCGTCCGGCGGGCCCGCAGCATTTCCATGCTGCACGAGGCCTCGCTGTGGGCTCTCGGCCAATGCGCCGGGATGAGTGACGGACCGGTGCTGGAATTGGGGCCCTATATCGGCGGGAGCTGCACCATGCTGGCGGCGGGGGCGCGCCATGGCGTGATTTCCGTGGAAATCGGCGGTCCGAATCCCGGCCATCCTCAAACGCCCACTCTCGACACCATCGCCGATCTGCGCCGGAATCTCGCCTCGGCCGGGCTTGCCGGCAATGTAGAGATCATCGAAGGCCATGCCATGGACATGGGGGTGGCTGCGCGGGTGGAAGCCGCGTTGGCGGGGCGCAAGGCCGGGATGATGTTCGTCGATATCGATCCCGGCACCGAGAAGGCCATCACGCTGTATTCCCGCTGGCTGGCGGACGGCGCCATCCTGGTGGTGGACGACTACGCCTCCGAGGTTGCGGTGGACAAGGCCGCCGGGGTGAAGGCCTTCATCGCGGCGGGAGTGCAGGCCGGCGTGATCGAGCCCATCGGCCTTTATCCCTGGGGAACATGGTTCGGCCGTCTTACCGGTCCGGCTTCGCGCCTGGCCGAAACGGGGTGGTTACGATGACGGCGCGCGATTATGCGGGTGGCGGTCTGATCCCCAAGGCATACGGAAGAGAAGGCGCATGGATACTGTTGCAAGCCTGATCCAGGCCGGGGACCTCGCGATGGCGCGGCTCCGTCTGGCCAGCCTGGTGGAGGCCGGGCCCGGCAATGCCGACGCCCGGCGGCTCCTGGGGCGGCTGGAGCTTGCCTTGGGCAATGCCGAAGCCGGACGGGCACATCTCCTTGCCGTCTACGGGCGGAGTCCGAAGGCGGAGGACATCGCCTACGAAGTCGGCGTTGCCTGTCTAGCGGCGGGGGACTTGTCCGAGGCGGTCGGCTTCTTCCGGCAGGAGCTCGACCGGGACGGCAGCCACCAGGGAGCCCTGTTCAACCTGGCCTGGGCCCTGAAACGCCTGAATGACCACTCCGGCGCGGCGGCCAGTCTCGGCCGGCTGGTGGAGCTCGCCCCCGGGCATGGCGATGCTTGGTTCAATCTCGGCAACGCCCTGACCGAAGGCGGTCGGCTGGAAGAGGCCGCGGCCGCCTATGCCCGGGTCATCGCTCTTGCGCCGGCCCGATGGGATGCCGTCCTCAACCTCGCCCAGGTCTGCCGCCGGCTCGGCCGTCTGGAGGAAGCGCGGCAGGGCTTTGCCGCAGTGCTGGAGCAGGACCCGGAAAGCCGGCCGGCGGTGAACGGGCTGGGCGGAGTCCTCGTGGCGCAAGGGCTGCCGGAGCAGGCGGAGCCGTTGCTCCGTCGCCGACTCGATCAGGAATTCGAAAGCTCCACGGCGATGGCTTTGGCCGAGGCGCTCAAGGCGCTGGGGCGGGGCGACGAGGCCCGGGACATGCTGCTCACGGCGCTGGAGCTCGATCCGGGGAATGCCTGGGGATGGCAGCTTCTGGGGCTGGTGGAGATCTCCCTGGGCGATTACGGCGCGGCCGACGACGCCCTGGATCGCGGATCGCGGCTGGACCCGCAGACCGGTCTCGGCGATCTGTTCGCCTCTCCCACCGATCTCTGGCGCCTGCATCCCCGTGGCGATTTCTTCCTGGGCCGGGGCGGTGATCGGATCGCGCCGCCGCGCTTCGTCTGTCTGGCGCTGACCAACAAATGTAATCTGCGCTGCGACATCTGCGGCTCCCAAGGCAGCCTTGATGCCACGGGATCGCTGCGATCGAGCATGCCCATCGACATGTTTCGTGCGGTCGCCGAGACCTTGTTCCCCATGGCGGTAACGGTCGAGCTGAACAGCCAGGGCGATCCCCTCCTGCATCCGCAGATCGTCGAGATATTGGAGACCATCGAGCACCATCGCTGCCTTCTGCGATTGCAGACCAACGGCACCGTGTTTGACGACGCCATCATCGAGCGGTTGCTGGGCATGCACGCGGTCATCAACATTTCCGTCGATGCCGTCGGCCCCCTGTTCGATCAGGTGCGGCGCAACGGGCGGTGGGAGCTGGCCGAGCCCAAAATCCGCCGTTTGGCAAAGGGGGCCGATCCCGAACGGCAATTGGTTCAGATATATCCCACCGTCACCGCCCGGACCGTCGCGGGCATGATGGATGTCTTCCGATGGGCCGATGATTGCGGCATCGCCCAGGTCGAGTTCCACCCCTACGATTTCAATGGCGGGGCCAAGATCGATACCGCGGCCGACCCGGACGAGATCATTCGGCAACTGGCGGCGATCAGCCATTGGGCCGCCTCGGCCAACAGTTCGACCAATCTTGTCTACCAGGGCGAACTGATCCATGCCGGGCGGTCGCGCGACCTGCGCGGCCCCTCGCTTCTCAAGCGGAACCATCACTTCTATTATCTCGGCCGCCCGGTGGAAGGGGGCGCGGAGGGCCGCCATCCGACGACGCTCTGCTGCGCCCCGTCCGACGGCATCTTTCTCGGTATCCATGGCGAAATCGCCGCCTGCTGCCGCAGTGATCCCAATGTCTTGGGATACGCGCGGGCTCCCGAGGATTTCGCCGATGTCTGGTTTGGCGAGAACTACCGGAAAGTCCGCGATTCTCTGCTCCACGGCGCCAAGGGGCCTTTTCCGCTGCCGGCCTGCGGCCCCTGCGTCCAGTCCTTCGCCCCGCAATCCGCCGCCGGGCGCGAAGCCATGCGCTATGTGGGGGAGCCCTTGGCCGCTGCCGGCGCTTTGACGTGCTCCTTCGCGGAAATTCCTATGCTGACCATTCAACGTCTGGATCATACGCAGCCGATTTTCACCGCCTATGCGCCGGATGCGCTGATTCCGGGCGATTATCGACTGTTTGAGGATGGTCTTCCGCTGCATGCGGGCGGGGCTGTTCTCGACGAGGTTGCTTCCCTGGGGCAGGGACGCTGGACCCTGTACCACGGCAAGATATGCTTTTCGTCGGGCGACGGCTCCGATCCCCAGCGGAACGGGCGGGCTTATTGTCTGCGCCGGATCGGCGTGGTGCAATAGCGCTCCCACCAGCGGCCGTAAGCCGCCTCCAGGGCGCGGACGAAGTCGTGCTCGGCCCGGATCACCGAATTGGCCATCCGCCCGCGCAGGTCGCGGCGGAGAGCGGCCAGGGCCTCGGGATCGGCGGCGGCGGTCGCCGCCGCTGCCACATAATCTGGCGCGCTCCTGGTGATCAGGTGGTCGAGCTGGAGGCCGCCGAGCATGCCGGCGGCGACACTGCCCCCCGGTGAGCCGGTGTCCAGAGTGATGACCGGAACCCCCATCCACAGGGTCAGCATGGTGGTGGTCCCGCCGCCATAGGGGAAGGGATCGAGGGCGATATCGATGCCTTGCACCAGATCGAGGAAGGAACCGAGCGGACAGGTCCCCGCCGTTTCGATGCGGCGGGGGGCGATGCCGCGCCCGGCGAAGGCGGCCTGGAAATGGTCCCGGACGGGGGCGTCGTCACCGCCGGGGACCACCATCAGCAGAGTGGCCCCGGGGCAGTGGTCCAGGATTTGCGCCCAGGCGTCGAGAACCTCGTCCGTTATCTTCTGCGGGTTGTTGAGGGAGCCGAAGCGCACCGGCCGGCCGGAGGCGCAGGGCGGCGGCCCTGGGACAGGGGCGTCGGCGGGGGGGCGGAACACCGCCGGCATGGCAAGCCGCTCCAAGGTCTCGCTATAGGCGGCGGCACTGTCGTCGGTGGGGTCGGAATAGATGTCCGAGACCCAGTAATCCATGCGGGAGAGGCCGGTGGTGAAGGGGTAGCCGATCATACTCGCCTGGATCGGGGCGGGCTTGCGGATGAAGACGGGAAGGGCGTTATTGGCCGAGTGGCCGGCCAGATCCACCAGGATATCGATGCGGTCGTCCCGGATCACCCGGGCGGCGGCATCGGCGGTCAGGGCATGGATGCTGCGCCAGTGGGGAACGCAGCGGCGCAGCCGCTCGGTGACATGATCATGGCGCGGGCCACAGGCGTAGCAGAACAGCTCGAAGCGGTCGCGGTCGTGCAGGTCCAGCACCGGCTCGAACCAGAAGGTGACCGCATGGTCGCAGAAGTCGGGTGAGACATAGCCGATGCGCAGCTTGCGTCCCGGCGTCCGGTCGGGTGGGGCGAGAGGGAGGATGGCGATCCTCGCTTCATGCCCCCGGCCGAATCCGCGATGTTCCTCCACGATCTGCGCCCGGGTGACCCCACGGCAATGGGTGAGGAAGAACAGCATGTTGGAATGGATGCGGGTATCGTCCGGCGCCAGCTCCAGCGCCTTGCGGAAGGCGGCAAGGGCCTCCTCCGGTCGCCCCCTCAGGCTGGCGAGATTGGCCCGGTTGCTGTAGGCGTCGGCGAAATCGGGGCGCAGCATCACCGCCCGGTCGAGGGCTTCGGCGGCCTCGTCCATCTCCTCGCACTGCAAATGCACCGAGCCCAGGGCATTCCAGACCTCGGCGTGATCGGGGGCAAGACGGCTTGCCTCGGTCAGCACCTCCTTCGCCTCGCGCAGGCGTCCCAGGGTCCGCAAGGCCAAACCGAGGTTGAGTCGCAAGACGGGATCATCCGGTGCCAGGGCGACGGCGGTGGCGAGGATCGCCACGGCCTCCTCACCCCGGGTCAGGGCGGTGAGCAGGCTGCCGAGGGTGGCGGCGGCCGAGCTCAGGCCGGGTTGCAGCGCCAGCGCCCGGCGCAGCAGCCGCTCCGCTTCATCGGTTTCGCCGGTGCGCCATTTTGCCATGGCGAGATTGCCGAGGCACTCGGGAGCGTCAGGAGCCTGGGCGAGCGCGACGGTGTAGGCCTCGGCCGCCTCCTCCGGCTGCTCCAGGTCGTCCAGCAGCAGATTGCCCAGGTTGAACCACGCCGCCGGCCAGACCGGACGAAGCCGCAATGCCTCTCGCAGCGGGGGTTCGGCCTCCTTGGCATGTCCGGAGCGCCGCAGTGCCCAGGACAGGTTGAAGCTGGAATCGGCGTCGTCGGGGCGGCACCTGATGGCCCGGCGGAAATGGCGGACGGCTTCGTCCCAGGCGGAATTTGCCAGTTGAATCACGCCCAGTTCATAGTCGATTCCCTTGGCCTCGGGGGCCAGCCCGGCGGCGGCTTCAAGCCGCGCCAACGCCTGACCTGGCTGGCCCTGATGCAGGAGAATGCGGGCCAGTTGGCGCAAGGCTTCGGGATCACTGGGGTAGCTGCTCAGAATCCGCGAGGCGTCATCCAGCCGACCCAGGGTCAGAAGCTGATGTACCGTTCCCTGCCAGGGTGCCTGCGTCGCGGTCGCCATTACCTCTCCCCGGGGAAACTCACCGGTCCCATAGTCCGGAGGAGGCTCTTAAATAACGGTTAGCGTCCGAAGATGGAGGCGCGGGTGACAGGGCGGGGGAGACCCGCTATATCTAAATCATGGAATTGGCCGTCGGATGAGGAACTGTGTCCGAGAGTCCCATTATTCTCAATATATCCTACGCGCACGGGGACCGGCGGTGCTGGTCCATGGCCCTGCCGGCGGGCATTCCGGCTGGTGACAGCGAGGAAGACTATTGTCGCTCGACCTTGCAGCTGTTCGAGGATGGTGTCGAATTGGGGCCGGGGCACGCCGTGCACGCCGACATCCGGGCGACGGGAGGGGGGACGTTCTCCCATTGGGGCCGGACCCTTTTCTTCTCGACCTCGGACGGCAGCGACCCCCGCCGCAATGGGCGGGTTTACACGGTCGCCGGTCATGGTGGGGCGGCCATCGCCGGCGAAGCGGGTGGGGCAATCGCCGGGTATGAACTGAGCCTCGCCGAGACCTATCTCCACCTCATGCGCGGCCGCGGCATCGATCCGGTGGGAACCCGGGTTCTGGAAATCGGCCCCGGCCGGAACCTGGGGGCGCCGGTCCTGCTGGCCTGCGCCGGCGCCCAGGTCACCGTGGCAGACCGTTATCTGTCGTCGTGGCGGCCGGATCACGCCGATGTGTTCCGGGCTTTAGTAGCGGTCTGGCCGGGCAATGTCGGGCCCATCAAGGCAGTCCTGGCGGGAGAATCCTTCGACGGGCAAATCCGTTCCGTCGCCGAGCCGGCCGACGCCATGATATCCGTCGCCTCGGCCAATTTCGACGTGGTGCTATCCAACGCCGTATTGGAACATGTGGGGGATCTGGCCAAGGTCGCGGCGGAACTGAAGCGGGTGTCGGCACCGGGGGCCTGGCATTTCCACCAGATCGATTTCCGCAACCATTATGATATGACCCGGCCGTTGGAGCACATGCTGCTGCCCCGCGATGACTTCCATCAGGCCCTGGAGCGCGATTGGATGCTGGGGTGCCAGATGCGCCTGTCCGAGGCTCGCGAAACATTCCGACTGGCTGGCTTCACCCTGGTCGAGGAGGTGGTCAACGACCGGGCCTCGGCGGATTATCTGGCCGACGTGCTGGACCGCCTGCGGACCTCCGCCTCGGCCTACCGTGACTGGCCCGCGGACGATCTGGCGGTATTGGGGGCGCGGCTGGTGCTGCGCGCCTAACCCCTCTGTTCGGCGTTCAGGGTGACGACCAACTGGTGACCATTGGCGATATTGGTGAAACCATGGCGGATCAGCAGCGTGGCGTTGTTCTCGACATAGCGGTTGGAGATGACCACCGGCGTGTCGGGCGGGCACTGGGCAGCCAGTTCCTCCACGCTCAGGATGGGCTGGCCCGACAGGGTTCCCCGCCGTTCGATGTCGATATAGCCGGCAATGGGAGGGGCGCCAAGGCGATGGGCTTCCGCCGCCAGAATCTCCGCACCACGCGCCGTGCCGAAAATGTAGATCGGGCGATCCGGATTCAACTCGGCCAGTGACCGCAGGACAATCACGCGGAACCGGGCCAGTTCGTCTGGCGGGACCACCACATGGCCAAGCGAGGTAGCGGTGCCCTTGTTGACGAACAGGTATTCGGCGTTGGCTTCCTTGGCCGTCAGTTTGACCGGCTCCAGCCCGGCCCGGTCACAAAAATCCACGACTTCGCGTACGGCGGAGAATTCCATGGGCCAGCCGCCGAGCCAGTCTCGGACATCGGTCATCAGGGCCATGCCCCGGCTCCGGCGGTATTCACGCGCGGTCAGCGGCAGACGCAGGAACTCGGACAGATTGCCGTGGCAGAGGTGCCGCCAGATATAGCGCGCCTCCATGGCGATGCGGCCTAACGGCGAGGCCAGGTTATAGCGGCGCTTGATGTCCAGCCAATACTCCTCGGACGGGGTGATCACGTCGCTGCAATAGAGTGCGACATAGAACCGGCCCCGCGGCCCCAGGCACTTGATGGCATTGCCCAGGGCTTGCCATTGTGCGCCGGTATGGTGGAGCACGCCCCAGGCATAAACCAGATCGAAGCTGCCCAGGCCAGCCATGAAGGCTTCGTCCAGCACCGAGCCCTGGTGGATTTCCCAATTGGGCGGCGAGCCGGCCAGACGGTGGACATGCCGGCTGGCCTCGACCGAATCCGGGTCGAAATCGAAGCCCACCACCCGTGCGGCGCCCGAGGTCCAAGCCGCCAGCGAATGGATGCCGCTGCCGCAGCCGATGTCGAGCACGCTCAATCCGTCCAGCCTTTCCACGCCGAGGAAGCCGAGGAGATGCTGGCGGGCCTGGGCGGCGCGGTCTTCGTCGAAGGCGGTCTTGAGGTAATGGCGCCAGTTCCTGCCGAAGCCGTAGCGAAGGTCCTTGTTCATGGCAGCGATCAACCCTCTTCCGTCAAATTCAGGCGACGACGCACCTCCGGCCACAGCGCCCGGTTGAAATACGCCTTGTAGGAATGCCGGTTCCACCCGATCCGGATATAGCACTTGGCGCAGGTCGGGTTGGTCGGGGCATCGGTGTCGTAGGTGCGGCGCAGGGCCTCGTAGGCCTCGCCATGCCAGATGCTCTCGAAGCTCCCGGCATTGAGATCGCCAAGGGGATGGTCGCAGGAGATGCAGCACGGCCGGACGATGCCGGTCGGATCGATATAGGTCCAGTGGGACAGGTAATAGCAGACGCCGCCCGGATCGGTAAGGTTGGTGGCGGCGGGATCGGCGTCGAGATCGAACCGCCCCCAGGGACGGAAGGGCATGCCAAGCTCGGCGGCGACCTTTTCCGCCTCGTCGATGACCTGGTTGTGGGCTTCTTGTTCCCAGAACACAGACCAGTCGGGGTCCATATAGGCGTGGATGGTGCCGAAGGTGCAGGTGATCCGGTCAAGACCGATCCGGTGCGCGAGGCGGACAAGCTCGGGAAGGTGGTGGAGATTCTGGCGCATCAGCGCCGCGTGACATTGCAGGATGAGGTCGGACCGGCCATGGCGGCGCTTGGCGGCCACCAGATTGCGGGCACCTTGCAGCACCAGATCAAAGTCGGCGCCACGGCGCACCCATTCCAGGGTTTCCTTCTCCGGGCTGTCCATGGAGACCTGGATGCGCTTGACGCTGGTGCCGGCGCAGATGAAGTCCGCCATCTCCTCGTCGATCAGGGCGGCATTGGTGCAGATGAAGGTCGGGACGCCCCGCCGGGACGCTTCCTGAACCAGCCGGCGGAACTTTGGCTTGTGCAGCGTCGGTTCGCCGGCCACGTCCAGGCGCAGTTCCTGCAGGGTCGGAAACACTTCCTCCACCAGCTTGTCGATGCACGAGTCGCTCAGGGAACTGCTCTGGAAATGATCGTCGGTGCGGCAGATCCGGCAGGTCATGTTGCAGGCGTTGGTTATTCCCACATGCATGGTCCGGGGCGGTGGCAGGGCGCCTTCCGGGTCCTCGATCGCCTCGAATACATATTCCCTGCCGTTGCTGCGCGGGTCAGTGTTGTCCGAAGTGGAGAACCGGAACACCGAGTCGGAGGGGGCATATCGGCCATGGCCGGCGTGGCGGATATCCTCGAGGATGAAGTCGCAGGGCCCCAGCAGGCGGCCGTCCTCGTACAGGTTCACGCGGGGCATCAGCCGGCCCCGGATCAGAGGCGTTATACCGATCTTCGCGTTGTCCGCCGTCCAGCAATGGCCGCTTTCGTGGCTCATGCCGTCCCTTGACAGAATGGTCCTTACCGGCATGGAAATCTCTGGCGGTTACTCGGAGGGTGATCCGATGGGGAACGCGGAGTCATCATGTCTTCCCACCCCTAAATATTCTCTTACCGGTCCGTTGACGGCGCGAACGGCGCCAGGGTGGCCGTTGCCAGGGTATCCAGGGAATGGTGGCGCCGAACATGGGCGCGTCCGGCCCGGATCAACCGGCGGGCCTCGGCCGGATCGGCCAGAATCTGCCGGCAACTGGCAACCAGCGCCTCGGTTTCGCCCTGGGGATGGGCGTGGGGCCGGGCTGCCGGGGACAGGCAGTCCTCGCTTCCCCCCGTCTGGGTGCAGACGATGGGCAGGCCGGCGGCCTGGGCCTCCAACAGGGCATTGGGGGTGCCTTCCGCCCGGGAGGTATGAAGCAGGAGGCTGCTCGCGCGCATGAGCGGCGGCATGGCCGAGACCCCCGAAAGCAGGGTGAAGAAGGCTTCGATTCCGCGCTGGCGAAGATCGGCCCGGATGCTTCCCTCCAGCGCACCGCCGCCGCAAACGACCGCATGCAGGTCGGGATATTCCGCCAGAAGCCGCGCCGCGACTTCGACGAACAGGTGGGGGTTCTTCTCCTCCGAAAGGCGGAAGACCCCCAGCAGGATGCGGCGGTCGGGCGGAATTCCCGACAATTGCTTGACCGCCTGACGCAAAGCCGGCGTTCCCGTCTGGAAGGCCTCCTCGATGACGCCATTGGGGATCACCGGAATGTCGTCCACCGGACGGCCGAGCCAGTCGGCGTAGGATTCGGCGCCGCGCCGTGAATTTGCCGACAACCGGACTCCGGCCAGGCCTTCGAGGAGGCTGTAGACTTCGTGGAAGTCCACAAGCTGGCCCCGATAGAAATTGGGAAAATGACAAGGATTGAGGTTGCGGCCCGACATCAGGATATTCGGGACTCCCGTCAGACATCCCGCCACACCGCCAATCAGATTGGGGCGATCCAGATAGCAAACCAGCAGGTCGGGACGGATATCGGCCAGGACGCGGCACAGGGCCAAGGTGCCGGGCACCAGCAGGTGGGGCAGATGCCAGATCAGGCGGCCCGCCTCGCGCCCTACCATGTCGAGAACATGAGGCCCCCAGGCCACTCCCTCCGACGGCACCAAGGGCGGAGCCTCGATGGTATGAATGCCTTGTCCTTCCAGGGACTGGCGATAATGGGCGGCGTCTTGCGGCCAGGGCCTCTGGTTGACGAGGGTGACGTCCCAGCCCTTGCGGCGGAGGCCGATGGCCAGGGCGCAGATCTGGCGCTCGGCGCCTCCCGGATTCATCTGCTCGATGAAGAGAGCGACCCGCTTGCCCTCCACCAGGCGCCTATTCCGCCGGACCTCCTCGATCAGGCGCCGGGCGCGGCAGTGATGCGGCCCCAAGGGGGCGGCGGCCAGCAGCTTCCTGGCCCCGTCGCCATTGTCCCGAAGTCCGCCATATCCGAAGATCACCTCGTCGAGCAAGGCGAGGTCATCGATGCCGGTATCGGCCTGCAGGGCGCGGCTAAGCTGAGTCGGAACGAAATGCCGGAGGCCAGGAATCCGCTCCAGGAAGTCTTTGACCCCGGCATAGGTCTGCCCCAGGTAATAATGGGTGACGACGGCGACCTGATCGGCATTCTCCAATTCCAGGCAGGTCGGCGGCGGACAGCGGAAATCCTCGATGCGGATATTCCACTTGTACCAGTTGGCATCGGTCAGGTGATCGATGGGCAGCGGGCATTGCCAGTGATTGACCCGGGCGGCATCGAGATCCCCCCCCCAGGAAATCAGGCGGCGGCGCCCCGACAGGATTTCCGCGGCCAAGGGGGCGAACTCTTCCGGTGGGATGACGGTCACCTGGGCATCTCCGCTTCCAAGCCATGGGTGAGGCAGGCGGCAGCGCCTGCGCTGGCAATGCCGTCGAACAAATTCGCACGGGCCACGGGCGAGGCCTGATCCGGTTTCGTCATATCTTCGCCTCCACTGTCCGTGGAAATCCACGATGGTAGGAAAGCTTGGTTAATTTCCTGCTAAAGCAGTTACGTGGTCGGTGCCCCATGTTGCTTTGGCTGCTGTTGCAAAGAGTGGAGGCCAATACATTGCATTGTTCGGGCGGGATGATTATCGTGGCCGGTAACATCACGGAGTTTCTGCGGCGTGGTACAGATGCTTTTGGGTGAACCTCTTCGCGGTGACGGGGAAAGCGGTGTGGCGGCGGCCATTGTGCCTCGGTGGCGGACATGACCGGCGGGCATGGGGCCGTGCGGCTCGTTCGTCTGACTGACCTGGAGCCGGAAAGCGGATGGGCGTGGCGCGGCCATCTGCCCCCGGACTGCGGCATCGACGAAGACATCAAAATTTCGCCCTGCAGCCTGCGCCTGTTCGAGGGCGGGACGCCGCTGGGTCCCGCCCATTGCCTGCACCGGGATATCCGGGAGCTCGGCTTTGGACGGTATTCCTGGCATCTGGGAGGGTTGTGGTTCTCGACCTCCGACAATTCCGACCCGCGCGCCAATGGCCGTGAGTATCACGCCCTTCTGTCTGCGCCGGGGCCGGCGGCCAGTTTGTTGTCGCTGGCCGAGGATGCCGCCGACTTACCGGACAATGCCCCGGAGTCGATCCGTCATCGTCTGCTGTTTCAATTGGCCGAGTTCGTCTATCCCGGTTTCACCATGCCGGATCTGGGGCGCCGGATTGATCGGGATGAGGCATTTCACGCCGTCATGCGGCGCTTTTTCCCCCTAGGGGGGGTGGCGGTGGACCGGCGTTATGCTCTTCGGGAAATCGCCCAGCTGGTGGTGGACCTGGACGGGGATATCGCGGAGTGCGGCAGCTATAACGGTGCCAGCGCCTATGTGATGTGCGATGTGCTGCGCCGCAGGGACGCCATCAGACCGGTGCATCTCTTCGATTCATTCTCCGGGCTGTCCGACCCCAGCCCGGCAGACGGCGATCAATGGCGTGCAGGCGATCTGACCATCGACCTGGAGGAGACCCGCGCTAATCTTGTCGAGTTTCCCTTTGTCCGGTTCCATCCCGGGTGGATTCCACAGACCTTCGCCGCAGTCGAGGATCGGCGGTTTGCGTTGGTTCACGTTGACGTCGACCTTTACGCGCCGACGCTCGATTCCATCCGCTTCTTTTGGGATCGTCTGGTTCCGCGAGGTATTCTGATCTGTGACGATTATGGTTTCACCACCTGCCCGGGTGCGACCTTGGCTCTGGACGAATTCTTCGCGGGGCGGGCCGAGCCGATCGTGAATCTGCCATCCGGTGGCGCAATGGTTATCAAGAAAGGCTAGAGGTCATGTCCGAGACTCGCCCGGCGGTGAACCCGCACTTCGATCAGGATCGCATCGTCTGGTCGGACGACTACAGCGGCCAGTATGACCCGGTGCCGTATGCCCAACAATTCGACGACCAGTGGCGGCTGTTTCTCGAGCGCAAGCTTGGCTTTTGCGATCACACGGGTGTGGAGACGACCGACGACTACATCGACGACCGCATTTACGAGCTGACCGGCGTCGCCAATTTTCTTGCTAGCCATCGGGGTGTGGTGACGGACAGTGGCAAGGATCGAGATATCGGCGGGCGGCTGCACCTCGAGCCCAAATTTCCCCTCGACTTCTTTCAGGGCAAGCGGTGCCTGGATCTGGGATGCGGTGCCGGGCGCTGGACGCGCACGCTCCAGGCTCTCGGCGGTCTGGTTAAGTCCACGGATGTCTCGGCCCATGGCCTGGAATCGACCCGGCGCTTCAACGATGACGTCGAGGTGCTGAACCTGTTCGACGTTCTGCCAAAGCGTCCCGATCTGCATGGTGCGTTCGACGTCACCATTTGCTGGGGCGTTATCATGTGCACCCATGACCCGCGCTTGGCCTTCGCCAATGCCGCCGCCACGGTTCGTCCCGGCGGCCATCTCTATGTCATGGTCTATGCTCCGACTTACCATGCATCGCCCTTCGTCACAGAGAACCGCAAGAAATATCATGCGGCTGAAATGACGTTCGAGGAGAAGATGGACTTCGCCTATGGGCTATCCGAAGATCCACGTAATGCAATAAATCTGCTTGACATGTTGAATACGTTCTATAACTGGACGATTACGGAGGATACGGTGGTGAAATGGTATATAGACCATGGTTTTTCGGAGGTTACAGTCCTGAACCGTCACGAGCCCCATAATTGTGGATGGCACGTCCTCGGTCGCAAGGCGTGATTTTCATCGGAGGTTGAGCGGGGGTCTCATGTATATCCTTGGCGTTTCGTTCGGCTTTCACGACTCCGCCGCCGCCCTGATCCGCGAAGGCGAGGTGGTTGCGGCCGCGCAGCAGGAACGGTTCTCGCGGAACAAGAACGACGCGGGGTTTCCCGGCGACGCCATCGCCTTTTGCCTGGATCAGGCGGGGATCAAGGGGCAACAGCTTGACCTCGTCGCCTATTATGAAGAGCCACTGACGAAATTCGACCGTATCGTCGAGGCCTCCATCCGGAGTTATCCGAGCACGGCCCGCTATCTCGACGATGTTGTCGCGCGCTGGCACAAGGACGGGCAGTTCGATGTGACTGGCCGGCTGGCCCGGCACCTGGGCATCGCCCCTTCGCGGGTGGTGGAGACCCGCCACCATGATTCGCATGCGGCTTCGGCCTTTTTCTGTTCCCCGTTCGAGAGCGCGGCGGTGGTCACCCTTGATGGTGTCGGCGAATACCAGACCGCCCAGATATCTCTTGGAGAGGGAGGGGGGCTGACACCGCTGGCCTCGATCAACCTGCCGCATTCTTTGGGGCTGTTCTACAGCGCCTTTACCGCCTATCTCGGATTTCCGGTCAATGAAGGCGAATACAAGGTCATGGGCATGGCGGCATTCGGCACGCCGCGTTGGAAGGACCGGCTGCTGGCGCTGTTCGAGTTGCTGCCGGACGGCCGCTTCACCCTGGATCAGGCGCTCTTTGCCTTCAATCCGCCCGAGGATCTGCCCTATACCCTCCTCCTTGTCGAGGCGTTCGGCCCGGCGCGTCCGCCCGGCGCTCCGTTCGCCCTGGGCGATGACAGCATGCCCAGCGAGGTCCCGGTCGATCAGCGGGCCGAGGTGATAAGGCAGTCCCGGCATTTTGCCGATATTGCCGCAAGTGTTCAGGCCTGTACCGAGGAGGTCATCCTGCACGTCGTCCGGGCCGCGGCGAAGCGCACCGGGAAAAGGCAGGTCTGTCTTGCCGGCGGAGTCGCGCTCAATTCCCTGGCCAATGGGCGAATTCTGCGCGAGACCGGGCTTGATCTCTTTGTGCAGCCGGCCGCCGGGGATGCCGGGGGGGCGTTGGGGGCGGCGGCCTATCACTGGCACCAGACTCTGGGCGGGAGCCGCATGGCGCCGTTGCGCACCGCCGCCCTCGGGCGGGCCTTTACGCGCCAGCGCGTGGATGAGGCGCTGGAATCATCGGGGTTTGATCTGGAGTATTCCGGCGATGACGAAGACGACTGGCTGGCGGCCGTCGCCGATCTGATAGCCAAGGGATCCGTGGTCGGTTGGTTCCATGGCCGGGCGGAATGGGGGCCTCGCGCCCTGGGAAATCGCAGCATCCTTGCCAATCCCCGGAGTGCCAGCATGCGGCGTCGGGTCAATGAGATCATCAAGTTCCGCGAGCCGTTCCGGCCCTTTGCCCCGGCGGTGGCGGCGGAGCGCGCGGCGGAATTCTTCGAGTTTCCCGGTGCTGCGACACCGGGGCGGCCGGAAGATTTCATGTTGGCGGTCCATTCCGTCCGCCCGGAATGGAAGACGAAACTGGCGGCGGTGACCCATGCCGACGGAACCGCCCGCCTCCAACTGGTCCATGCGGACGGTGATCCGGTCTTTCACAAGCTGTTGCGCCAGATCGACGCGCGGACCGGGCTTCCGGTCGTTCTCAACACCTCGTTCAATCTCAATGGCGAACCTATTGTCGATACGCCGGAAGATGCGCTCCGGACCTTCACGTTGAGCGGCCTTGACTACCTTTGCATCGAGAATCGCATTCTGTCGAAGAGGTTGGTGCTGTGACCACGCGCATCGTCCTGCTGGTCCCAGATTCCCCGATTCGGGAGGCCGGCGACTTGCCTCAGCGGCTGACCGGTATCCGGTGCCGGTTTCCCGACCTGCCGATCACGGTGGCGTCGGTCGGTGAAGCACCGCCCCTGGCCGATGGTGACCGCGTGGTGGTCTTCGCCGAGGCCACCGACCATCCAGCGGCGGCCTACCGGGTCTTTTCCTCGGGGCGGGTGCTCCCGATCCAAGGGACGGCCATCGGGCCGGAAGAATACCCCGATCTGGACGTTCACCCGTTCAGCCGCCTGGGGCCGCGCGGCCAGGGGGAACTGGACTACGGCTGCTTTCATTTCTTCCCTTACGGCTACCTCTATCGTCTGATCGGGCTGGGGGCGGTCAATCCGTTCGGCCATCGGATCGTCGGCGATTTCAGAACGCTGGCCCGGCGGAGCGCGGATCACAAGCTGATTACCTGTTTCGGGGGATCGGCCGTCTGGAGCATCTGCACCACGCCCGAGCAGTCCTTTCCCGTCATTCTGGAATCCCTGCTCAACGAGCGGGCGGACCGGGAGGGGCTTTCCCTCCGGGCCAGTGTGCTCAATTTCGGGGTGCCGGGCGCGGTGGTACTCAACTCCATGCAGCACTTCCTGCTTTACGCAGCCGACCTTCGGCCGGATATCGTCATTTCCCATGACGGGGTCAACGACCTGTTCTATGGCTGTACCAGCGATCCCTGGCTGTTGCGCGAACATGGCATCGTCTATCAGCAGCAGCTTGAATACTGGGCCGCGATGCTGCATGACCCCGGTTTCAAGGGGGACGCCAATCTGGGCGGGCCGGTGGTGTCGCCGACGAATGTGCTGCCGACGCAAATTCTCAAGGCCTACGTCCGACGCAAGCGAGAATTCATGACCGTGTGCCGGGGTTTCGGCAGCCGGTTTGTTTTCGGCCTTCAGCCCTTCGCCAGCAGCAAGGCCGCCCTGTCGCCCCTGGAGCAGAGTCGCATCGGCGGCTCCGGCCAGGGGCAGGCCATCGCCTATGAGAGCGAGTTCCGTACCGTTCGCGCTCTCTTCGATCTGTTGCGGCCAAGCCTTCGGAGTTTCGGCGCAGACCTCGTGGTTGATTTCGACCGGGAATTCGGGCGTTTCGACCAGAATGACACAGTGATGGCCGATATGGTTCACTTGGCCCCACAGGGGGATCGGGTCCTGGCCGAGCGTTATGCCGAGGACCTGTGGCCTTTGCTGACGGCCTGATACCAAACCGTGATGAGCCGGACTCATCGTGCCTTGGTTAGGCGCAACGCGCCGCGCGGCCTATCAATGTATTTTGGTATGAGAGGATGAGGTTATCGTGAGTGATCAATCCGATAAAGACGAGGAATTGCGGCGGCTTGCCGCTACGCTGCGCGAGAAGAGCATTGCCAATGGGCTTTCCCATGCGGCGTTTTATTTCACCTTTCTTGGAGATCACTTTGTCGCGCAGGCCCGCGCTACGGAAGATGGGCGGCTGAGGCGGGTATCTCCCTTCGTCTATACGATGCAGTAGGGAGCCGGACTGCCTGATCGCCCCGCCTATTGCGGTCAGACGCCGCTCATGGGCGGTTTTCCTCGCGCGCCAGCAAATCGGCGATCAGTGCAAGTCGCGGCGTCATCTGCGCCTCCTCGCCCCAGATTTCAACGAAGCGGCGCTGGCCCTCGGCGGCGAGGCGGTACAGCCGCTCCGGCGCGGCAAGCCAGGGCTCCATCCGCGCGGCGATGCCGGCCTCGTCGTCGGGGATGGCCACGAAGTGGCGGTCATTCTCCAGCCAGGCGTTGAGCCCCATGGGATCGGTGGCGAACAGGGCTACCCCGCACATGCCCGCTTCGATGCAGGAGGTGACGGGGAAACCGTCGAAGGCCCCCTTGGCCAGTTGATGGGCGACGTTGGGCGAGACGATGGCATCCATGCCGCCGTAGAAGGCGGCCATCCACGCCTGACCGCGCTGGCCGTGAAACGTGATGCGCCCGGCCAGTTCTCCGATGGGGAAAGTCTCGGCGGTGAAATTGCCGATGACATGGACCCGCAGGTGGGGGAAGCGCCGGGCCAGTCGCGTCGCCGCCAGGATGAAACGGTCATAGCCCTTGTCCGCCCCGGTGGGGGAATAGCGCAGGCCGGCGAAGCAGATATCAAGCGTAGGCTTGTCGGCGGGGTAGCGGCGCTTGGGCGTGGCATGGGCGGCGAGGAAACGCTCCATCACAATGGTGCCGGGGATCAGGGTGATCCGGTCGGACGGAACCTGGAAGCGCTCGATCACATAGTCGCGGGTCAGTGGGTAGGTCACGATGGCGTGGCGAAAGGCGGGCGAGGCGAAGACCCGGCGCAGCCGGTCGTCGGAATAGGGATCGTCCAGGCGAAAGCCGCCGCCGGGATTGAGGGTACAGCAGAATCCGATCCCCAGGGTCTCGAACAGCGGCCGGAACAGATCGGCATTCATGGCGAAGACGGTCAGGGCCAGCTTGGGCTTGCGGAAACGGCCGTTGCGCGTGGTCAGCCGCACCAGACCGGCCTCGCCGGGTGGGCCGCCCAGATCGGGAACCAGGGGCAGCACGCGCCGGGACAGCTCGCCATGGCTGGCGGAAAACCCGGCCAGCGCGGCGTCGAATTGGCCGGGGCCATAGGGCTCCATCACCCGGCGGCCGAAGCTGTAGGCCATGGACCCCGGAAAATGCTCGAGATAGGTGGCGTATTGCTGGATCAGGAAGCCGTAGGTGTGGGGAAAGCGGTCGCAAAACATGCCCAGCGGAATCTCTGCCGGGTCGGAGGCGCGGCCCAGGCCGGCGAAGGTCGCCTCCGCCGCGTCGCCGGGTTCGCGGAGCAGCGAGAACGCCATGTTGGTCTCGGCCCAGATATTGTCCGGCTCCAGCCGGGCGGCGTGGCGGAAGGCGGCGATGGACTCTTCCGGCCGGCAGGCGGCGCGCAGGGCCAGTCCCAGATGGTTCCACAGAGTGACCTCGTCGGGATGGGCGTCCCGCGCCTGTTCCAGGACGGTGACGGCGTCCGCCGCGCGGGCGTTCTGTCGAAGCCGGGTCGCCAAGGTCACGGCGGCCTCGATCGGGTCGGCCCCGGCGGCGGACGGAAAATGCATCGCTCCCCCAACAAGAACTCTTTCGGATGGTCAGTCTAGTGCCCAAATGTTAGGGAATGGTGGATCAGAGTGCGGGGGTGGGAGTTTCGCGTGGACAAGCTTCAGACCTATGCGGCCAACCCCATCGAGTATTGGCATGCCCATCCCTATGGCGCCTTTCTGCTGGATCGGGGAGGGCGTCATGCTCCACCGCCCATCTACGCCAATCTCACCCTGACCAATCGCTGCAATCTGCGCTGCACCATCTGCGGCAGTCAGTCCGGATTGGACCGCACCGGCACCCCTCGCTCGGAAATGCCGGTGGCGATGTTCCGCAAGATCGCCGAAACGGTGTTTCCGGTGCTGCTGGCGGTCGAACTGAACAGCGCCGGCGAGCCGCTGACCTATTCGCATATCATCGAGGTGCTGGAGACCATCGCCCGGCACGACTGTGATCTGATCCTGCAAACCAACGGCACGGTTTTCACAAAGCGCAATGTTGATCTGCTGGTAGGATGCCGTGGCCGGGTGTCCATGTCCATCGACGCCATCGGGCCGCTGTTCAACCAGTTGCGGGTCAACGGGGAATGGAGCGAGGTGGATCGCGGCGTGCGCGATCTGGTCGCCCGCCGTGATCCCGGACGGCTGTCGCTGATCGCCACGCCGGCGGTTACCGGGCGTAGCGTCGAAGGCATGCTCGATGTGGTCCGGTGGTGCGACGAGGTCGGCCTCGACATGGTGCATTTCCAGGCCTACGAATCCATCAGCGAAGGACCCGAGGCGGTGCCGTCCCCCGAAAGCATGCGCCGGCAGGCCGACCGGATCGTGGAGTGGTGTCACAAGACCGGAGCCGGCATCCGCTTCGGCATGAGCAACGCCTTGCTCTACGCTCCGCCGGGGATGGAGGGGCTGCCCTCCCGGGTGCCCTACAACTTCTTTCCGCTGGAGGCCGGTCACCCCCTGGCCAACCGTCACTTCCTGTGTACCGCGCCGATCAATGCCATCGATATCGGGGTGGATGGCGATGTGGCGCCGTGCTGCGCCGGGCAGGGGGTGCCGCTGGGCTGGGTCGACAGTGTCGAGGGCTTCGCCGATCTGTGGTTCGGGGCCAATATGATCAAGATTCGCCGTTCGCTGCTGCGCAATGCGGATGGGCCGCTGCCCCATCCCAGTTGCGCCCATTGCATCGGGCTGAAGACCCCGGACCTGCTCGGCGACCGCCGGTCGATCGACTACACCGCCGCCGACCGGCCTGCCGAAGCCCTGGTCTGCGAGTTGGATCGGGTCCCGCTGGCGGTCGTTCGGCATTCCGGGCGGCCCGCCCATCCCAATTGCGCCCGCATCCCCCCGGGCCTCGATCCGACGTTCTATCGCCTGGAGGAGGACGAGGTGCCGCTGGGGCCGCAGACCGACGGCACCGCGCCGTTCGTCACCCATGGCCTCGACCTCTATTTCGCCACCTCCGACGGTTCCGATCCTGTCAAGAATCGCCGCCGCTACGTCCTGCGCCGTCACTCCTCCGGGGTGTAGCATTCGCCGAAATCGGGGCAGCCGTCGCAGACCGGCGATTTGCAGATGAAGACGCCCTCGGCTTGGCACATCTCGCGGTAAAAGAACTTCTTCCAGCGCATTCCCCGCACATTGCGCGCAGCCACGGCCGGGAAGTGGCGGTGGAGCATGTCGGACAGTTCCTTGCGATTGCGCAGGCCCAGGCTGAGCCACAGATGCTCGGGCCGCAGCGAGCGGCGTGCCACCATATGGGCCAGCCAGTCCTCGATTTCGGTGCCCTTGGCCCGCCCATCCAGCAGCAGGCGGAGGAAATCGGGTTCCTCGATGGCCTCCTCGCCGGTGGTGGCATCGGCGGCGGCGAGGTCGTCGAGGCGGTAGGCCCCGGGGAAGGCCGCATCCAGCATCCGGCCCAGGCCGGGCCGATCCAAGCCCATCGCCTCGGTCAGGGGGCATCCGCCCTCGGCCATGGCGGCGACGAGGATCGAGGCCAGCACATGGCGGTCGAAGGGATCGAGGGCGCTATCCGCGGCCATCAGTCGGTCATAGACCTCGGAAGGAGCGGCCCTGTCTGCTGTTGCCGTCACGTGTCCCGGCTCTTTCTGGGTTGATCGCATGGATACAGAGATAGGGCCTGACGGAGCTCTTGCCAAGCCGAACCAGCATGGGGAATGGGGCTATCCGTCGATGAACAATGAAGAGTTGCATGCCGGTTATGAGGCGTAAATATATAGCGGATGGCAATCAAGGGAAGAGACATGAAAATATTCGTTATGTAGGATGTCTATGGAACGCTGTATTTGAACGGGTTTCCCCTCTTGACGAATAAGTTCTTATGGCTAACATTAACTCACCAAGCGGCGTTCCGCTGTTTGCCTTCTATTCTGCCGGAGATATCCCATGAAGCTCAGCGCTCGCAATGCCCTGAAGGGTAAGATCGTCGATATTGCCAAGGGTCAGGTCGTGGCCAAGGTCAAGGTCGATATCGGTGGCCAGTTCATCACCTCGCTGGTTTCCATCGACGCCGTCGATGATCTCGCCCTCAAGGTCGGCGACTCGGTCGAAGCCATCATCAAGTCGTCGGAAGTGATCATCGGCAAGTAACTCCGCCCGAGAGGGATGGGTTCGGAAAGGCGCCGGCATGCCGGCGCCTTTCCTTTTCGGGAGTGCCTCTCTCCCGGAATATGGACGCGGGGCCGGGCCTCGTGCCACTCTGGTGACGGACTGACATGGCCGGAAGGATGAGTGATGCTCGATGATCAGGCGCTTGCCGAACTGACCGCCCGCTTCTACGAGCGGGCCGACGCGGACCCGCTGCTTGGGCCGGTGCTGCAGGCCGCGCTGCCCATCGAGAAGCGGGCCGAGCACTTCGCCGTGTTCCGGGATTTCTGGTCACGGATGTTGCTGGGGACCGATCATTATCGCGGCAACGCCTTCACCGCCCATACCGGTCTGGTGTTGGACTCCCGACATTTCGAGCGTTGGCTGGAGATATTCGCCGAGCTGGCCGCTGACATCCTGCCACCCGAGATCGCCGCCCAGGCCCTGGCTCAGGCCCGTCATATGAGTGAGTGTCTTCAGGGCAAGCCTGCCGCCCACCACCAGGACAAGACCGTCGCCTGGCCGCTGGCCCGCACCGAGACGGGCAAGACCCGGCTGCCCAGCGTCAAGACCGGCGGCGGTTGCGGCTGCGGTTCGCACTGAGATCGGGAGGGCCGGGCGGCCCCCCCCCCCCCCCCTGGCTTCAGCCGTGGCCGCCGCAGCCGCAGCCACCCCCGCCGCCCTTGCGCTTGGCCGGGTTACTGAACACGAACACCGCGCCGCGCTCGTCCTCCACGAAATCCACATTGGCCCCCTCGGCCAGGGTCAGGCTGACCGGATCGACGAAGACCTTGAGGCCGTCGAACTCCAGGACCGTGTCGCCGTCCTCGGTGACGTCTTCCAGCGCCAGACTGTAATCCGGGCCGGAACATCCGCCGCCCTCGGCGGTGATGCGCAGGCCCACGGCCGGCTCGTCGGCGGTTTCGATGGCGCGTCGGGCAGCTTCGACGGCACGGGGGGTGAAGGCGACCATGGGACCTCCTTGTCGGTCATGAAACAATGCCCGATTCCGAAGCAAGGACCGTGCCGATTGCCGGCCTTATCCCAAATCCCGTTGATTGGAATCGATCAACAGCTCCTCATTCGCCGGGCGGCGGACTTCCGTCCGCCTTGGCTTTGCCCGCATAAGCGGCGTGGCCGTGGTCACGGCCGATACCGGCTCTGGCGAATTCAGCTCATCAGGGCTGGTATCAGGCGGATCGAATCCGCGCCACGAATTTGTCGACATCCGTCTTCAGATGCTCCGATTGCACGGAGAGCTGTTGTGCCGCATCCAAGACCTGGGACGAGGATTGCCCCGTCTCGGTGGAGGCGCGGGTCACCTTGGCGATGGTGCTGGTGACCTCCTCCACACCGTTGGCGGCCTCCTGGACGTTGCGGGCGATGTCCTGGGTTGCCGCGCCCTGTTCCTCCACCGCAGAGGAAATCGCCGAGGATATCTCGCTGATGCGGGTGATGGTGCTGGTGATGGCCTGGATCGCCGCCACCGCGTCCCGGGTGGCCTGCTGGACCGAGCCGATCTGGGAACCGATCTCCTCGGTGGCCCGGGCGGTCTGATTGGCCAGATTCTTTACTTCACCGGCAACCACGGCAAAGCCCTTGCCGGCATCACCGGCGCGGGCGGCCTCGATGGTGGCGTTGAGCGCCAGCAGGTTCGTCTGGCTGGCGATGTCATTGATCAGCTTGACCACTTCACCGATCTTCTGGGCCGCCGAGGCGAGGTCATTGACCATTTGGTTGACCCGGTTGGCCTCGGTGACCGCCGACTTGGCGACCGTCGCCGACTCGACGACCTGACGCCCGATTTCCTGGATCGACGCCGACAGCTCCGTGGTGGCGCTGGCCACCGTCTGCACGTTTTCCGAGGCCTGCCCCGAGGTTGCCGCCACCGCCGCCGCCTGCTGCTCGGTTTCCGCCGCCAGGGACGACAAGGAGCGGGCGGCGCCGTTGAGTTCGGTCGAGCGCGACGATACCGCCTGGACGACACCCATGACGCTGGCTTCGAAACTGGATGCCAGCTCGTTCATGGCCCGCTTGCGTTCCGCCGAGGCCCGTTCCTCCTGCGCCTTCTGCTCTCCTCGCAACCGCTCCATCTCGATGGCATTGTCCTTGAACACCTGGACGGCTTCGGCCATCTGGCCGATCTCGTCGGCCTGCCCGCGCGCAGGCACGTCCATCGAATGGTTGCCGGCGGCAAGGCTCTTCATCGCGACGGTCATGGCGGCGATGGGACGGCCGACCCCGCCGGCAACCACCCACATGGCGACGATGGCACCGGCGAAGACGACGAGGCCGGCGACGATCTGCCACAGAATGGCGCTTGCGGCCTTATCCCTGAGCGCGGTGGTCAGCTGGTTCACCTCGGCCATGGCGACATCCTTGGGAACGGTGATCAGCACCGACCAGGGCTTGTCCGTTTTGCCCAGCTTGATCGGCGCGAAGATGCGGAGCATCCCGGTCTCGTCCTGCCAGGCGATGGATTCCTGCCCGCCCTTGATCACCGCGAGATCCTGGGTCCAGGTCTTGCTTTGGGAGGCGAAGCTCTTGCCGATCATGTCGGGATGGCTGCTGGAGGCGACCACCAGCCCCATGTCGCTGAGGATTACCACCTCGTTCTTGCCGCTGAAGATGGATTGATTGACTTCGGCCGCCAGCTTCTGGACGAAGTCCAGATTGAAGTCGGTGCCAGCGACGCCGAGGAATTTTCCGTCCACCGTGATCGGCACGGAGATGGTCGCCAGGAACACGTCCTTTCCCTGGACGATGTAGGGAAGCGGCCCCAGGACGCTCTCGCGGCCGGTCTCCTTGGGGCCGTAGTACCAGCCACCCTTCATCACGCCATTGGGATGCAGGTCGTGGCTGTCGTACTCCACCAGGGGTTGGATGGCGATCTTGCCGCCGGTCCCCCGGGTCCAATAGGAGAGAAAGCGGCCGGTGGCGTCGGTGCCGGTTTCCGTCTTGTTGCGGTAGGCGCTATCCAGGCCGTCCATGGCATTCGGCTCCCAGGCCGAATAGGTGCCATTGAATTTCTCATTGGCCTCAAGGAAGAATTTGAGCATGTCGTTGAAGTAGTCGCGCAACCCCTCGGCGGCGAGGCCGGAGTGGTCCTTGCTGCCGACGATGGCGCTGAACCGGTAGGCTTGCGTCCTGGCCACCTGCAGGGCCTCGTCGAACTCGAACTGGACGCGGCTGGCCTGCCTCAGCGTGACCGCCTGCATGTAGTCCTTGGTTTTGCGATCCAGGAGGTCGGCGACATTGGTCTCGACAAAGCGATTGCTGCTGGTCGTGAAGAAGATGCTGGCGACGACCAGGGCGACCGCCATGGCGGCAAGGCACAGCCCGGCCAACACCGCTATCTTCACCTTGACGGAGCTGAATCTCATCAGGTTCATGGTAGGCCTCATGCAAAAAGTGAAGCGAGCCGGTGTCGTTCCCCCAATGCATATCGGTGGGCGATGGGCGAAATGCATGCATACATTGGGCGTATGTGAATATGCGGGTAGGGCATTGGGAATGCAACTATAGTATTATTTTGGGTCGAGCCCGGTCCGGGATGACGCGGTCGATCATCGATGGGGGTGAAGGCGACCAGGGGACCTCCTTGTCGGTCATGAAACAATGCCCGGTTCCCAGGCAAGGACCGTTCCGGTCAGCGGGCACTTTCCCTGGATTGCCCCGAGAACCAGCCGGCGACGCGGCCCATAAGACGCTTGCCGCCGTAAAGGGTGGCGACGAAGGCGACATGGCCGCCGATCACCCACAGCGACAGCTCTGCCAGCGCCTCGTGGGGCTTTTCCAGCCAGGTCAGGCCATCGGCCAGGGCGCCGGACATGGCGGCCAGTCCGACGCTGGCCAGCAGGGCCAGGGCGAGCCAGGCGAACAGCGGGTGGCGCCCCCGGCGGGTGGCCAGCCAGGTCCGGGTGGCGGACAGACTGGGGCGGGGAAAGGCCCGCGGGCTGCCGGCGGGGGCCAGCAGGCCGGCGAGCACCCGCGCCGCGATGGCCGCCAGCACCGCGTAGCCGGCGAACAGATGCATGGCGTAGGTATCCTCGTCCGCCGTCACATAGGCGACGAGGAACCCGCCGGCCACCCAGGCATGCCAGAGCTTCAGCAGGGTGTGATGGCTTCTGGTGGAGAGGGAGGCTGCCCCCTTACTTGCGGTCATGGGTCTGCTCCAGGACCGGGGAGAGCGGGGCTGTTCCCTTGGCTTGGGCGTAGACCACGGCGGCCGATCCGATCAGGATGGCGGCGACGAGGCCATGGATCAGCATTTTTCCGAGCATCGGATTCCTCCTTGGATGTCGATGCTCCGAACCCTAGTCCCACGCCGCTGAATGCGATGTGACCGGCTCGTTCATGGGCGGTTCAGCTTCGGTGCATTAGGCTATGACCATGAAATCCCTGCTGTTCATTCTCGCGGCCCTGATCGCCTGCGGCCCCGCCCAGGCCGGCGACGGCCATGACCGGGCGCGGCGCGCCGTCGAGGAGGGACGCAGTCTTCCCCTCAAGGATATCCTGGAGCGGGCCAAGACAGTCTGCGACTGCCAGCTGATCGAGGCCGAGCTGGAGGAAGGGCATGGCGGTATCCTCATCTACGAGATCAGAATGCTGGCCGAGGACGGCCGGATGATGAAGCTGATCTATGACGCCGGGTCGGGAGAACTTCTCAAGGTCAAGGGGCGGGAGGGACGGCGGTGAGAGTCCTGGTGGTCGAGGATGAGCCCATGCTGGCCCTTCGCTTGCAACAGGTGCTGGAAGCGGCGGGGTTGGTGGTGGATGTGGCTTATGACGGCGAGGAGGGCGGGCATCTGGGCGATACCGAGCCCTATGATGCCGTTGTCCTCGATCTTGGCCTGCCCAAGGTCGACGGCGTGACGGTATTGCAGCGCTGGCGCGAGGCCGGGCGTGCCATGCCGGTTCTCATCCTTACCGCCCGGGGCCGCTGGTCGGAGAAGATGGCCGGATTCAATGCCGGTGCCGACGACTACATGACCAAGCCTTTCGAGATGGAGGAGGTGGTCTATCGTCTGAAGGCGCTGATCCGCCGCAGCTCGGGCCATGCCCAGCCCGAGCTGTCCTGTGGCCCGCTGCGGCTTGACACCAATACCGGCCGGGTGGCGGTGGACACCATTCCGGTGCAGCTGACCGCCCAGGAGTTCCGCATCCTGTCCTACCTCCTGCACCACCAGGGCCGGATCGTCAGTCGCACCGAATTGATCGAGCATGTCTACGACCGTAATTTCGACAGCGATTCCAATGTAATGGATGTGCTGTTGGGACGGATTCGCAAGAAGGTGGGGGCCGGGCTGATCCAGACCGTGCGGGGGCAGGGCTATCTCATGACCGATCCGGCCGGGCCACAATGACCGGAAGCCGCCGCCCGGTGGTCTCCCTCTCCGTCCGGCTGGTGGCCGGCGCCCTGGTGTGGACCCTGCTGCTGCTGGCGGCAGGCGGCGGGGTTCTGGCCCTGGCTTTCCGCGATACCGTCGAGCGGGAGTTCAGCCACCGGCTTGACGCCATGCTGCGGGCCATGATCGCCGCCACCGAGATCACTCCGGCCGGGGAGGTGGCGGTGGTGCATCCCCTGGGCGATCCCCGCTTCGACCAGATTTATTCCGGATGGTACTGGCAGGTGAGTGAGCCGGGTGGGCGGCAGCTTCGCTCGCGCTCGCTGTGGGACGGCGCATTCGACTCGGTGGATGGTGGCGGTGCGCTGCACACCCGGCGGCTCACCGGCCCCGGCGGCGAGTCTCTGCTGCTGGCCGAGCGCGATCTGGCCTTCCCCGAGGCCAATGGGCCGGTCCATGTGATCATCGCCGGAGATCTGCGCGAGGTGAGCGACGGGGTGCGGCGGTTCGACCTGCTGCTGGTCTCCGCCCTCGGCCTGCTGGGGCTCGGCATGGTGGTGGCCATCCTCATCCAGGTGCGGTTCGGCCTGCGTCCACTGCGGGCGCTGGCCGGCGACCTGGACGCGGTGCGCGCCGGCACCCGCCCCCGGCTGTCCCAAGCCTACCCGCGCGAGGTGGCGCCGCTGGCCGAAGCCATGAACGGTGTCCTCGATCAGGATGCCGCCCTGATCGAGCGGGCGCGGACCCATGTGGGCAATCTGGCCCATGGCCTGAAGACGCCGCTGGCCATCGTCGCCGCCGAACTGGCCGGCCTCGCCGACCGGCGGGTCCTGGGCGACCAGCTCCGGGTGATGGAGCGCCTGATCGCCCACCATCTCGGCCGCGCCTCGGCGGTGGCGGGGGCTGGCCGGGCGTTGGGGATCAAGGTGCCGGTGCGCGAGGTGGCCGAGTCCCTGGCCGGCGCGCTGTCGCGCATATTCGCCGAGCGGAAGCTGGTTCTCGACATCGACGTTCCCTGGGATGCGGCCTATGGCGGCCACCGCGAGGATCTGGAGGAGATGCTGGGCAATCTGATGGAGAATGCCTGCAAATGGTCGGCGGGCCGGATCATGATGTCCGGTGGCGCGGTCAACGGGGCGCTGGTGCTGGCGGTGGAGGACGACGGCCCCGGCATGTCGCCGGAACAGATGGGCGATGCTGCCCGCCGGGGGAGCCGTTTCGACGAATTGGCTCCCGGCTGGGGGCTGGGCCTGTCCATCGTCTCCGATCTCGTCGCGGTCAATGGCGGCGACATGGGCTTTTCTCGCTCCCGTCTCGGCGGGCTTTGCGTCACCCTGCGTTTTCCAGCGCGGTAACACCGCCAAAAACATGCCCGGCTTTGCCATGTTTCGGTGGCGGCCGGGATGGGTTAGCCTGAAAGACGAGAGTTTTTTCCAACCGGCGAAGGCAGCGGACATGGATCGTCGTCGTCTCCTCGCGGGTGGTCTGGCCTCCACCGTCCTCGCCCTTGGCCGCGGGGCGCGGGCGGCCGAGCCGGCGAGCTACAGCTTCGGAGTCCTCAATCAGCGTTCGGTTCCGCTGATCGCCGAATATTGGAATCCCATCCTGCTCTACATTTTCCGGCGGACCGGGGTGGCGCTGGAGCTCAAGGTGGGGCGGACTGCGCCCGAAACCACCGCCATGGCGCTGCGCCAGGAACTGGACTTCACCTACACCAACCATCTGTTCTGGCCCGAGCGGCTGAAGCTGGGCTACCACGTCATCGCCCGCCCCGACAGCGAGGGCATCCGGGGCGAAATCGTGGTGCTTTCAGAGACGCCGATCACCAAGCTTGGCGATCTTCGCGGCCTGGAAGTGGGATTCCCCTCGAAGGAATCCTTCGTGGCCTATCTCGTGACCATGGATGCCCTGATCAAGGCCGGGGTCGCGGTTGTTCCGGTCTTTGCCGGCAATCAGGAAGGCACAATGGGGCAGTTGCGCGCCGGGCGGGTTCCTGCCGCCAGCGTCAATTCGCAGCTGATGATGGGGTTCTCCGCGCGGGAGGGACTGGCCTATCGGGTGGTGTGGCAGTCCGATCTGTTCCGCGATATCCCGGTGATGGTCCATGACCGGGTTCCGCCGGCGGTGGCCGCCGCGGTCCGTGATTGCCTGATCGGCATGGTGGCCGATCCGGAAGGGCGGGGCATCCTCGGACTGGCGGGCAGGGTCTGGGGCATGAGCGATCCGACCGGCTTCATCCGTGCCTCGGATGCGGATTATCTCAGCTATCGCCGCGTCTACCAGGACCTGTCGCCCGCACTGGTCGCGGCGCAATGATCGCGGGGATCCGCAAGGTCTGGCAGGGGCGGTCGCTGGCGGAACGGCTGATCCTGGTGCTGCTGGTCTGCTCGAGCCTGGGTAATATCGCCCTGCTGAGCCATCAGGTGAGCGAGGACGTCCGCCAATACGACGAGGCCCTGCGGCGGCAGGCGGTCGAGGATATCGAGACGCTGGTTCCGGCGGTGGGCGATCAGGCGCTGATCGGCGACTACACCGCTATCCAGCAGATCGCCGACCGTTTCGCCGGCCATGCCAATGTGATCCTGGTGCGCTGGATCGATGCACGCGGCAAGGAGGTCTTGGCGGCGGAGGGGCCGCCGCCCTCGGGCCTTCCCGCCCCGGTGCGGACCTGGCTGGGGCTGGCCGAGGTGGAGGAGAGCCGGCCGGTCGCCATCGGCGGCCGGCAATACGGTACCCTGACGGTGAGGCTCAGCCCCGCTGCCCTGGAACGTCGGCTGTGGAGTGCCGTGGTCGGCGACGCCGTCATCCTGCTGCTGGCCTGGCTGGGGCAGGTCGGCTTGACCCTGGTCGTGCTGCGCCGCTCGCTGGCCTCGCTGATCGATCTGGACTCGGCGGTCCGCCGGATCGAAACCGGCGATCTGAGCCAGCGTCTGACCCCTAACGGCTCGCCGGAGGTCCGCCGCCTGATCGGCGCCTTCAACGACATGTCGGAGGCACTGGAAAGCGCCAACCGGCGGATTCTGGGCAGCCTGCGCAAGGAGGAGGCGGCTCATCGCGAGCTGACCCGGTTCTCCGAAATCCTGACCCACCATCTTCAGGAACCGGTGCGGCAGCTGATCAGCTTCTCCCAGATTCTGGAACGGGGCGACGGGGATGACCATACCTGCCTGACCTTCATTCGCGAAGGGGCGGCCCGGCTCAAAAGCCTGCTGGCCGATATCGAGCTGTATCTCGCTCTCTCCCATCTTCCCGGTCCCGAATCCGTGGAATCGGTGGTGGAAGCCATCCGGGCCGCCATGAGCGAGCTTGCGCCGGCCATCGAGGCCACCGGAGCCGAGATCATCCTCGAACGCCCCTTGCCCGATGTCTGGTTGGATCGGCGGCGGCTGACCCTTCTGTTCAAGGAACTGATCTGCAATGCCATGGAGTACCGCAGGGCCGCCACCCCTCCCCGAATTCACGTGGCGGCCCAGCCCCTTGGTGGCTTCGTTCGCTTTTCCGTTGATGATAACGGCATCGGCATCGAGTCCAGGTACCTTGATCGAATCTTCGGTGTATTCAATCGGTTGCATACCCGCGAGGAGCATCCGGGTAATGGCATCGGACTGGCCATGGTCCGCAAGATTGTCCTGGCTGCGGGCGGCGAAATCGGAGTTAAATCAGCCCCCGGTCAGGGCAGCGCTTTTTTCTTCACGCTGCCGGCCAGCCAGGAAGCGGTGGCTTTGGAATGAGCGATTACCCCAAGTTTCATCTGCTGTTGGTCGAGGACGAGCCCGCTGACGCCATGCTGGTCCGCCAGGCCCTGATCGACGGCAAGGTATTGGCCGATTTTCACCATGTGACCGACGGTCAGGCGGCGCTGGATTTTCTCGATGCAGCCGCCAATAACGGCCATGGCGAAATCCGTCCCGACCTGATCCTGCTCGACCTCAACATGCCGCGCATGGACGGACGGGAGTTCCTGACCAAGCTGCGGGCCGATCCGCGGTTCCGGAACATTCCGGTGGTGGTGCTGACCACCTCGAACACCGAGCGCGACGTGGAAATGTCCTACGGCCTGGGAGCCAACAGCTTCATCACCAAGCCGGTGGATATCGATCAACTGTTCCGCGCCATCCGCACTGCCGCCGATTACTGGTTCACCGTCGTCCGCCTGCCCAAGGCCTGAGACTATTCCGTCAGCCGGACCTTGACGTAGGCCCCGGGAGCGTCCTCGATCACCGCCAGCTGGCCGTCGCCGGGTTGGCGCGCAGGGACTTCCTCACCCAGATGCGGCCGCAGCCAGTCCCGCCAATCCGGCCACCACGAGCCTGGATGCTGGCTGGCGCCGTCCAGCCAGTCCTGGGGGGCCGGCGGCAGGTCGGGGTTCAGCCAGTAATGATACTTGTTGGCCGAGGGCGGGTTGACCACTCCGGCGATATGGCCCGACGCGGCCAGGACGAACCGTACCGGCCCGCCATAAATCTGGGTGGCGGCATAGGTGGCGTCCCAGGGTGCGATATGATCCTCGCGCGTTGACAGCATATAAGTGGGCACCTTGATCTTGCGGAGGTCGATCTTGACCCCGTCCAGGCTGATGCCGCCTTTTTCCACCAGCTTGTTGTCCAGATACATCTGGCGCAGATAGAAGCTGTGCATCATGGCCGGCATGCGCGTGGAATCGGAATTCCAGTACAGCAGATCGAAGGGCATGGGCTCCTTGCCCATCAGATAGTTGTTGACCACGAAGGACCAGATCAGGTCGTTGTCACGCATCAGATTGAAGACATTGGCCATGTGGCGGCCTTCGAGGAACCCCTTCTCGGCCATGTGCTCGTCGAGCAGCGCCAGTTGCTTCTCGTCGATGAAGACCTTGATCTCGCCCACTTCGCGGAAGTCGGTCAGCGCGACGAAATAGGTGGCGGCGATGATGCGCTTGTCACGCTTGCTCGCCATATAGGCCAGGGTACAGGCGGTCAGCGTGCCGCCGATGCAATAGCCGACGATGCCGATCTTGTCCTCTCCGGTGGCAAGCTTGATGGCGTCCAGTGCCGCCAGCGGCCCTTGCAGCATGTAGTCGTCGAAGCGCTTGTGCGACAGCTCGGGGCCGGGATTGACCCAGGAGACGACGAATACCGTCAGGCCCTGATCGACGCACCACTTGATGAACGAGTTCTTGGCCCGCAGGTCGAGGATGTAGAACTTATTGATCCAGGGCGGCACGATCAGCAGCGGCCGGCGCTGGACCGTGGGGGTCGACGGCGCGTACTGGATCAGCTGCATCATCTCATTCTGAAACACCACCTTGCCGGGGGTGGTGGCGACGTTGCGGCCCAGTTCGAAGGCGTCGTAATCGGTCATGCTGATGGCCAGCTGGCCGTGGCCGCGCTCCAGGTCGCCGACGAAGTTCTTGAGCCCGTCCAGCAGGTTGCGGCCGCCGCTCTCCACCGTGGCCCGTAGCGCCTTGGGATTGGTCAGCAGAAAGTTGGTGGGCGCCAGCGCGTCCACCATCAGGCGGGTATAGAAATCCACCTTGCGGCGCTCGTCGGCGCTCTGGTCCCCGGCTCCCGACAGGGTGCGCTGCAGCCAGTCGGCATTGACCAGATAGGCCTGCTTGATGACGTCAAAGGCCGCCTGCTGGTTCCAGTCCTCGTCGGCGAAGCGCTTGTCGCCCTTGGGCGGCTCGGCCACCGGGTCCACGGCTTCGCCGGCAAGCCGCCGGAGCGCCATCTGCCACAGTTCGCTCTGGCGGCTGATGAAGTCGTTCTGCGCCTGGGCCAGCCGGTCGGGGTCGCGCAGCAGGTTCAGCCAGGCGGTGGTCAGGGTCTCGCCGACCACGCCGGGGTCGGGAAGCTGGAAGGCATCGCCCTTGGTCTTGCTTTCCAGGAAGTCGGCGAAGGCGGCCTGGGCGCGGCCGAACTGCCGGGTCAGGGTGATCCAGGCCTCCATGGGGTCGGGAGCGGGGTAGTCCTTGTCGGCCATGACGTCCTCCTGGAGCACGTTTTGCTTGCAGTATAGGCCTTTCCCCGGGAAATGCGACGGAAGGCCGCGCTGCCTAAAATATTCCGCAGAAAAACCACGGTTGGCCCGTCTAATGGATGAACGGAACGCCCATGCTATGGTTTTGCTCCGAAGAATTCGGTCCGGAGGGGAGATGGGGATGGTCGTCATACGCAAGACCCTTGGACTGGCGCTGGCCCTCCTGGCCTTGGGCGGTACCGCCCTCGCCGCCGCTCCGGACGCCAAGCCCTCCCCTACCATGGAGCTGGCCCGCAGCCTGATCGATGCCGAGCAGTTCGAGCAGGCGGTCGGCGTGCTCAAGCAGTTGGACAGCGGCGACGGCGCCACCATCGCCCAGATCGATCTGCTGTTCGGGCGCATTTATCTCGCCATCGGCAAGCCGGCCAAGGCGCTGGGTTTTTTCGAGGAGGCGTCCTTCGCCTCGCTGGACGGTGAAGCCGAGGCCTATCTGGGCCTTGCCGAGGCCGATCTTGCTTTAGGCGATCTCGCCAAGGCCCGGCGCAATGCCGGCCTCGCGCTCAAGACCGATCCCGATCTGGTGGCCGCCCATCTGGTTCTGGCCCGCGCCGATCTCCGCCTCGGCAAGGCCGCCGAGGCCGCCGCCCGCCTGCGCAAGCTGCGGAGCGACCGTCCGGATTCCGAAGATATCGCGGTCGTTCTCGCCCGCTACCTCGCCCAGCAGGATGGTGCCGCCGCCGGTATCGCCGAGTTGGAGCGCTTCATCCGGCAGATGCCCACCGCCGCCGCAGCCGAGGATGCCCGGGGGCAACTGCTGTGGGCCGCCGGTCGTAAGGCCGAGGCGGTTCAGGCTCGCACCACCGCCCGCCAGCTTTATCAGGATCGGGGCCAGAGCGGCCGGGCCGAGGCCATGGCCGCCTGGCTGAAGGCGGTGGATCCAGAAGGCAAGCTGGCCCCGCGCGAGGCCACGGCCGCGCCGCTGCCCTTCCGGGTCGAGCCCCCCTCGGCGGAACCGCCCAAACCTACCCTGCAGCCCCGTCCGCCGGTGGAGGCCGACCAACTGCCGCCTCCTCCCCCGCCATCGCTACCGCCGCCGGCCCGCCGCATCACCGCGGCGGTTGCCCTGGCCCATCCCGAGCCGCTGCCCTTCGCCCCCGGCTCGCCCATCTTGACCGGCAGCGGCATCGTGCTGGAAGGCGGGCGGCAGATCATCACCAACCGCCACGTGGTCGAGGGCATGACCGCCATCGCCGTGCGCAACGGCACCGGCCATGTGCGCAAGGCCAGGGTGATCCGCCTGTCCCGGGACGACGATCTGGCGCTGCTGGAAATCGATAGGCCCTTCCCGGAAGGGGCGGTGACGCCCTATTCCGATATCGTCGAGCCGGTTCCCGGCCGGGCCGCCATCGTCATGGGTTATCCCCTGATCGGGGTTCTGGGCGACGAGCAGCCGGCCCTGACCGAGGGCATCGTCGCCAAGTCCATGGGCCTGGGCAACGACCCCGCGACCTTCCAGATCACCGCCAAGATCAACAAGGGCAATTCCGGCGGTCCGGTCTTCGACCGGCGCGGCCATCTGCTGGGGGTCGCCGTCGGCAAGATGGACGGCGGGGCAATCGTCCATCAGACCGGCGACGCGGTGGAAGACATCAATATCGGCATCAAGGGCGGCCGGATCCTCGCCTTCCTCGGCAAGTCCGCCAGTGCCGAGGCTGCGGGACCGGAGATCAGCCTGGAGGAGCTGTATCAGCAGATGCTGCCCCGCGCCGTGCTGATCGCTTCGCAGAAGTGAGGCCGGCGATGAAGAGAGGTGCCCTCCTGCTCGGTCTTCTCCTCACCCTTCCCGGTGCTGCTTCGGCCGAGTGGGTACGGGCGACGGGGAGCTATATCTTCCCGCCGGTGATGCCCGAGGCCGAGGCCTGCCAGCAGGCCGAAAGCCGCGCCCGGGCCGAGGCGGTGCGGCAGGTGACCGGCGAAACCCTGTCGGCGGAGGAGGCCATGCGCTGCACCGACCAGGGCGACGAGGCGGAATGCGTCCGCAATTCCACGGTCTGGACCATGGTGGGGGGCGAAATCCGCTCTACCCGCGACCGCCGCAGCGTGACCACGGTCGAACTGGAGAACTTTCGCAAATGCACGGTGTCGTTCGAGGCCGATGTCTTCGTCGCCGAGGGCAAGCCCGACCCTAATTTCGATATCGGCGTGGTTCTGAACAACGCGGTCTATCGCGACGGCGAGAAACTGACGGTGACTCTCAAGCCCACCCAGCCCATGGCGGTGCAGATCTTCCAATGGTTGCCCTACGAAAATGGTGACGTCCAGGTGACGCGCATCTTTCCCAATCGCTTCGATCCGATGGGGCGCATCGACAAGGCGATTTCGGTTCCCTCCGAGACCGGGGTCAGACGCTACGACCTTAAGCTGAGCTTTCCCGCCGGTCAGCCGGCCGGCCGCAAGATGGTGGACGAATACCTGATGGTGGTCGCCACCCGCCAGCCCATCACGCTGCGCGACAGTTACAGCCTGGAGGACTTCAACCGGGTGGTGGCGGAAATTCCCCTGGGGGACCGCCGCATCGTGCGCCGGGCCTATAATATCGTGCGTGGTGCGCCATGAAACCCGCAGGCGCCGTGGCGCTTGTCCTCACTCTGGCGGCTTGCGGTCCCACCTATGTGAACAAGGGGGACGGCGAGAGCGGCTGGCTGGGCATGAACGAGGTGGAGTTCCAGGTTCACGATGCCTATCAGGCGGCTCCGCCCGATTGCGTCGCGGTACTTCCCCTGACCATCAAGACGCCATCGCAGCCCATGGCCAGCCCCGAGGATGCCGCCAAGGTGCGCCTTTCGCTCTATGCCCACCTCGCTACCCAGTCCAAACGCGGCGTGCGGCTGGAGCGGGTCGATCACCTGTTGGCCGAGGTCAAGGGCGACCGCAAGGCCCTGGCCGAGCGGACCCGATGCGGCGCGGTGATGGAGGGCGAAGTCACCGAATACGGTTCCACCTTCCTGGCGCTGTATTCCCGCGTCGCCGTCGGACTCGACCTCAGGATGATCCGTGTCGCCGATGGGGCGGTGCTGTGGGAGGGCCGCCATACCGCCGTGAGTCATGGCGGCTCGCTGCCTCTCGATCCGGTGGGTGTCGCCATGGGGATCGCCGACGCCGCCAGCAATATACGCGACGAGCAGATCCTGCGGGTGACCGACGACCTCGCCCGTCGTCTGGTCTTCACCATTCCCGATAACCGGGTGGTGGCGCTGGACGATCCGGTGGCCGAGGCGCCCAGGCCGCCGCCGGCCGCCGGTCCCGACGACGTGGCTCTGGCGGAAAAGCTGCTGGCTGAGGGTGATCACGCCGGTGCCCTGGCGGCGGCGGACCGCGCCCTCGCCGTCAATCCCGACCGCTCCGACGCCTGGTTCGTCAAGGGCCGGATACTGATGCTGGATCAGGACTACTCCCAGGCCGAGCCGGCCATCCTCAAGGCGGTGGCGCTGGATCGCGGCAATGCCCGCTACCTCAACGCCCTGGGGGCGGTGAATGCCGCCAGCGGGGCCACCGACCGGGCGCTGGCCGCCTATGACATGGCCATCGAGCTGGACCGCTCCAACGGTTTCGCCTGGTACAACAGCGGCGTGCTGCACTTCAATGCCGGCAATCCGGCGGCCGCGGCGGATTCGTTCTATGGCGCCGGTCTCGCCTATCTCAAGACCGGCGACGCCGCCAAGGCCGAACGGGCGCTCACCGATCTCAGGGACGTCGCCAAGTCGGGCATCCCGGTCCGGACCAGGGTCAAGACCCTCGAGGATGCCCTTTCCGATCTCACCAGGAGGAAGACATGAAACGCTCCGCCCTCTGCGCCGTTCTCGGCGCCCTGACCCTGGCCGCCTGCGCCTCGCCGCCGCCCGGCTCGCCCGCCTGGACCGCCGAGCAGGAACAGAAGAAGCAGGAAGCCCGTGTGGACGCGGTGAAGTCTTCGGTGGACGACCTGCCATCCTGGTATACCAGCCCGCCCACCGACGAATTCGCCCTCTACGCCCCTGGCACCGGCACCTCGGCGGATCTTCAGTTCGCCGAGGACAAGGCGGTGCTTGGGGCCAAGCGCGCCCTTGCCGACCGGGTCAACAGCAAGCTGTCCTCCAAGATGAAGGAGTTCATCTCCGAGTCCGGTACCGGCGAGAACACCCAGGTTCAGGCCGAAAGCGAACGGGTGACCAGCAACCTCATCACCGAGGTCAATCTGTCCGGCTACACCCTCACCCAAAAGAAGTTCGTCCCCGCCGGCAACCAGTACCGGGCCTATGTGCTGCTGCAATATCCGTTGGGCACAGCCAACCGCATCCTGGTGGATCAGGTCAACAAGAACGGCCTGCTCCAGGGCAAGCTGCGCGCCTCCAAGGCCTTCCAGGAGCTGGAGAAGGACATCCAGGACGCCCGCAAGGGCGGCGAGGGCAAGGGCGAGCCGGCGAAGACGGAGTGATGCCGGTGGGGAGGGGCGCTCAGCGCCCCGGCACCGTCTCCCAGCGTTCCGGGGCGGATTTCGGCCTGTCGCGATGAGGGGCCGGCGCCGGCACCGTCTCTGGTGCCGCCGCCGGGACCATGGCCGGGGCGGACGTATTCCCGCGCGCCATCTCGGCGACCGGTGGCGCGGTGGGGGCGGATTTGGCGGTAATCGGGTGATTGGGGAGGTCCGGTGGAGGAGGGGCTCCATGGAACAACGCCACGATTACCACGGCCAGACAGGCGGCGGTCAAGGTGACCGCCAGGGCGGGCCAGAAGAGCCCTCGGGGCTTTGGCCGCGTGATCGGCGCGGCGGCTATGGCGGCGGCGACCAGTTCGGGCGGCGCGGGGCGGTGTCCGGTCGCGATGGCGTCGAGATAGGCGGCTGTCGCGTCGCTCTCCAGCACTTCGGCGGTGTCCGGCTTCAGCGCGGCGGCCAAATGGGCGGCGCGGCCCACATCCCCCGGTGCCGGCGGGGCATCGCCGAACATCCGGTTGAACAGGGCGTGCAGCGGGGAATCCGTCACGGTCTGATGTCTCCTTCCAGAACCATTAGACGGAGGCTCGCCACATTTTGACCGCCGGATGTTGGTCCAGGGTCTGGCGCAGGCGGGTCATGACCCGTTGCTTCAGTTTGTAGACTTCCTCCACCGGGCGGCACATGAGCCGCGCCACTTCCCGCGCCGGGAGGGGCTCGCCGCTGCCCAGCGCGATGTGCAGGTAAAGGCGCTCGGCTTCCGACAGGGCTTCGGCGGCCTGCCGCAGCACCTCGGCCGCCAGGGCCAGAAGGCGCTGATCCTCCTGCTCCAGCAGGGCGGCTTCCGGCGACGGGTGGTCGGAGGGGAGGTCCTCCCATTCCGGCAAGGGGCCGGTGGCCTTGGCGGCGGCGGAGCCGGACTGGCTGCGGATGGTGTCGATCAGCAGCCGGTCAACCATGTGCAGCACGAAGCCGGTGAAGCTGCCAAGGCCGCGATAGGCCTTCAGCCGCCGGTAATCGTCGGCGATCAGCGCCAGACAGATGTCCTGATAGGCGTCGCGGCGGATGTCCTCTCGGTCGGGACCGGGCAGGCGGCGGGTGATGATCCGGCGGATATCGGCGGCGAAGAAGTGCTCGAAGGCCCGCCAGCCGGACTCGGTCCGGGTCGTGAACAGCCGCAGCAGCCGTTCGGCCAGGATTTCGCGGGTGACCAGAGCGACAAAGGTCTCGATCCGGCTGGAGCCGTCATAGGGGCGCAGCCGGCGGAACCCGTCGGCCTGCAACCCGCTCATGACCTCGGCGAAGGCACCGGGCGCCCCGTCGCCGGCCAGCAGGCTGCAAGCGGTCCATACCGTATCGGCGGTACGGGCGGCGAAACGCTCCCAGGCCTGCGGCTTGGCGGCCAGCAGGTCGCGGATGAGTTGGCGATCCCCGGCCGTCCTGGCGCCCATGGCTGGAAGAGTCTCCCGATCAATGGAAGGAAGACTATCCCAGTATCCGGGCGCCACCAAGATGGAGTCAGTTGAAATGAAGGGGCAGGACGACGGTGAAGCCCGAGGGCGGCGGCTGGACATAGACGACGCGCGGCTCCTGGTAGTAGGGGTAGCCGTAGTGCTGCGCCCGCTCCCAGCGTTCGTGGTCCCAGCGTTCGCGCGCCATATGGGCCTGCCACTCCCGTTGGCGTTCCCATTCGCCGTGCTCCCAGGCGCCACGTCCGCGCTCGCCTCGCCAATGATCGTCATCGGCGCGGACGGGGGTGGCGGTCAGCAGGGCGGCGGCAAGGCCGGCGGTCAGCAGCAACGAGGCTAAAAAGGCAGACTTCCTGGGGATCATCTGATCCTCCTGTGGCCCGAAGGGCTCGCTCCCAAATGGTCCGGGGCGATTGGGAAGAATGCTACCCGACAATCATGGCGGGATCGGGACGGCTTTAAGGCAAAGCGGCCGCACTGATGTCGGGGGGCAGGCCGGAAACCTCCGGCGAGGCCGCCGCGATCAGGGGCGGGCTGGCCTGCACCGGAACTGCCGGGGACGGGGGAGGCTGGAGAACGGGAGATGCCGGTGTGACCTGGACCACCGGGGACGGCGGCGGGGCATAGACCACGGTCTGTGGCGGCGGGAGGTAGATGACCCGGGGCGGCGGCGGCGGTGGCGGCGGAAGCGCCACCACGCGGGGACGGTATTCCCCTCGGTAGGGTGGCGGCGATGGCGGCGGGCGATAGCGGGGTTCGTAATAGGCGGGTGGCGGCCGGTCGAAGCGCAGCTCGAAGCCACCTTCGCGGCCAAAGCCGCCGCCGTGGCGCCAGCCATCGGCCTGGGCTGGGGGGGAACCGCCCAGACCGATGGCGAGGACGGCCAGGGCCACCGCGACGTGACCCCAGGTTCTTGAGCGAAGCGGAACTGCCCCCATGGCGCCCTCCCGTGTCGGTTGACCGACCTTATCCTCAAGCTACCCTGACATTATGATCAAATGATGGCTGTGAAGTCCTTAACGCTCGTCGTCTTTTTCGCCCCGCGCGATCTGGGCGATCTGGTCGCGGCCCCAGTAACGCCGGGCGAAATAGGTCATGGTTTCCTTGAGATAGTGATCCAGCTCGTCCCATGAAACCCTGCCGTCGCCATTGCCGTGCGGCGGCTTGTCGGCCTCGCCGCTCATGCCCCGCAGGAAGTATTCGGTGAACAGGGAATGGGTCTCGTCCTGCTCCCAACTGGCGATCTGGTCGCCTGCGGCGGCGGCGATGACGGTCATCCCGGCCGGCGGGACCATTCCCTTGGCGGCGATCAGGATCGGCGAGGCCTTGGCCACCAGCGAACCGGCCTGGGACTGGCCGGAGAAGCAGGCCTCCAGCACCACGGTGATTCCGGCGGCCGGCAGCTTGGCGAGGTTGTCGTAGAGCTGGGGCAGGGGATAGGCGCTGAGGCCGATGCGGCTGGCCTCGGCGTCGGTGGGAACCAGATAGGGACCGCCGCTGTCGCCACCTGGGGCGCCATGGCCGGCATAATAGATGAAGACCTTTGACCGGCCGGGCTTTACCCAGTCGAACAACTGGCCGCGATGGTCCTTGTCGCTGCCGAACACCGCCAGCATCTGGGCGGCGGTCGCGTCGGTCAGGGCGATGATGTTCTTGTCGCGGATGCCCAGCGCCTGGGTGGCGTAAAGGCGGATGCTGGCGGCGTCGGCGTGGGCGGGGCGGACATCGGGGATGTCGTGGCCCTGCCGGGTATAGTCGCCATTGCCGATGATTACTGCGATGTCGTCGGGACGGTCGGGACCCTTGGGAAAGGACAGGGCCAGCGGCGTCTCGAACAGGCGGCCGGGTCCAGGTTGCTGCGGCGTTTGCGCCTCGGTCCGGGGAAGCGCCTTGGCCAGCGAGGCGGCGAGATCGCCGAGAAAGGCTTTGAAGCGGCTGTCGGCCTGCTCGGCTTCGCGCTGCCGCCGGTTGGTATCGGACAGCAGCATGGCCTGGCGCCAGCGGGAATGTTCGGCATCCACCTCCTGGACCAGTTCGCCGCGCTTCAGGGCATATTCGGAATAGGTCAGCCGGCCCTGGCCCAGGGCGGCGACCAGATCGCCGGTGGCGGCCATGCCTCGGGTGAGGAAGGAATTACCCCAGGCGGCGGCCTCGCGGTTCACGCCGTTGGGCAGTGGGGCGTTCTGCAGGAAGGAGTTGATCCGGTTGGCGCAGGTGTTGCGCAGCGAGGCCCACAGGGTGATGGCCTTGCGCTCTTCCGCCGTGGCATAGGTGCTGGTCGGCGTCACCTCCTGGGGCTTACCATTCTTGCGATAGCGCGCGATTTCAACCTTGTGGCGGATGGAATCCAACTCGGCGGTCCAATAGGACTGGTCGCATTCGAACACGATGCGGTCCAGCGCTTCGCGGTTGTCGGACTGGATCTGGTAGATTTCCAGGGAGGAGGCCGCCGGGCGCGAATCGGCCCGGGCCGGCCCGTCCATGGCGGCGGTGGTGGCGGCGAAAAGGGCGAGGGTGGCGAATGTTCTCATGGCCGGCCCCAGGGAGACGGCGCCGGTCGGATTCTGGCGCCGTAAAGTAAGACGGAGCACACAAACTTTTTGACCGCTGGCCGAGCAAACGGCCGCCCGAACCTGACATCACCCTCATATAGTAATGCAAAGCCCCGCCGACGCAAGGCGTTGGCGGGGCTTTGGCCGGCCAGAATGGGTCTACTTGTCGGCGGGCTCGATGACCTCGACGAAGCGAATGGTCTCGAAGGTGCGGCCGAGGGTCTTGGACGCGAAGTTCTTCATGATGGCACCGTCGTTCCAGCGAATCTTGGCGCCCGTCTTGATATCGGCGGCGGGGCCGGCGATCCATTCGTCGCCTTCCGGGCCGGCGACATGGAGGTAGATATAGCCGGGAGCGGGGAAAACCTCCGATACCGTGCCGGAATGGCTGGGGATGGTGACCTTCGTCGCCGGAAGCGGGGGGTGGCCCGCCGGCAGATCACCGGCCAAGGCCGGGGTGGCGATGCAGAGCATGACAGCGTAGGCAAGGTGGGAAATACGCATTTGGCTATCCTGTTGCGGCGAAAAGGCTGGGGGAGGCGTTTCGGCATCCCCCAGGGTCAAACTACCACTTGAACGAGACCGACGTGTAGGCCGAGTGAACTGCATAGGACGGGTTCACTTCGCCGGTCAGGACCTGATTGGCGACAATACCAAACATGGCCCAATCACTGGTGACCAGACGGTCATAGCCATAGCCGAGATGCAGGGTCATACCGGGGGTGAAGTCGTAATCGGCATGCAGCTTGAACGAGTTGAGCAGCGAGGTGACGTTCGG
>Ga0265313_10000142_pt1 | contig 74294 bp, 61 predicted proteins | sample 4123metaG_FD_203122 | JGI IMG/M metagenome (GOLD analysis project Ga0265313, IMG submission 203122) | Rhizosphere microbial communities from Carex aquatilis grown in University of Washington, Seatle, WA, United States - 4-1-23 metaG | ecosystem: Host-associated > Plants > Roots > Rhizosphere >... | reverse complement strand
GCGCGCGACTGCCCGGGCCGCGCGGTGCGAAGGTGCGATCGCGCTCGACGAGCAACGGATCGGCGCGCTCGCCGACTGCACGCCCGAAGCCGAAGCGCAGGCCCACGCGGTGCTCGACGGGATCAAGCAGCTGCGCAAGCACCTCCAGAAGGCCGAGACCGCGGTGAAGGTGCTCGAGGAAGAGGCCGCGACGGCCGCGCGAGCTGCCGACACTGCGCGCCAGGTGGTGGTGCTGCTCGAGGCGGTGAAGGTGCCGAAGGCCGTCCTCACGTTGAACAAGCAGCGCGACGCCGCCGTGGCCGCGCGCGCCGACGCCGCGCTCGCACGCGAAGCGTCGGAAGCCGCGCTCGCCGAGCACGCGCAGGTGACCGAGCAGCTCCCCGATCCCGCGCAACTCCAACAGGCGCTCGATGCCTACTGCCAGCTCGACGAGATCAGCGAGCACCTGGCCGCGCTCACCGAGGCCGAACAGGCCGCGCTCCCCGCGCTCGAAGCCGGGCGCGCCGCGCACGACGAAGCCGTACATGCAGTCGGGCACGCGGAGGCGGCCTTCGAGGCCGGGGTCGAAGACTCCGCGGCCACCGCGCTCGCAGCCGCGCTCGTGGTCGGCGAGCCGTGCCCGGTGTGCGAGCAGGTCGTGCCCCGCAAGCCGAAAGTGCGGGCGGGCGAGAAGGGCAAGGCGAAGAAGGCGCTCGACGCCGCGCGCAAGCAGGAAGCCCAGCTGCGAGCCGCGCTGGAACAGGTCGAGACCGCGGCCGCGAAGACGCGCGCCGAGCACGAGGCCGCGGAGAAGCGGGCGCGGGCGCTCGAGCAGAAAGTGGCGAAGGCGCCCGATGCCGAACGCTTAGCCGCGCAGCTCGCGGAGATCGAGGCGGCCCGCCAGGAGCACGCGGCCCGGCAAGCCGAGTTCCAACGAGCAGTCGGCGCCGAGCGGGAAGCAGGGGAGCGCGTGACCGCGCTCGACCGCGATCTCGCCCAGGCCCGGCAAACGTGCGACGCGCAACGCGATCCGCTCGTGGGCGCCGGCCTCGACGTGCCCGGCATCGGCACCGACTTCGTCGCCGACTGGGAATCGATGGCGGGCTGGTCGGCCGAGCAGGTCCCGACCCACAAAGCGCGCGAGCGCGAGCAGACCGAGCACGCCAACCAACGGGCAGAAGCGGCACGCGTCGCGGTGGCCGAGCTGGTGGAGACCGCGACCGCATCAGGAGTGGAGGTGCCGCGCCGCCCGGCGCCGACGATCTCCGGGCTGCGGGAGCTGGCCGCCGCCTCGGAGAGCCGGGCCACGGCCGAGGCCAACCGCATCGCCGACGGCATCAAGGAGTCGGCCGCGATCACGAAACGGATCGAGACCGCGCGCGACGACGCCAACGTCGCCCGCGAGCTCGCGAAGCTGCTGCGATCGGACCGGTTCGAGCAATGGGTCGTGAACGAGGCGCTCGTCGCCCTCGTGGAGGGAGCGTCGGAGACCCTGGAGCAGCTGTCGAGCAACCAATACGCGCTGGGTGTGGATGACGGCAACGAGTTCGAGGTGATCGACCACCGCAACGCCGACGAGCGGCGCTCGGCCAAGACGCTCTCCGGCGGCGAGACGTTCCAGGCCTCGCTCGCGCTCTCGCTCGCGCTGGCCGATCAGGTCGGATCGCTCGCGGCCGGCGGCGCCGCGAAGCTCGACGCGATCTTCCTCGACGAAGGATTCGGCACCCTCGACCCCGACTGCCTCGACACCGTGGCCGCCACATTGGAGACGCTGGGGAGCGACGCCCGCATGGTCGGGATCGTCACGCACGTGCGCGATCTCGCCGACCGGGTGCCGGTGCGCTTCGAAGTGACGAAGGGCCCCCGCACGTCGTCGGTCACGCGAGTGGACGCGTGATGAAGTTCTCCGTGGACCCGTGGGACGTCGAGTACGGCGCGAGCCTCGGCATCGACCAGCCCGACACCGTGACCGCGCAGCTGGTGGTGGAGCTCGAGCTGCCGGGCGAGGAGTGGCACCCGATCGATCCGGTGGTCGACGCCGACACGCCGAGCCGGATCCTGTTCATCGATGGTGTGCGCCGGATCGACGCCCGCGTCTGGATCGAAGACGCGGCCGGCGACATCTTCCCCGGCCTGTGCGCGTCGTACGCGGCCGGCGCGGTGTGCTGCGACGAGCGGGCCGAGGTGATCGCGGCCGAAGTCGGGCGGGGCGTGTTCTCGACCGCGCCCACCGCGGCCGACATCGTCGCGTCGAAGGCGACCTATCCCGCGCGCATGGCCGCGTCATCCGATGCCGACGGGCTCATGCTCGCGGTGCACGAACGCATGGCGCAGACCGAGGTGTGCATCGCCGAGTCGGCGACGTCCGACACCGAGATCGATCTGATCGTGATCGACGGGCCCCTGCGCGGCCGCCAACACCTCGAAGGGGCGATCGGCTTCATCAAGAGTCACGCGGTCGCGTACCTCCCGCCCGAGCTCCACCGCATGGTCGGCAAGTTGACGAGCGGGCAGCGCACCCCAGTGTTCACGATCGGCACCACGTGGAGCCGCCACGCCTGGTACTTGCGATTGCCCGGGCCCGAGGGTTCGCCGTGGGCGGGCATCGTGCGGTGCGAATGCTCGTCGGACCTCGCGCCGGAGGCGGCGATCGCGCTGGCGAACCGGGCCAGCGCCGCGCTCCCACGCTTCGCGTCCGAAGCCCACAAGGACACGCGCGCGCCGCAGAACCTGTATCCGATCGCCGGTCTCGAACGGGAGCTCCGGCGCCGCCTCGGAGACCAGGCCCTGCTCTACCGCAGCCTCCGCCAGGTCGCCCGGTCGTCGCTGTAGAAATGGCCGAGCGGCCGCGGCCGGTGCCTGTGTACGTCAATCTGACGTACACTGGGGTCGTGGACACGAAATCGGCTCGATGGACGCTCAGGGTCACGCCCAAACAGGACGCCGTGCTTCGTCGCGTGCTCGAGGCGACGGGTGAATCGCTGAACGAATACGTCGTGCGCCACGCACTACAGGCCGCGGAAGCCGATCTCGCCGATCGAAGAATCTTCGCCCTCGACGACGCGGCGTGGGATGACCTACAGGCCGTGCTGGACCGGCCGGCGGTACGGAAACCGGAACTGGCCAAGCTCCTCGCCGAGCCATCGATTTTGGAGCGCTGATCCGGTACTCGGGACCGAAACTCCTCGAACCCGACCACGACGTCGACGAGTTCGACTGTGGTGTTGCCAGTCTCAACGCATGGCTCCGCGACCGCGCCGTGCGCAACCAGCGCGAGGGCGGGAGCCGAACATGGGTCGTTACCGAAGGACCGCGCGTCGTGGCGTTCTACGCGTCGAGCGCGGCGGTCGTGCTGAGAGCGGATGCTTCGAAGCGGACGGGAAGGAACCAGCCGGATCCGCTTCCGGCGATCCTGCTCGCGCGCTTGGCAGTTGACTCAGAACACCAGCGTGCCGGGCTCGGCGGAGCTCTCCTGAAGCACTTCATCTTGAAGTCGCTCGAGGTCGCGGAAATCACCGGCGTTCGCGTGCTTCTCGTGCACGCGAAAGACAGTGACGCCGCTCGCTTCTATCAGTCTCGCGGGTTCGAGCGATCGCCAGTCGACGATCTCGTGCTCATGCTGCTCGTAAAGGACGTGCGCGCGCTCTGACGTGATGCCCACGGCCCCTCGTCATGATCCGGGCGCCATGTCTGGATATTCGGACAAAGGCGCGTTGTCGTGATCTTCAGACATTGCAACATCCGGAGCGAACACGCGCCCGAGAATTGACGAGCGTCACGACCCGCCGCGGTATTGGGTGGCGGCGGGTCGTGACACGAAGCGTCGTGGTATGTGCTCCCTCGACTCAGGCCTTCACCGCGGCCGACGCCTGCGACGACGGGCCGGTGCCGCGGCTGTTCGTGGCCGTGACGGTGCACCTGTAGACCTTGCCCGCCGAGAGTCCCGTCACCGTGATCGGGCTCGCGTTGGCCGTCTTCGTCTTGGTCGCGCCGTGGTTCGACGACACGCAGGTCGCGGTGTAGCTCTTGATCGCCGCGCCGTTGGTGCGGGGCGCCGCGAACGACACCTTCAGCGATCCCTTGCCGATCCTCGCCGCCTTGACCGCCGGCGCGGCCGCGGGAGCGCCGATCGTGACCGCGGAGGTCATGACCGAGGCCGGGCCCGCCTTGCTGCCGTTCTCGGCGGCCACCGTGAACGTGTACTTGCCGCCGTTGACGAGCCCGCGGATGACGGTGGTCGTGTTCACGCCGGGAATCAGGGTCGGAGTCTGCGCCACGCCGTTCAGGTACGGCGTGACGATGTAGCCGGCGACACAGCCCGTGGCCGGCGCCGCCCAGCTCACGGCTGCGCCCGGGAACGCTTCCGACGCGGCCGACGGCGACCTCGGTGCCGACGGTGTCTCAGTGCACCCGCCGCTGCCTCCGCCACCACCACCGCCGCCGTTGTTCGCGGCGGGGTAGAACACGTTCGTCGACCCCGACGGTCCGCTCGTGCCGATCGCGTTCGTCGCGGTCACGTAGCACGAGTACGGCGTGCCACCCTGCAGGCCTTGCACGGTGATCGGGCTGCCCGTACCGGTCGCGGAGATCTGCCCGTAGATGGTCAGTGACACGCAGGTGGCGGTGAAGCTCGTGATCGGGCTTCCGCCGTTGGCGCCGGGCGTGAACGACACGAGCAACGCTCCGAAACCGCCCGACGAGGCCGTGCCGATCGTCGGCGGGCTCGGCGCAGTCGCGGTGCCACCCGAGCACGCGCCGGCGAGGTTGCTCGTGACCAACCAGGTGCTGAACACCACGCCGGTCGACACCTTGTCGCCCGAGCCCGGACCGACGGGGCCGGGCCCGCTGGCGGCGCCCCACCAGTTGCACGTCGCGTTGAAGGTCGAGCTCTGCGGCGCCGACGGCGTCGCGTTGCTGGCCCCGATCGTCGAGTTGCCGGCGATCGAGTTGCGGTTCGCGGTGAGGTGCACGGTGAACGCGTCGGTCGTGTTCAGCGAGCCGGGCGGCGCCGGTGGGCCCGGACATCCGACTCCGGGGCACGTGTCGACCGCTTCGATGCCCGTAGGGTTCCCGCTGATCGTGTTGCCGGTCAGCGTCGCCGTGACGTCGGCCTGGGAGTTCAACTCGCCCTGCGCCGCGATCACACCCACGCCGTACGGCGCCGTGCCGTTGTTGGTGATCGAGTTGTTGGTGACGCTTGTGCTGCCCTCGTCGAGGAACAGGCCCTCCTCGCGGTTCAGGTTCACCGTGTTGCCCGAGATGGTCGAGGTTCCGGTCAGCTCGTCGGTGTAGATACCGATGTCGTTGCCCGTGACCACATTGTTCGTGGCCGAGACCGCCGGCACCGGGCTCTCACCCAGGCTGTTGAACAGGAGGATTCCGGCCGACTGCGTCTGCGTCAATGGATTCGGACCGCACGACGGGTGATTGCACTCGTTACCGCTCACGGTGCTGCCGCTGATCGAGCCGGACGCACCGCGGGCGATCTCCACGCCGTTCATGGCGATGTTCGTGCTCAAGCCGGGGAGCTGGTCGCCTTGAATCACGCTGTTCGTGATCGTTCCGCTCGAGCCGGAGCCGTCGACGACGATGCCGCCCTTCTGGTAATCGAGCACCTTGATGTTGTTGGCGATCAGGTTTCCTTTGAGTCCGAGCAAGTCCGATCCGGCGCGAATACCGATGCCCTGCTGGCAACCCCACAGGCCCGAGCCCGCGCTGTTGTAGACGTTGGTGACGGTGCTCGCCGAGATGTTCAACGTCTCCGAGTCCAACACGAACGCGCCGAAGATCTGGTCGTTGCAGCCGGAGCCGGCTTCTTCGCCGGCCGCCCCGCCGGAGATCGTGACGCCGCTCACCGTGACCGTGCTCCCGGTCGAGCCGCACACGGTCAGGACCGCGCGCGATGCGGCTGCGATGCAGAGGTTGTCGGTCATCGTCGCCGGACCCTGGATGGTCGTCGACGCGGCACCGGCCCCGGTGATCGTGACTGCCTTGTTGGCCAGCACCTGCTCGGTGTAGGTGCCCGCGGCGACATTGACCGTGCCGCCCGGCGTCACCAGGTTGACACCCTCTTGCACGGTCTTCGCGGGGTCGGTCGCGGTACCGGTCGCGCCGTCGTGCCCGGTCGTGCCGTTCACGTAGCAGACCGTCGTGCAGTTGGGCTCGAAGTCGTACACGGTGTTCGCGTTCGAGATGCCGATCGTGAAGTTGTCGATGTTGCCGGCGAAGGTGCCACCGGTGCCGAGGTTGGGCCCGACGCCGTACTTGATCCGCGCCGTCGGGTAGGCCGCCGTGATCTGGGCCCACGAGGCGTTACAGCCCGCGGCCTGGAAGTTGCAGTTGAAGAGCGTGCCGGCGCCGGTGTTCGTTGTCGAGTACCAGGTGCCGTCGGCGGGGTTCATCGCGTCCCACGTCTGCCAGGTGTTGTTGACGACGAGTCCGGCGGTCGGAATGAAGACGAACGTCGTGTACGACGCACCAGTTCCGGCGTAGTCGGTCTCGATGTTGTATGACGGGTACGTGCCCGTGCCGACGCGGTACGCCGAGAAGCTCAGCGCCGTGATGGTCGACAGGGGAGTCCACGAAGAGAGGGGCGCGGGGCTGGTTCCGCACGTGGCGATGCCCCCCTGACAGACGCCGTACGAGTAGTTGTTGAGCCACTCGTGGTTGCCCGAGCCGATGGTCATTGCGAGCGAGCCCGTACCGCCGGGCGGCGTGGCGGGGCCGGTCACGAACGAGTAGGTGCCGGTGTTGCTCGTGGCCTCCAACGCCCAGATGCCGCTGGGGTTGCCGGGGTAGACCGCGCCCGACCCGACCACCACGGTGGTGGATGTGGTGGCGCTCGCCGGCGATGCGGCCAGCCCGACGGCCGCAACCGCGCCGAGCATGGCTACCGAGACGACGACGCTCGAGAGCTTCTGAAACGACCGCAGACGCATGTGTCCCCCAATAGGCACAAGTGCGCGGGCCGCCCAGCTGACATCCCCGCGCCTCTATTCAAAGGAATTCGCGAGGCCACCGCTATGGGCCGGCGCGGGTGGAATTGGAAGGGGGTATGAAGCGTCGTTATCCGTTGGAATTCGCGGCCTTAAGCCACCTCGTTGTTCGATCGTTGATCGGAAACCCGCGATACCCGGACGACGTGTCCGGCTAGGTGTACGGACAGCCTCCGTAAAATTACGAATTTTGGGTGTGATGCACGCCCTCGAATTCGTAGTAAAGGCTCGACCCGTTGTCCGGTCAGATCGCTAACAGGCTGCCGGTACCGGAGTGGGATCCGACGCCGGCGTGCCCGACGGTGGCGCAATGGAAATCGTGCCGTGGCCGTTGAGCGCGTCGAGGACCGACTGCGCGGTGGGGGCGAGCGCCAAGCCGCTCGTCCCCGACGGCTCGATCGGCAACGTCATCGCGACCATCGCGTGGTAGCTGCGCAACGCGTCGAAGTAGCGGAGGGCGTCGTCGGCAGTGAAGCCGGAGTCGACGGTGACATCGGCGAAGAGCGTCCGCAGGAGCGGCCGGGGATCGGTCGAGAGCCGGGACTCGGCCGCCGCCGCCAGTTGGCGCAGCGCCAGCTGCTGACGCCCCATGCGACCGAGATCCGCCGTCGGGTCCTCCTTCCACGTCTGGTCGAGCCACTCGAGGTGGCGGGAGCGCACGAACGCGAGAGCCTGATCGCCGGTGAGCGTGACGCATCCGGCCGGTTCCGACAGGCCGCTGTAGGTGTCGCGCGCGGGCTCGGGGAACCGGATGCGGAGTCCGCCGAGATGATCGACCAGCGCGGCGAACTGCGGGAATTGCACTTCGATGACATGGTTGATCGGCACGCCCAACGCCCGGGTGATCGTGTCGACGAGCAGCTGGACTCCGCCCCGATTGCCGTTGCAATCGAGCTGATCGTTGAACGCGGCGTTGATCTTCTCCTGCCCGCACCCGGGGATGTCGACGAGCAAATCCCGCGGGATCGACACCATGAGAACGTGACGGGTCGATGGATCAATGCGCACGAGGATCATCGTGTCGGTGCGGGCGCCGGAAACCGCGTCGGGGGTTCCGAATTGCTGCTGCTCGCCCGGGCTGCTCACGAACGCACGCGAGTCGCTGCCTACGAGGAGGAACACCTGGGGCTCGGTGGCCGGTGCGTCGGCGAGCGGGGCGACCGCAACCACGTGCGACGGCTTCACGGAATTCACGCGCGCTCGGGTGACCAGCAACGCGCCCGCGACCACCGCGACGGCCACCGTGCCGGCGATCAGCGCACGCATCGTGAACGACCGGACCCGCCGGGGCGAGTCGGTGGCCACCGCCGCGACGAGGTCGAGGGGTTCCGCATCCCACCTCGCCCGCGCCGCGTTGCGCGCCGCCGGGCTCGGCGCCTCGACTGCGCGCCGCATCGAGCGCAGGGTCTCGAGCTCGTCGGTCATCGCAAGTTCTCCAGTTCGACGCGTAGGCGCGCTCGCGCCCGGTGGATTCGGGATCGGACCGTGCCCACCGGGATGTCGAGCGCGGTGGCGATGTCGTCGTAGGTGAGGTCGGCCCAGACCATGAGGAGCAAGGCGTCGCGGTCGGCCTTGGCGACGCGGCCGAGCGCCCGGGCCACGGCTACCTCGTCGAGGCGGGGATGGATGTCGATCCCGAAGGGGTCCACTCCGTGCTTGGCGTACGCGCGCCAAGCCGCCCGCTCCCGCCGGCGGTGCCGGCGGATCAAGTTGGTGGCGATCCCGTAGAGCCACGGCCGGGCGTCGCCGACGTCGGTGAGGAAGCGGGCCCGCTGCGCGAACGCTTCGGAGAACACGCTCGCCGCGATGTCGTCGGCCGCACCCGAGCCCAGGCGCCGGGCCACGTAGCGGTGGATCGCGTCGAAGTGCCGCTCGAAGATGACGCCGAAGTCGGCCGGCCGTTCGAGCGACTTCGCGATGCGCTCACCGTCGTGGATCTCGACCCCGGCCATATCTCCGCACTTGCCACTCCGGCGCCGAATGGTTCGCGGAAGCGTTCGCCGTGATTGACCCGCCGCGCGATGGTTGTTTGACTTGCCGCCCGTGACCGTCTTCGACAACGCCCTGCTCGACCAACTCGGTCAACAGGGCGATCCCGTGGGCGACGAGGTGATCGCGAGGCACGCGGCGGAGCGGCCCGACGACCATCCGCGCGACATCGTCCGCAGCGTCGCCCAACACCTCGAGCTGCCCCCCGAGCAACGGTCCCCGGCGATCAGTCACTACCTGCACGAGCATCCCGAGTTGCCGGCGTGGGCCGACCCGGGCGTGATCCGCGACGCCAACGAGTTCTTCGGCCTCTGGGGACTCGAGATCGGCGGCGCACTCTTCCTCGCGTCGCTGCCGGAGGCCTACGCCGCCGCTCGGGGCGCGCGCGTGCTCACCCTCACGGCCCGGCTGGTAACGAACCCGTTGCGGCGCATCGACGAGACGGCGCAGCTCGTGTTCGACGTCATGCAGCCGGGCGCGTTGGAGCCACCCGCCGGCGCGGGCTACCTCGACGCGCGGCGCGTACGCCTCATGCACGCGGCCGTGCGTTACCTGATCCTGAACGATCCCGACGTCGCGCGGACCAACGATCCCGACGCGCCGCCCGGCTCGTGGTACGTGCCGGGCGGGGTGCCGCTCAACCAGGAGGACATGCTCGGCACGCTCATGACGTTCACCACCGCCGCGTTCGAGTCGCTCGACCGTGAGTGTGTGCCGTACTCGCGCGCGCAGGCGGAGTCGTACCTCCACGCGTGGTGCATCGTGGGCGAGCTCCTCGGCATCCACCCGCATCTGCTGCCGATCGGCCTCGACGACGCGATCGCGCTCACGACCCTCATCCGGCAGCGGCAACAGCGCCAAAACCCCGACGGCGAGCTGCTCACCTCGGCCCTCGTCGGCTCGCTGGCGGAGAGCATGCACCTGCACCTCTTCGAGAGCCTGCCCGCGTCGGCAACCAGGTGGCTGATCGGCGACAAGGTCGCGGCGATGGTCGGCATCGACCACAGCGGATGGACCGATGTGCTGTTCGAGCCGCTGAGCCGGCTGATGCGCCTCGTCGGCCTGTTCGAAGTGCACGGACGGCTGGCCCGCCGCCTGACCAACCGCATGACCTTGCAGATCCTGCGCGATTACCTGCGCGCCACCCGCAGCGGCGACCGACCACCGTTCACGATTCCGCGCGAGCTCAAGTCGCGCCTCGACGCCACGTCGCCTCGGTGGGGCCTGTAGATGCCGCAACGCCGTCGGATCGCGATCCTCGGGGGCGGCGTCGGCGGCGTGGTGACCGCCTTCGCGCTGTCGAGCACGGAGGAGCTGCGCGACCGGTTCGAGATCACGCTCTACCAACGGGGCTGGCGGCTCGGCGGCAAGGGGGCGAGCGGCCGCAACCTCGCGCTCGGCGCTCGCATCGAAGAGCACGGCCTCCACATCTGGTTCGGTTACTACGACAACGCGTTCCGCCTGATGCGCGAGTGCTACGAGGAGCTCGGCCGCCCCGCGGGCGCGCCGCTGGCGACGATCGACGACGCGTTCAAACCCGGCTCCACTGTCGTGCTCTTCGACCGTCAAGGCGCCGGCTGGGAATCGGTGAGCCGCACCTCGCGTGAGCACCCGCTGAAGCCGGGCGGTCATCACGAGTTCCCGACGTTTTGGCAGCTCACCGCGATCGCCTTGCGGTGGGCGCGCCGGGAGTTCGAGGCGGCCGGGCCGCACGAGCATGCACCGAAGTGCCATCTTCCCGAGTGGGCCCACCGCCTCGCGGAAGAGCTCGGCCACCCGCTGCGGGAGCTGCTCCACGGATGGGAGCACGTGATCGAGCTCGCGCTCCGGCTGGCGGTCGCGACGGAGCACACCTCGGAGCACGAGGGGTTGATGTGCAGGCTCCTCGAGGATCTGCGCCACTTCGCGTGGGTCGACTTCGCCGAGCCGCGGGTCGCGACCGACATGCCCGCCCGTTTCTTCTTCACGTCGCTCGACGCGGTCGTCACCGGGCTCATCGGCATGCTCCGTGACGGTGTGCTCGACGACGGTTTCGCCGCGATCGACGACTACGAGCTGTCGGAGTGGTTGATGCGCCACGGCGCGACCGCGCTGACGATCGGAGCTTCCCCGGAGACGCGTGCACCCCTGTTGCGGTCGTTGTACGACTTGACCTTCGCGTTCGACGAGGGCCGAGTGTCGCAGCCGCTGTTGTCGGCGGCCGTCGGGGTGCACATGGCGATCCGCATGCTGTGCACCTACAAGGGCGCGATGTTCTACAAGATGTGCGCGGGCATGGGCGACGCGGTGTTCGCGCCGTACTACGAGGTGCTGCGCCGACGCGGCGTCGACATCCGGTTCTTCCACTGGGTCACCGGGCTCGACGCCTCGCCCGACGGCGAGCACATCGACGAGATCTCGCTCACCCGCCAGGCTCGCCCGAGCGCGGGGGACTACCAGCCGCTGGTCGACGTGGCCGGGCTCCCGTGCTGGCCCAACGAGCCGTGCTGGGACCAGCTGGTCGACGGTGATGCCTTGCGCGACCGCGGCGCCGACTTCGACGCCGCGCCCGTTCTCGACGCCGGCGCCGAGAACGGTGACGCGATCGTGTTGCACCGCGGTCGTGACTTCGACGATGTCGTGCTCGCCATCCCCCTCGGAGCGCTCGGCCCGATCTGTCGCTCGCTGGTGGCCGGCAGCCGGAACCCGCGCCTCGCCGGCGCGATCGCATCGGTCAAGACCGTCGCGACCCAGGCGTTTCAGCTCTGGATGCGCGAGGAGGTGGGCGCGCTCGGATGGAAGGCCGGCACGTACGCGTTGTCGGGTTCCTACGTGGAGCCGCTCGACACCTACAGCGACATGTCGCAGGTCCTTCCGACCGAGACCGGGCCGCCGGCGGCCGGGGTGAAGAGCGTCGCGTACGTGTGCGGGGTCCTCGCCGATGCCGAGTGCGGAACGGTGACCGACACGACCGCGCGGGTGCGCGAGCACGCGTCGGAGTTCGTCCGGCACGACGCGTCGCCGCTCTGGCCCCTCGTGTGCGGTCCCGACGGACAGCTCCGGTGGGACGTGCTGTTCGACCCCCACGACGGTGTGGGCGAGGCCCGGCTCGCGGCGCAGTTCTTCCGGGCGAACGTCGACTCGAGCGAGCGGTACGTGTTGTCGCCGCCCGGCACGTCGAGCGCGCGCCTGCCCGCCGACGGATCCGGCTACGACAACCTGTTCGTCGCCGGCGACTGGACGCAGAACGTGCTCAACGTCGGTTGTGTCGAGGCCGCGACGATCTCGGGGCTGCAGGCCGCCCGAGCCATCTCGGGTGAGGCGTTCCCGATCGTCGGCGCGGACGACGCCTGGATCCGGCGCCGCTGACCGAGCTCAGCGCAAGGCGTGGATCACCGCACACACGTCGCGGCTCTCCGCCGGCTTCACGACGTCGCGCAGCAGCACGCGCACGGGGAGAACCGGGTCGACGATCTGGGGTGCGAGATCGACGACCTCCGCGTCGAGCGCGGCGACCGCGGCCGTGAACGCGTCGCCGGTGAGCGGCGCGAGGTGCTCGGCAACCTTCCACGACCGGTCCCGCACGTCGCGGATCACGATGTCGACGATGTCGTCGTCGAGGTGGCCGAGGCAGTCGAGCTCGCGGATCCGCGGCGACACGGAGTCGACGTGCAGCCGGTCGAGGTCCACCAGCGACGCGAGGATCTTGTCGACCTCCTCGAAGTCGCCCAACAGGGTCGGCAGCTCGGAGCCCGGCGCGACGGTTGCCGCGGCGACGCCGAGGTCGAGGCGCATGTGCGCGTTCACCGCGAGGAGGATGTGCTGGAGAATGATCAGCTCGTCGTTGGTGACCGCCGCGAACGACGCCAGCCACGATCGGGTCGGCGTCTCGCCCCGGCGCCAGCTGTCGAGCGCGTCGAAGTAGCGCGACGCGAAGACGACGTCGAAATGCGCCATCCGCGTCGGGTTCGCGAACCGGCCGGCGGGGATCGCGGCTTTGATGGATGCGGTCACCTGCCGGTAGATCGCCGGGAAGTAACCGAGCGGCGTCGCTTCCTTCTCGCACTGTGTGATCACGTCGTCGAAGGCGGTCAACACGTCGTCGATCGTCGAGAGCTCACTGAGTCGCGGCACGGGCACCTCCGTCGTCGTGATCTTGCAACAATGCTCCGGCGTTCTTCTCGATGAGGCCGTACCCGCAGCGCCGGCCCGTCTCGAACGCGCACTCCAGGAGCGGGCGCGCGTCGGCGTCGCGACCGGAGTCCTGCAGCACTTGGCCCCAGCCCGTCTGCGCCAGTGCGGTGAAGTACGGCGTGCGCATCCGCTCGTGCATCGCGATCGCGCGCGCCAACATGTCGTCGGCCACATCGAACGCGCCCAACGTTGCGTGCAGCAGGCCGAGCGACCACGAGACCGCGCCACCGAAGCCGCCGCCCGACTGCGCGAACTGGCCGTCGTACGGCTCGAGGAGCCCGAGGAGCTCGCACGCGGCGACCCGATCGTCGAGGTCGTGGGCGATCCGCGCCCACACCGCGAGGCTGGTCATCCACGAGCCCTCATAGGGAATCGAGTCGAATCCGCGGTCGAGCGCCTCGTCGAGCAGCGCCCGGGCCGGCGCGGGCTCGCCGACGTCGAGGTGGCACCGGGCGAGGATCGCGGAGAACCCGAGGATGCCCGGGTTCGCCGCGACGAGCTGGCCGACCAGGGGGATCAATTCGGCCGACCGGCCCTGTTGGAGCCGGACCGCGGCGAGCTGCGAGCCGTACCAGCTGAACGCGTCGGGCTGACCGGTGTCGATGCCGAACTGCAGGTTGGCGTTCGCCTTCGCCTCGGCCGTTTGCAGGTCGTCGCCGAGGAGCGAACGCAGGATGTCGAACGCGCCCCCGAGCCAGACCAGCGTCGGGTCCGGATGGTTGGTGACGATCTCGCGCATGTGTTCGAGCGCGCGGTCGGCCGCGTCGATGTCGCCCTGCTGGTAGCCGGCCGCGCACAGGTTCCCCGCGGCCATGAACGCGGCCAACGGATCGCCGATCTCACGCGCGAGCTCGCTCGATTCGGTCGCCAGGCGCACGCGCAGCTCGAGCGTGTGGGGTCGCCAGCCGGTACCGGGGTGCGTCAACGCGCGCAACAGGGTGGCGGGATCACCGAGGCGGCGCGCCATCGCGATGCCGGCCGCACCCAGCTCCTCGGCGCGCATCCAGTCGACGGAGTCGAGCTCGGTGGCGAGCGTCCCGAGGAGCAGCGCGCGTTCGCCGGAGTCGGCATCGCCGACGGCCTGCAGTGCCGCTTCCAGCACCTCGACGCGCTCCTCGTCGACCGCGCCGACGACACTGACGATGCCGCGGTTGTTCGCGAGCGCCGAGCGCACGAGCAGCTCCGTGGCACCGGCGCCGGCCGCCCAGCGACCGACCGTGAGCAACGTCTCGCGCGATGCGGCGTCGCCGAGCAGGCGTTGCGCCTCACCGAGGCGGAGCTGGAGCTCAGTTCGCGCGCGCTCGTCGTGAACGGGTTGCGCGTCGAGCAGCGCCAGCGCGCCGCTCACCCACGCGATGACCGGCGACGGCGCGAGTCGGGCCAGCGCGTCGTCGGAGGCGGCGAGCACGATGCGCACGACCCGTTCGGCGTCGCCCCGGGTCGCCCCGGCGAGCGCGTGGTGCGCGATCTCGGCGATGCGCTGCCCGGGCTCGAGCCCGAGGAGGTCCTCGAGCACCTCGGCCACGCGGGCGTGAGTACGGCGGCGGCGCGCACTGCCGAGTTGCTCGTACAACGTCTGCTGTACGAGCGCGTGGGCGAAGGAGAACCGCTCGACGATGCCCGGCAGCTCCACGATGAGGCCGGCGCGCGTCGCTTGCTCGAGCGAGTCGAGGAGCGTGTCCTCGTCGACGGGTTCCATCTGGGTGAGCACGTCGAGCTCGAACTCGCGTCCGAGCACCGACGCAGTGGTCAGCGCGTGGTTGACAACTTCGCCGAGCCGGGCGACGCGCTGGGCGATGGTGTCGCGGAGGGTTTCGGGCAGGTCGAGCGCATGCAGCCCTTCGCGGAGCTGCCAGCCGTTGGTGCGGCCCGAGAGCGCGCCCGATTCCTGGAGGTGCCGCAACACTTGACGCACGAACAGCGGGTTGCCGCCGGTCTCGTCGCCCAGGCGGCCGGCGAGCTGATTCGTGTCGTCGTCGGGCATCTCGGCGCCGAGCAACGGGAGGAGCTCCCGCACCGAGTCGTCGGGGAGGCCGGCGAGCGCGACCCGCTCCACGTTGGAGCCGCGTTCGAGCGCGACGCGCAGCTCGGCGAGCCGGGCCTCCGCCGCGAGCTCTCCGGATCGAGCCGTCACCAACAGGAGCAGTTGGGCCGGATCGGCCCGCGCCGCGACGTGCACGAGGAGCTGATGCGTCGACGCGTCGGCCCACTGGATGTCCTCGATGACGAACACGACCCGCTCGACCGCGGCGGCGCGGTCGAGGAGGTCGGCGACGGCGGCGAACATCTGGGCCCGCTCGGAATCCGGGGTGCTCTCGCGCGGCTCGTCGACTGCCGCGCGCATCCGCAGCGCGGGCGTGAGCCGGGCGAGCGAACCGTGGTGCAACGCGGTGTGCGCGCGGAGCACGGCGTCGGGCGCGTGGGCGACGTAGTGCCCGAGTGCCTCGGCGAATGGTTGGTGCGCGAGCACGCTCTCCTCGTCGCAGCGTCCGTACAGCACGGTGGCGCCCGAGGCGCTCAGCGTGCTCGCCACGCGCGCGACCACCGACGTCTTGCCGATGCCGGGCTCGCCTTCCACGATCAGGACGCGCCGGTGCAGGTCGGAGATCGCGGCGCCCGCGCGCAGCATGCGGTCGATCTCCGCGCCGCGGCCCACGAACACCTCGGGCGCTTCCGGCAGCCCGGGCGGGAGTGGGATGCCGGTTGCCGGCTTCGGGCTCGAGGTGGGCGCCGAGCGACCTTCCGGGCGGCCGTGCGCCGGAACGAGCGCGTAGACGGTCTCGGGGCGTTCGATGTCACGGAGCGTCTGCAAGCCCAGCTCCACGAGCCGCGCCCCGTCGGGCAGCTGGTCGACGACCATCGCGGCGGCCGCGCCGCTGAGGAGGATCTGGCCGCCGTTGGCGAGCGCGCGGAGGCGAGCCGCACGGTTCACCGTGCGTCCGTAGTAGTCGCCCTCTCGTTCGATCGCTTCACCGGAATGGATCGCCGATCGCACGACGATCTCGACATTGTCGGCCCACCGTTCGGCCAGGAGCGCCGCGTCGAGCGCGAGCGCGGCGCTCATCGCGTCGCTGACTCGCGAGAAGACGTTGAAGGTGCTGTCGCCCTCGCCCCGCGCCTTGAGCGTCGTCCCGCCGTTGCTGCGCACGGTCTCCTCGACGAGCTCGTCGTGCCGGGTGACGGCCTGCGCCATTGCCTCGGGCTCTCGTTCCCACCTGAGGGTCGAGCCGACGATGTCGGTCAGCAGGAACGTCACGACACCGGTCGGGAGTGATCCGGCGCGCTCGGGAGCTGCCGCGCCGGTTTCGAGGGTCGCGTCGCGGCGCAGGATCGCGGCTTCGAGCTCGGCCACCCGCGCGTCGGGTTCGAGGCCGAGCTCGTCGCGGAGATGCGCGCGCAGCCGCTGGAACGAACGCAGGGCGTCGGCCTGCCGGCCGGAGCGGTACTGCGCGAGCATCAGCTGCTCCCAGAGCCGCTCGCGCAGCGGCGCGTCGCCGACTGCGGCTTCCGCATCCGCGGCGACGCCGCGATGGTCGCCGAGCGCGAGGCGCACTTCGAAGTAATCCTCGAGCGTGCTGTGGCGCAGCTCGTCGAGGCGGGTGGCTTCGGTCCGGGCCCACATCGCGTCGACGCCCGCCAGCGCGGGCCCGCGCCAGCGCGCAAGCCCCGACCGGAACGCGTCGGCGGCGCCCGGAAGGTCGCCCGAGCTGCGGCGTTCGCGGCCGGTGTCGACGTCGGACGAGAACGCCATCGCGTCGTACTCGTGGGGTTCGACCTCGAGGAGGTATCCGCCCGCCCGCGAGTGCAGCCGCTCACCAACCAGCTTGCGCAACTGCGAGATGTGGCTCTGCAGCGTGCGCGCCGCGCCCGGCGGCGGCTCGCCCTCCCACACGTCGTCGATCAGGCGATCGGTGGCCACCACGGCATTGGCATCTACGAGCAAGCGCGCGACCAGAGCCACTCTCCGTTTCCCGGAGAGCTCGATCTCGCGTTCGCCCTCGCGAGCGCCCGGCGCGCCGAGCAACAGGAATTCCACTGCTCACCATCCCAGCCGCCGGCGATTCTACGAAGGTGCGAAATGCAGCGAAAGCTCGTTGCAGCGCGCCTGCAGCGGGGCTGCACCGGCGGGGCCGATGCTGGCTTCCAACACCAAAGATTGGAGACACGAAATGGCCACTATTGGGACAAGAAACGCCGGTCGCCCGTCGGACGCGCTCCGCGAGATGGCGCTGTTCGCCGGCTGCACCGCCAAAGAGCTCGCCCGAGCCGACAGCCTGTTGTTCGAGGTTTCGATCCCCGAGGGCACCACCATGTGTCGCGAGGGTGAGATCGGGGAGCAGGTGTTCCTCATCGCGCGGGGCGAGGCCATCGTGTCGATCGGCGAGCACGCGATCGCCACGCTGGGCCCGGGCAGTTTCTGCGGCGAGCTCGCCATGCTCGACGGCGCCGCCCGGGTGGCGACGGTGATCGCGGCGACCGACGTGGTGGCGTTCGTCGCGACCCGCGTGGAGTTCTCGACGCTGCTCGCCGAGATCCCGGCGATCACGCGCCGGATGATGACGACGATCGGGAGCCGGCTCCGGCTCGCGGATCGCGCGCTCTCGCCGGCGGCCGGCGCGGACAGCCGGCCCGGTCAATGACCGTGCCGCGACGCGGGCCTGCCGAGTGAGAGGCCCTTGACCAGGACCGGCTTCTCGCGATCTCGGTGGACGATCACGCGTGCGGAGTCTTGAAAGCGGCACGGTCGAGTGTTGGGCGGGGTCGGCGCCGCCCGTCAGTCGCGACCCGGACCGTCGGCCGTCACGTCGGGCGCCGGCAGTCCGTTCATGACCTCGATGATCCGGCGCACGATCGGCGCCGCGGTCTGCGCTCCGAAACCGGCCTGCTCGACCACGGCCACCACGACGTACTCGGGGGCATTCGCCGGGAACATCCCGACGAACAACGACGTGTCACCCTTGCCGGTCACCTGCGCGGTGCCGGTCTTGCCCGCGACCGCGACCGTGCCGAACGGGAAGCCGCTGAACGCCTGCGACGCGGTGCCCGGCGGGTCCGCGCTGTCGACCGCGCCTTCGAACCCGGCGAGCATCCGATCGCGCAGGGCCGGATCGATCGCGACCTTCCTGAGCGCGTGCGGCTCGACGACCTTCACGACCGACCCGTTCGGGCGCGTGACCTTGCGCTCGATGTGCGGCTGCCAGAGCGTGCCGCCGTTCGCGAACGCGGCGTACGCGTTCGCGAGTTGCAGCGGGGTCACGACGAGATCACCCTGCCCGACCGCGAGGTTCACGTTGTCTCCCGGATACCAGGCGCCGTTCTCGTGCTTCTGGTCGGCGGTCGGGTAGTTCGCGTCGGCGAACGCCTGCTTCCACACCGGGCCGGGAACCCGCCCGCGCGCTTCGCCGAGCTCGAACCCGGTCGCCGCGCCGAAGCCGAGCTCGCCCGCGACTTGTTGGATGCCGAGGCCCGACGACTGGCTCGGTCCGTACTTCCAACGCTGCCAGAACTCGTCGCCGACGGTGTAGAAGTACTCGTCGCTCGAGACGGTGAGCGCGTGTTGCAGATCGACGGTGCCGAAGGCCTCGCCCCCGTTGGCGTTCTCGAACGTCCGGCCGCCGATCGTCACCGACCCGGTGTCGTCGAACTCCTCGCTCGGATCGCGGATGCCGTTCTCGGCCATCGCGATCGACGTCACGAGCTTGAACGTCGAGCCGGGCGCGTAGAGGCCCTGCGTCGCGCGGTCGAGGAGCGGGTCGCCGCCGGCCGCGCTCGTGAGCAACGCGTACGCGGGCGAGCTGATCCCGCCGACCCACACCGACGGGTCATAGGTCGGGTTGCTCGCGAGCGCGACAACGGATCCGTCGCGCGCGTCCAACACCACGACCGAGCCGGCCGGCGCCGCGCCGGCTCCCTGCACCTTGCGCGCCGACACCATGCCCTGCGCCAACGACTGTTCCGCGGCGGCCTGCACGCGCGCGTCGATCGTCAGGTACACGGTGTCGCCGACGGTGCCCGGGTCGACCTTGACCGCGCCGCCGACCTGGCGCCCGGTCGGATCGACCTCGACGGTCTCCCGGCGCGGTCGGCCCCGGAGCGCCGGCTCGAACGCGGCTTCGGCTCCGGCGAGGCCGATCTCGTCTCCCGGTTGGTAGCCCGCCGACCGGGAGCGCGCGAGGCGCGCGGCCGGGATCTCGCCGACGTAGCCGAGTGCCTGCGCGGCGAGGCTCCCGTGCGGGTACGCGCGCACCGGGAGCTCCACCACATGAGCTCCCGGGTAGTCCTGCGGCTCTTGCAGGACCGCGAGGCGGTCGGGGAGCGACACGTCGAACGCGACCACTGCCGGCTCGAGCGGCGACTGACGCGGGCTCGCGTCCTGCGATTGCAACTGCCGCAACGGCATCGCGAGTTGCTTCGCCAGCGCACCGAGCACGCGCGCCCGGGTGCGTTCCGAGAGGTTGCGATCGACGGTGATCGCCCACGACGCGCGGTCGTGCACCAGTACCACGCCGTTGTGGTCGACGATCTCACCGCGCGGCGTCTGGGTCTGGATCACGCGCACCTGGTCGACTGCCTGCATCGGGAGCGCGCCTCCCAGGCCGGCCTGCAAGAACCACAAGCGCGCCACGAGCGTGCAGAACGACACCAGCACGATGACGCCGAGCATGCTGACGCGGATCCGGCGGGCCTCGGTCATGCGAGCAATCGCTCGCGGCTAGCGATCTCGAGGTGCCACAGGACGAGACACGCCGCAGCGCGCCGAACTGTTTGGACCGGGCTCGGGCTACGGGCCGGGCGCGGTGACCGTGAACTTCACCTTCTGGCCGTCCCAGTCGAAGGCGTAGAGGCCGGGCGGCATCGCCGGGCTCCCGAGATCGATGTCCTGGAGCGAGGTCGTGCCGTGCACCTGCGCGCGCGCCGTCTTGGTCTCGTTCGCGCCGAGCAGGAAGTGCGTCACGTAGAGCGGCTGCTTCGCGGTCGCGTACGGCGGCAGGCGCAAGTCGCCGGTGACCGAACCGTCGGGCGTCGTGGCCTCGCACGGGATGCCGATGTCGCTCGAGCACGGGCCCTGGTCGACGTAACGCACGGGGAACGGAAGGTGGTTCGTGATCGTGAAGTCGACCCAGTGCTCCGCGTTCGACGCGGTGGTCACGGTCGCGGGATGGTCGACGGTGAGCGGCGTGACGTTGGGCGCTGTGATCGCGACTGCCAGCTTGGCGTTGGCGATCCGGAACGTCGTGCGGCCGGGCGGTGACGGAATCAGGTGGCCGGCACCGCCGTCGAGCAGACCGGCGACGAGCTTCAGCTGGAACGTCCTCGATTGATGCGCCGGAATGGGAGTGCGCGCCAGCGTCGTGCAGAAGGCGGCCGGCGAGACCGGCACCGGCCACAACACGGGCTCCGAGCGCGAGATGTCGTCGGGCCACAGTTGGTTGTCGGGGCACGCGGGTACGGCGAGCCGGCCCGGTCCGTTGCCGCTGTTCCGTGCGATGTACGAGACCGTCACCGTCGTGCCGCTCTGGATCACCAGCTGGCTCGGATACAACGTGACCACGATGTGGGCGGGCGGCAACGTCGTGGTGGTCGCCTTCGGCGGCCGCGTGACCGGAACGGTGACCGGCACGGTGGTGGTCGTCGGCGCCGCCTTGCGGGTGGTCGAGGTCGCCGCCCCGACGGTGGGTGTGGGCGTCGCGAGCGTGGTCGAGGCCTTGCGGGTGGTGGTCGTGTTGTCGACGCCGACGGTGACCCGATTGGGTTTGCCGCCGCCGCCGGCGAACGCGACCGACGCGAGCACGACGACGAGCACGGTGGCCGCACCCGAGAGCCCGGTCAACGCGACGCGACGCCGGAGCCGCAACCGGCGAGCGCGGGTCGCCACCCGTGCGAACGCGGTGTCGGTCGACGGGATGTACGGCGGATCGAGATCGTCGTACATGCTCACGGCGCGTGCTCCTCGCCGAGCGCGGCGCGCAGCGCGGCGAGCCCGCGCGTCGCGTGCCGGTTCACCGTTCGCGTCGAGCACCCGATCGCAGCCGCGGTGTCGGCCTCGTTCAGATCGGCGACGTAGCGCAGCACCACGACCTCGCGCTCGCGGGGCGGGAGCTGGTTCAGCGCGCGGTGCAGCGCGACGCGGCGCCGGTCGAGCCGTTCCACCAAGCCGGGCACGCCCGCGCTCCGCCGCTGACTACGTTGCCGAAGTTGGTACTGCTCGATCGCGAGCTCCGTCGCGACCCGCACCACCCACGGTTCGGCGGCGCCCCGCCGGGTGAGCCGGCTCCAGCGCGCGCCACCTCGAGCGCATGCCTCCTGCGCGACCCGTTCCGCCTCGAGCTGCACGCCGAGGAGCCGGTACGCGGCGCGGTAGGCATGCTCGTAGAGGCGTTCGAACTCGGTGGCGAAGGTGTCGGGCAAGCCGAGCGCGACCGCGTTCGTACGAGCCGCGCCCACCTCTGCTATCTCCATGCGCACGCACTTCCCACGCTGGAGCCGATCCTTCTGATCGCCGACCGACGCGGCACCGCTACGGGCGTGCCGCCGGGATCAGTAGATCAGATCGGTGCCGCAAATGCTCCTCGGTGACGCCCGGCGATCACCGCTTGCGGGCGGTGCACTGTCGACCGGCGTTGATGCACGTCCGTACGAGACGCTGGAGCTCCGTCGGCACCCACGCGTTGAAGAAGTCGGCGTGACCCGAGTACTGACCACCCGACGCGAGCGACACTCCCGGGCCGCCGGTGGTGGGGTAGTGCACGTTCACCCGTACCCGCGGGATCGGAACCGGGAAGCCGGCCGGGCAGGTGCCGTTCGCGTTGTGGTAGGCGAGATGACTCTTGTGGTCGGGCGAGTCGAGGGTCGTGCCGTTCCAGCAGTCGGGGAAATTGATGTGGATCGTGAGTGTCGGGCCCGGGCACGTGGGCGCGGCCGACGACATGTCGACGTCCTCCTCGGCGCCGCAGTTCCACGCGACGACGCTGAGGCTCTGCGGAGTCGTGGCCTCCGCGTTCCCGGCGACGACCTCGAGGCCGCGCGGGATGGTCTTGATCGTCCGGAACGGCTTGCCTGCGTTCTGGTAGTAGACGTTGGTGAACGTCGGCTGCACGGGCACGCCGTTGACCATGAGGCTCGGCACCCAGTAACCCGAGAGATCGTCGTGGTTGACGCACGTGGAGCCGCCCGCCGCGAGCGACGTCAGGGTGGTCGCCGCGTTCGTCGTGACGTTGCCGAAGAAGTCGTGCGAGTGGCTCGCTCCCGGCTGATTCGGGTGGACGATCGGATCGTCGGGCAACGTGTGCGTGAACGTGCACTTGGTGATGAACCGCGCCGGGCGGCGCGCGGCGCGGGCCGCGGCAGCGGGCGTCGGCACATGACTCGCCGCGCCCGACGACACCGCGTTGAGGCCGAAGCCCACCAACATCGCGCTCGTACCCAATGCGACGATTGCCGTGACCCGACCTACCCGCATGTCCACCCCTCTTGTGTCAGTTGCACCCGATTCGCCCTATTCGAGCGTCAGTGCGTGCGCGCGTTGCCGGCCGCCGCGCGCGCACGGGGACCCGAACAGCAATCGTTCGGGTCCCCTGCGAGGAAACACTTCGGAGTCGGTGCCGGCAAACATTCGCCGGTCGGCCCTACTTGATGGTGGCCTTGGTTCCCACCTTGAGCGTCAGCGTCGCCTTGGTGAGCGGGCAGCCATTGGGCTTGAACGCACCGACCATGGTGAGCGTCTTCCCGACGAACTGTCCTTTCGTCACCTTGGCCGTGGCCTTGTAGACCGCGGAGCCGGCCGGGGTGAGGGTCAGCACGCCCAGCGTCGACTTGGTCTTGGTCGAGGCCCACGTGATCGATCCGCCGGTCTGGGTGATCTTCGGCGGCTTGGTGAGCAACAGCGTGCAGTTCGAAGCCGGCGTGGTCTTGATCACGGGAAGCGCGATAACGCCGCTCACGATCTTCGTCGTGCCCGTGCACCCGGAAAGCGTGCCTTTGAGCGTGACGTTCGACTTCGCCGTCTTCGGCGCGGCCGGCACTGCCGGTGACCATGTCACCGCGCCGGTGAGCTTCGTGCACGTCAAACCAGTTGTCGCGGAACCCGCCGGTCCGCTCGCGAGCAAACCGATCGGCAGCACCACCGCCACCGCGAGAAGAACTCCTCCGACTTTGCGCATTGTGAACACTCCCTTTGTTCGATGATTTGTCACAGAAACTCACGCTGCGCCCGCAGCAAGCACCTGCCACCATCAGGAACCCACAACGCTCGAGTACGGCGTATCTGCGAAGCGACCGCCGCCTCTCAGACAAGACAATTGTGTTCGCCCCTCGACTCCGCACACAGAGCCGAAGGTCCACTCGTGGCCCGAGTTCGGCCCTACCTCCGCTCGAGTTGCACACGGCCGCCGATCGGGACCTTCGACCTCCGCGGGTGGTCCGTTCGCCGCTGGCCTCTGCTCCGGGGTACGACGACGATGCGAAGGAGTCGCTCCCCGAGGAGACACGCACATGACCGGTCAACGATGAAGGTCGCGGTGCTCGGAGCCGGCTCCTGGGGAACGACACTGGCGTCGTTGCTCTCGCTGCGTTCCGACACGACGATGTGGGCCCGCGAGCCCGAAGTCGTCGACGCGATCGCGCACCGGCACGAGAACCCGTTGTTCCTACCGGGATTCACACTTCCGGACCGGTTGCAGGCCGGCGACGACATGCAACGGGTGCTGCACGACGCGGCCGTGGTCGTGTTCGCAGTGCCGGCGCAACATTTCCGCTCGGTCGTGGAGCTCGCGCGGCCGTTCGTGCCGGCGCAGGCCGACCTCGTCAGCGTCACGAAGGGCATCGAGGCGGATACGTGCATGCGCATGACCGACATCGTCCGTCAAGTGCTCGAATGCGATCCCGATCGGATCTGCGTGCTCGCCGGGCCGAACCTCGCACGAGAGGTGATGGCCGGACACCCGTCGGCGACCGTCATCGCGTGCGGCGACGACACCCGCGCCGGGCGAGTGCAGCGCCTCTTCATGACCGACTCGCTCCGCGTCTACACGAACCCCGATGTGGTCGGTTGCGAGATCGGCGGCGCGGTCAAGAACGTCATCGCGATCGCGGCCGGCATGGCCGACGGTCTGGGTCACGGCTGGAACACGAAGGCCGCGCTCATCACGCGAGGGCTCGCCGAGCTCGCGCGGCTCGGCGTCGCGCTCGGCGGTGCGCCCCTCACCTTCCTCGGCCTCGCCGGCAACGGCGACCTGATCGCGACCTGCGCGAGCCCGCAGAGTCGGAACCGGGGAGTGGGCGAGCAGCTCGGAAGGGGCCGCGCGCTCGCGGAGATCCTCTCGACGATGCAGATGGTGGCCGAAGGCGTCGGGAGCACGCCGGGTGTGCTCACGCTCGCGGCCCGGTCGAACGTCGACATGCCGCTCTGTCTCGAGGTCGGAGCGGTCCTCAGGGGCGCGGTCGATCCGGCCGAGATCGTCGCCCGGCTCATGGCGCGCGAGGCGAAGTCGGAGCTACACGATCTGCACGCGTGACGCGCCCGAATCGTCCTAGATCGGGCGCTCGGCTCTCCACGCGGCGGTAATGACCATCGCCACCAAAATGAGCACAATCAACTCGAGAACGACGAACACGCCCCCACCCCCCACAAGTCGGACACGATCGTACGACGGGGACACAACCGCGAACAATGGGCCGGATGCACCTCCCCGACCGCACCATCACATGAAGCGGTTGTGACTGCCTGGGCGGCCCAGATGCTTCATCAGATGGTGCACTTCGCGACGCGGGTTGTGCCGGAGGGGAGTTGAGCGTATGATTTGAGCATTCGATCAACTCGACGCCGGAGGGCAGGTTGGCGAAGTCAGGGCGTCCGAGCCGGCCGGGTCCGGCGAAGGCCGACACCGCAGGAGCGACGCGCCGGGCGTTGGTGGACGCCGCGATCGAGAGCCTCCGCTTCGACGGCTTCGCAGGTGCGAGCGCGCGGGCGATCGGCACTCGCGCGGGCCTGAATCCGGGCTTGATCTTCTACCACTTCGGTTCGGTCGCCGATCTGCTCCTCGCGGCCCTGGCCGAGGTGAGCGCGCGGCGCATGGAGCGATACTCGGCCGCGGTCGACTCCGCGACGACGCCCGGCGAGTTGGTGACGGTCGCGGCGGGCATCTTCCGCGAGGACCTCGACGAGGGCTACGTCACCGTGCTCGTGGAGATGATCGCCGGCGCGAGCTCCTCGCCGGCGCTCGGTGAGCAAGTCGCGGCGCTGATCGCGCCCTGGCGGGCGTTCGCGCAACGCGCCATCGAGGCGATCGTCGCCGATTCGCCGCTCGCGGCTCTGGTTCCGGTCGGCGACGCCGCGCACGCGGTGGTTGCCCTGTACCTCGGCTTGGAGATGCTCAGCCATCTCGACGGCGACCGCGCCGCGGCGTTGCGCCTGTTCGATCGAGCCGGCCAGTTGGCATCGGTGTTCGGCATGACCGTGCCGAGCGCGCCGGCAAAGGAGACGACATGACAACGACCAACACGAAGACGATCCCCGGGGACGCGCGCACAGACACGGGCCTCGACGTCGTGACCGGCGCGTTCAGCTACAGCGGGCGAGCCATCGCTCGACGCCTACTGGCGGGCGACCGCCGGGTGCGCACGCTCACGGGCCACCCGCAACGCGCCGAGGCGGGCGCGGCGATCGAGGTGCGGCCGCTGTGCTTCTCCGACATGCCCGCGCTGGCACGGGATCTCGAAGGCGTCACCACGCTGTACAACACCTATTGGGTGCGATTCGCGCACGGCGACACGACGCATGCGCAGGCGATCGAGAACTCGAGAACACTGTTCCACGCGGCGCGCCAGGCCGGCGTGCAACGCATCGTGCACGTCAGCATCACCAATCCGACGATCGAGTCTCCGTACCCGTACTTCCGGGGGAAGGCCCTCGTGGAGCGCGCGCTCGCCGAGACCGGCGTGCCGTACGCGATTCTCCGGCCCGCGATCCTGTTCGGCGACGACGGCGTGCTGATCAACAACATCGCGTGGCTGCTGCGCCGGTTGCCGGTGTTCGGTGTCGGTGGGCGCGGCGACTATCGCATCCGCCCGATCCACGTCGACGATCTCGCAAGCCTTTGTCTCGACGTCGCCGCCCGGCCCGACGACATGATCATCGACGCGGTCGGGCCCGACCGGCTGACGTTCATCGAGCTCGTGCACGCGATCCGCGCCGCAGTGGGCAGCCGCGCGCGTGTCGTGCAGCTCCCGGGATGGTTGCTCCCGCCGATCTCGGCGATCCTCAACCGGGCACTGCACGACGTGTTGCTCACGAGCGACGAGTACCACGCGATGGCCGCCGGACTCGCCGACACCGAGGGACCGAGCACCGCGCCGACCGCGATCACCGACTGGGTCGCCGAGCACGGCCCGACCCTCGGTAAGCACTATGCCAACGAGCTGGAACGCCACTTCCGCGAGCCGTGAACGCCGACACCCCGGCGGACAACTGGACACCGGCCGTACGCTGGATCCGTGCCGACACCGGTTGGTCCGCTCGGACCGGATGAGATCGACCCGAACGACCCGGACTACTGGGACTGGGACCCGGAAACGCCGATGCCGCTCGGCCGCCCGCCGTGGATCCGCGTCACGGCTTGGGTCATCGCGATCGCCCTCATCGTGTTCGTGATCGCTTCGTTCTCCCGGTAGCGCGCCGGGCGCGCTCGCAGGCGAGCGGCGCAGGCGTCTCGGGTCAGCGCGGCGGCAGGTGCTCGCGCCACGACTCGTAGAGCGCGGAGAAGTGTTCGAGCGCCGCGTCGGTGGCGGCACGGTCGCCGGTCGCGAGGAGATCGAGGAGCAGGCCGCGGGTGATCGCGAGGTCGAGGCGCGCCTGCGCCTGCGCCTGCTCCGGCGGAACGCCTTGCTCGCGGCGCATCGCCGCGATCGGTTCGAGCCACGACGTCACGATGTCGTCGAGCATCCCGTGCGCGTTGGGCCGTTCCTGGAGTGCCTGCCCGTACAGCTCGAAGAACAGCCGCTCGCTCGGCCACAGCGCGGGATCCGAGAGGTGTCGCCACATGCGCCGCATGGCCTCGGCCGGTGAGAGCGAGGGATCGAGGTCGAACTCGGCGAGCAGCTGACGTTGCTGCGCTTCGACCGCGTGGATCACCGCGACCAGCAGTCCGGCTTTCGACTCGAAGTGGTAGATGAGCATGCGGTGGCTGGTGCCGATCGCGGCGGCGAGTCGCCGCAGGGTGAGGTCGGCGACGCCCTGGTCGCCGATGTAGTCGATCGCGGCGCGCAGCAGCCGTTCCCGCGACTCGCTCCCACCTTCGTTGCCGGCCACTTGACCTCCCTGGCCACCAATTGTACCATCCGGTACATGTACCATCCGGTACATCGAGAGGAGTAGTGATGCGACGCCGCCATGTGAACATCACGGCCGAGAGCCCGGCGCCCGCGGCGCGCGTCATCGCGCTCCTGGCCGACGGATCGAGCTGGCCGCGATGGAGCCCGATCGAGTCGTTCGAGCTCGAACAGGCCGGCGATCCGCCGCCCGAGGGTGTCGGTGCGATCCGGTGCTTCCGGCTCGGCCGCACGATCGGGCACGATCAGATCCTCGAGCTGGTGCCGAACCGGAGCCTGAAGTACTCGTCGCGTTCGAGCCTGCCGGTCCGCGACTACGTGGGTGAGGTGATGCTGGCCGACGCGCCCGGGGGCGGCACGACCGTGCACTGGCATTCGTCGTTCTTTCCGAAGACGTTCGGCACCGGATGGATCGTCGAACGCGGCATCCGCGGGTTCATCGAGAAGTGCACGCGTGGTCTCGCCGAGCACGCGGCGACGGTCCCCGCAACCGGCGACGTGCGCGAGAGCTGACCGACCACCGCGCGCGTTCGGCGCGGCTACCCCGCGTACGTCTCGCAGCGGGCGCGCCCGTTGCGCTTGGCGCAGTACATCGCTTGGTCGGAGTTGCGGAGCAGCTCGGCCGCGCTGCTCGCATCCCGTGAGGTTGCCACCCCGACGCTCACTCCCAACGCGAGCTCGTGGCCGTCGACCTGCTTGCCGCCCGAGACCTCACTCCGGATCCGCTCCGCGACTTCGAGCGCGCCGTCGAGACCGGGCATGGGATCGAGCAGCACCGCGAACTCGTCGCCTCCGAAACGCGCGACCAGGTCGGTCGGGCGAAGGAGCATGGAGAGCTCGTTCGCGATGGCGACGAGCACATGGTCGCCGACTTCGTGACCGAGCCGATCGTTGATCTCCTTGAAGTGATCGACGTCGATGAACAGCACCGCGATGACGTCGCGCGGTGCGTCGGCGTTGCACCACGCGCGCTCGAGTCGCTCGAGGAACAGGCGGCGGTTGGCGAGATGGGTGAGCGGATCGTGCTGCGCGTCGTGGATGAGTTGCATCTGTTCGGTGCGGCGGGCGCCGATGTCTCGCATGTTGCACACGTAGCCGCCAACCGCCGGCGTGTCGATGAGGTTGGTGATGTGCACTTCGGTCCATGTCGAGGTGCCGTCGGTACGACGGATGGGGACCTCGGCGACCTCGACCGCACCCGGCGTGGCCCGGAGCTGGCGGAACAGCTCCTCGATCGCTCCGGCATAGTCGGCGTCGACCCACGTGATGTCGAGGCACCGCAGTGCCTCGGGCGGGCATCCGAACAGCCGCTCGACGGCCGGGCTCGCGTACTTCACGGCGCCGCCGTCCTCGATGATGAGGATCGCGTCGGAGGTGTGTTGCACGAGTGCACGGAAACGTTCCTCGCCCTGTTGCTTCTGTTCCTCCGCCCGTTCCTTGTCGCGTTGCCCGCGGGTGAGCAGCCCGATCACGATCACCGTCACCGCGGCTTCGAGCGCGGCGAGACCGTGACCCGCCGGTTCCGAGGTCATCGACGGGAAGACTCCCGCCGCGACCGCGATCTCGCCGGCGGCGATGGTGCCGACGATCGCGATGATCGCCGTGCGACCGTAGCGAGAACCGTCGGCGTCGATGACGACCGCCGCGCCGGCAATGAAGGTGACCGCGAGCACCGCGCCCCAGCCGATGGTGTAGAGGAAGAGGCCGCCGAGCCCCGTCGTCAGCACGAGAAAGACACCGGGCTTCGCCGTGCTCGTGCCCGGCGGATACTTCGCCGCGAAGAGCACGCCCGACATGTGCGCCAACACCAACGAGCCCAAGATCTTCCACGGCGGCGTCGCCGAGATCATGCCGAGGTGCCGGGCGACCATCAGGATCGCGACGGCGGGCAGCAGCACCAGATTGACGGGATCGAAGAGGCGTTCACGACCGGGCCGGCGCGCGGGGATGCTGCTCGCCGACGCGCTCGTTGTGGCCACCGCTGCCGTCCCCTCGCTCTTTCCCTGCTTCGACAATCGGCGGGCAAAGGGCCCCGGTTGAGGCTGCGGAAAGCGGGGCCCGGATCGCCCGGCCCGGGCGGGTTCCGGGCGGTGGGCGCGTCAGCTCCGGGCCGCGAAAGGGTCAGTGCTCGCCGCTCGCCGCTCGGAACGCGGCGACCAGGGCGCGCAGCGCGGCTTCGGCCTCGGCCGTCGGCGTTCGGGCCGGCAGCCGGACTCGGAGATCGGTCGCGCCCGCGGCAATCAGCTGCGGCACCGGCTCGATCGATCGCTCGACGTCGATGCTTTCGTCGTCGGTCTTGAAGACGCGCAGGTTGGCGACGACCTCCAGGTCGTCGGGTGCGACACCCGCGGCCGCGATCCGGTCGCGCATCCTCGGAATGGATTGCTCGAGGTCGCTCGCGTCGTCGCCCCACGGAATCCAGCGGAGGCCGAAGCGGCACAGCCGGCTGACGACTCTCGCGTTGATCGTCCCGCTCACCCAGATCGGCACCCCGCCCGGCTGCAACGGCTTCGGCATCATGTGGATGTTGTCGAACGTGAGGTCGGGCGACTGATAGCGCGCGGCGCGTTGCGTCCAGAGCGTCGTGCACACCTCGAGGGTGTGGTCGAGGAGGCGACCGCGCTCGTCGAAGTCGAGTCCGGCGGCCTCGTACTCCTCGCGTTGCCAGCCGACGCCGACGCCGAGGTCGAGCCGACCGCCCGACAGCACGTCGAGCGTCGCGGCGGTCTTGGCGAGCACGACCGGGCGCCGCAACGCCGCGAGCAGGATGCCGGTCGCGAGCCGAACGCGCTCGGTAACCCCTGCGATGACGCTCAACGTCGTCATGGGCTCGAGCCAGTGCCCGTCGGGACCGGTGGGTTGGCGCCCGCCGCGCTGGCCGCCGATCTCCGGACGGCCGTACGCGTCGAGTTGCTCGCCGAACACGACGTGGTCGGAGATCACGAGGCGGTCGACTCCGGCGCGGTCGTACATGCGTGCGGTGTCGAGCATCGTTGTCCACGAGCCCGGTGCGTCGGCGGCGTAGGTGACCAGCGCGGCCGACAACTGCGGGCGATTCATGCCGGTGCAGCAGGGCGCGGCGCGACGGTGACCGAAGGGATCGAGAGCGTCGCGCCGCCGCGGAGGACCCCGTCGACGACGGTGACGAGGTGCTCGACGTCGATGAGCGAACCGCTCAAGTAGCCCCGCGCCATCCACACGGGAAAGAGCTCGCCGGCGAGATCCATGTTCCAGTCGTTCGGGAACTGCGACTGCGCATCGCCCTCGCCGCCTCCGCAGTCGCCGACGACGACCCGCGTGAAGCCGACGTGGGGGTACTCCGCGCGCCACGCTTCGACGAGCTTGTCGAGGGCCGCCTTGCTCACCGCGTACGCGCCGAGTCCGGGCCACGGCGGCGTGAGCGACGCGCTGACCGACGAGAGGTACGCCGCGATGCCGCCGGACGCGCTGAGCTCGCCGATCGCCGCGCTCGTCACGAGCGCCGCGCCGGTGACGTTCGTGTCGAAGACCCGCCGCCACGTGTCGGCGTCGGTGTCGGCGAGCCGCGCCAACGGCCCGATCCCGGGCGCGTACACGAGGGCGTCGATCCCGCCGAGCCCCGCGGCCGCCTCGGCGATCGCCGACCGGCACGACGCTTCGTCGGTCACGTCGCACGCGATCGCGAGTGTCGGAGGCCCGGCATCCTTGGCCGCGTCCTCGAGAAGCTCGCGCCGGCGCGCGAGCAGGGCGACGCGCGCGCCGCGCTGCGCGAGGCCCACTCCGATGCAACGCCCGAGGCCACTCGACGCGCCAACTACTACGGTTCGCAACTCGAACTCCTCCTGAAGATCGGCGTCAGTGCCCCAGGCCGTACAGGCAGAACTCCCAAGTCTCCGCGGCGGTGAGCCGGAGCTTCGGGTTGTCCACGAGGCGGTCGCCGAACCAGCTGCACAGCACCGTCTGGTGCACGATCGCGGCGGAACGGCGAATGTCGGCGACGCGGATCGCGCCCGTGTCGGACGCGGCTTGGAAGAGCTCGAGCAGGAGGTGCCACTGGGGCGCCAGCGCCGCCCGCACGCGCTCCGAATGATTGACCGCCAGGTGCATCGAGAATTCCGAGATGGCCCGCCGATTGTGCGTCCCGTGTTTGCGCGGGGTCTCTCCGGGGTCGCACCACTCGTGGAGGCGGATCGCGAACGCGCGGAGTCGCGCGAGCGGGTCGGATTCGGCGTCGACCGCGCGGACGATGTCGTCGTTCGCTTCGCGGATCGTCTCTTCGAACAGCGCCAGCACCAACTCGTCCTTGCTGTCGAAGTACTCGTAGAAGCCGCGCAGCGACTGCTTCGACCGCTCGATGAGCTCCTGGATCGTGAACTCGGTGGTGCCCTTCTCGTCGATCAGCTCGAACGCGGCGTCGAGGAACCGCTGCACGCGTTCCTCGGCGCGTGAGCGCGCCGCGTCGAGGCTGCGCGAGACCGCGCGCTCGCGCCAGCCGTGCTCACCCGGGTCGGCGGATGCGTCGACGCGTGCCACGTCAGGCCCTGCTTCCATCTCCGGCACGGTACCGGTCGTCGTCCGCCGCGGTCGCAACCCGCAAGAGCAACTCGGCGACGGCTTCGGGCTCGGAGATCATGAGGTCGTGGCCGGTGTCGACGTCCCAGACGCGGCCGGCGGCGCGTGCGCGCTCCATCCGGGCCGGGTCGCGGAACGCGAGGTTCGAGGTACAGCAGATGACGCTCTGCGGGATCTCCCACAACGCCGCTTCGTTCGAGAGCTGCAGCGGTTGCGTGAAGCACTTCCACGGATGCGGAGTGAGCCGCGCCTTCATCCAGGCAACGGCGTCGGGATCCGTCACGCCGTAATTGGGTAACGGCTCGGTTCCCGGGAACAAGACGAGCTCGACGCCGTCGATCACACGCATGTCGCGGCGTGCGGCTTCCATGAGCGGGGCGGCGATGTCGGCGAGCGACTCGCCGGCGATCGGCATCGCCGCGTCGAGGTACACGATGTGCGCGATCCGATCGGAGGCCCGATCCGCGACGCCGGTGATCACCATCCCGCCGTAGCTGTGGCCGACGAGGATCACATCGTGTAGATCCTCGTAGTGCAGCACGGCGAGGATGTCGCGGATGTGGAGATCGAGGTCGATGTCGGGTCGGAGCAGGTGCGATCGCTCTCCGACGCCGGTCATGGTCGGCGTGTGCACGGCGTGGCCGGCGGCGCGCAGGGCCGGGGCGATCCGTCCGTAGCACCAGCCGCCGTGAGCACCACCGTGCACCAGGACGTAGGTGGCCAGTGTCATCAACTCCCTCTGCGCCGGACCCCGGAGAGTGATAATAGTGCTCTCATTCCACTCCGCCACTTGTCGAGAAGGTAATTCTCAAATAGGTTCAAGCGTCATATCGAACGAGTCCGCGAAGATGAGGGGGACGCACGTGCTACGCCGGAATCTGGCTTGCGTCGGTATTGCCAGCACGCTGTTGTTGGTCGGGTGCACCTCGGGATCGAGCACCGGGAAGTCCCCCGACACGACGGCAACCACGGCTGCACCGTCGGCCACCGGGCCCGCACCCGGCGTGAGTGCCGACAGCATCAAGATCGGTGTGACCTACGTCGACCAGAAGGCGCTCCTGAAGTCGGGCCTCAACTACGACCTCGGTGACTGGAACGGCTCGTGGAAGGCGCTGATCAATCAGGTCAACGCGGCCGGCGGCATCAACGGCCGCAAGCTCGTGCCCGACATCGTGGCGATCGACCCGACCGACCCCAAGTACGCGCAAGCGGCGTGCGTCAAGTTCACCCAGGACGACAAGGACTTCCTCGTCGCCGGGTTCTTCGTCGCCGACGCGGTGAACTGCGTCGTCGACACGCACCACACGGCAGTGGTCGGTGGCACCCAAACGACCCAGCGGGTGGCGAACGCCAAGGCGCCGTGGCTGACCCCGCTGCCCGGCGACGGGCAGACGAACCGGGTCATCCAGGCCCTCAAGGCCAACGGCTCGCTGTCGGGCAAGGTCGGCGTCTTCGTCGGTCAGGCCGAGGACACCGCCACCTTGAACAGCGATCTCGTGCCCGCGCTCAAGGCGGTCGGCGTCACGCCGGTCCAGACCGCGGTCATGGATGCGCCGGTGAGCGACACCGCGGCGATCCAGACCAAGGTCAATCTCATCGCCCAGAAGTTCCAGTCATCCGGTGTCGACACGGTGCTGCTCGGCGGCCTGGCCGCACAGAACTGGCCCGCGTACATGGCGAGCAACCCGTACCACCCGAAGCTGCTGTTCATCGACATCGTCGGCGCCCAGGCGTTCACGACGAACAAGGCGACCACCGACACGTCGTTGCTCGCGGGGTCGATCGCGGGTGGCCCGTACGGCCCGAATCAGGCGATCTTCGAGGAATCCCAGATGCAGGCCTGCATCAAGACGCTGGCCGCGGCGGGCGTCAAGACGCCGGCGCCCGACACGGTCGGGACCGACCCGTCGAACCAGCCGTTCCAGGCCGCGTTCAACGTCTGCCCGGTCTTCGACGTCTTGAAGGCCTGGCTCCAGGCCGCGGGCAAGAACCTGAACTACGGCACGCTGCAAAGCGCGATCAACGGCCTGAAGGTCCAGGTGTCGGGGGATCCGGCCGCGCGCGTCTTCAGCCCCACATCGCTCGACGGCAGCCCCAAGGCGTACCTCTTCGACTGGGATCCGGCGACCAAGCAATACGTCGCGGGCAAGAGTTAGGAGTCACAAACCTGCTCGGCGCCGGCGCGGCTCCGTTGATAATGGCGTAGAAATGGCGCAGTCTCTGCGCGCAGTTCCCGAACCGGCGTCCGAGTAGTGGTCGCGTTTCGAGGGGGAGAGAACGTGGCGAGCGCCGAGTCTGATCACGGCGGGCCGGCGACAGCCGGCCTCGTGCAGGCAGTGCTCGACGCCGAGGCCGAGCGCCGGGCCGAGCGCGCCATGGCCGCGCAAGAGGTTGTCTTCGCCGACGACGTGCTCCCCGGGGTCGGCGAACCGGCGATCACGCTGCGCGAGGGTGTCCTGCGCGGTGGCGTGTTCACCGTCGTGCTGCTCGCGTTGCTCCAGGGGTTCGGCGAGCTCGAGAACGCGACCCTGTCGGTGCTCGCGCCGAACATTCGCGACACGTTCCACGTCAGTGACGGCGTCATCGTCTTCATCACCGCCGCGTCGGGTGCCTTCCTCGCCCTCGGCGCGCTGCCGATGGGCTGGCTCGCCGACCGCTTCCGCCGCGCGCCGATCATCGGCTGGGCCACGGCGGCGTTCTCGGCGGCCGTGTTCGCGTGCGGCTTCGCGGCGAATGCCTTCGTCCTCTTCGTCGCGCGGCTCGGCGCCGGCGTCGCGAAATCGAACACGTATCCGGTGCAGGGCTCGGTCGTCGCGGATGCGTATCCGATCGCGGTTCGCGGGCGCGTGAACACGACCGTCGCCGGCGCCGCCCGCCTGGCCGCGGTGCTGAGTCCCGCGATCGTGGGCGGGATCGCCGCGCTCGCCGGTGGGCGCGATGGCTGGCGTTGGGCGTACCTCGCGCTGGCGTTGCCCACGATCGCACTGGCGATCCTCGCCTTCCGCATGCCCGAGCCGCCCCGGGGCCGGCACGAGATGCTCGACGTGCTCGGAGAAGTCGTCGCCGACAACGACTCGATTCCCATCCCGCTCGCGGCCGCGCTGGGACGATGCAACCGGATCCGCACGTTCAAGACGATGCTGCTCGGCCTCGCGGCGCTCGGCTTCGGCGTGGTCACCGGACCGGTCCTGCAGAACCTCTACCTCGATCGCCACTTCCATCTCGGCACGTTCGGACGCGGCGTCGTCATGACCGTCACGGGGATCGGCGCGCTCGTCGCCCTGCCGTTCCTCGCGAAGCGATACGACGCGCGGTACCGACGCGACCCGGCCGCCGCGCTGCGGATGATCGGCGTGCTGATCATGCCGGTCGCGGTGCTCCTCCCGATCCAGTACTTCATGCCCAATGCGACGCTGTTCGCGATCGTCGGAGTTCTGCCGGGCGCATTGCTGCTCAGCGCGGTCGTGATGGTCGTCCCGATCATCCAGTCGGTCGTCCCGTACCGGCTGCGCGGCCTGGGCATCGCGCTCGGCTCGATCTACGTGTTCTTCGTCGGCGCCACCGTCGCCGCGATCCTTGCCGCGTTCTTCACGGACGCGTTCGGGCCGCGGGGAGCCATGCTGGCGGTCGGCATCCCCTCGACGTTCCTCGGCGGGCTGCTGATCGTGCGCGGCTCCTCGAGCATCAAGCGCGACTTGTCGACGGTCGTGTCGGAGTTCCGGAGCGAGCTCGACGAGCAACGTCGCCAGAACGTGGAGCCCGACAAAGTGCCGGCGCTTCAGGTCAGCTCGATTGACTTCGCCTACGGCCACGTGCAGGTCTTGTTCGACGTCGGCTTCGAGGTCCGGCGTGGTGAGGTGCTCGCGCTGCTGGGCACGAACGGCGCGGGCAAGTCGACGATCCTCCGGTTGATCGCCGGGCTCGGCACACCCTCTCGCGGGGTGGTGCGCCTGCACGGCACTCCGATCACCTACGTCGCGCCGGAGCAGCGCGTGAAGCACGGCATCCGCCTCTTGCAGGGCGGCAAGGGCGTGTTCCCGTTCATGACGATCCGCGAGAACCTCGAGATGGGCGCTTACATCTACCGCCGCGATCCGGCTGACCGGAACCGGCGGATCGCGCGCGTGCTCGACATGTTCGGCTTGCTCGCCGACCGCCAGCACGAGATGGCCGTCGCGCTGTCGGGCGGTCAGCAGCAGATGCTCGCGCTGGCGATCACGCTCTTGCACGACCCCGACGTGTTGCTCATCGACGAGCTCTCGCTGGGCTTGGCTCCGATCGTCGTGGAACAACTGCTGGCAGTGGTCGAGCGGTTGAAGCGCGAGGGCCTGACGATCGTGATCGTCGAGCAGTCGCTGAACGTCGCGCTCTCGATCGCGGACCGCGCCGTGTTCCTCGAGAAGGGACGCGTGCGCTTCGAAGGATCCGCCCGGGAGCTCGCAGAACGCGACGATCTGGCGCGGGCCGTCTTCTTGGGCAGCGAGGGCGGCTGAGCCCATGCTCGCGACGTTCGTGACCCGCCAGCTCATCTCCGACGGATTCATCTCCGGTCTGGTGTACGCGATGCTGGCTCTCGGCATCGTGCTCGTCTACCGGGCGACCCGGGTCATCAACTTCGCGGTGGGCGGTATGGGCCTGGTCGGCGCCGGCCTCCTCGTGTTGCTGACCCTCCAGTACGGCGTGCCGTACTGGGTGGCCGTACCCGCCGCGCTCGTTGTCGGCACGATCTACGGCGCGCTGTTGGAGCTCACCATCATCCGCCGGCTCTTCGACGCGCCGCGCGTCATCGTGCTGGTCGCCACGATTGGCATCGCCCAGCTCTCTCAGGCCATCCTCATCGGCTACCCGAACATCGACGCGGCGGTCGCGCGGTTCCCGCTGGCGATCGGGTCGGCGCACGAGATCGCGGCGATCCGGATCACCGGCGCGCAACTCTCGATCCTGATCGTCGTGCCGCTCGTGGCAGTGCTCCTCTCGTGGTTCCTCACGCGCACCACGTTCGGAAAGACGGTGAAAGCCTCGGCCGAGAACCGTGACCTCGCGCGCCTCAACGGCATCAGCCCGACGCGGGTGTCGATGTTCGTGTGGGCCGTTGCCGGCGCGCTGGCCACGCTGTCGATCGCGCTCATTGCCGGCCAAACGGGGTCCGCGACCGACCTCGTGACCCTCGGGCCGAGCACGCTCGTGCGTGCGCTCGCCGCCGCGGTCATCGGCGGCATGGTGTCGTTCCGCCGGGCGTTCCTCGCCGGCATCGCGATCGGCGTCGTCGAAGCCGTCGTCTCGTTCAACTGGCTCGACCAAGCCGGGCTCACCGAGTTCCTCATCTTGATCGCGGTGCTCCTCGCGGTGTACTTCCAGAGCCGCCGGGGCGTCGAGGAGACCCGGGCGTTCTCGTTCACGGCGAAGCGGCGGCCGGTCCCGGAGCGGCTCCGCAGCATCTGGTGGGTCCGCAACCTCGATCGCGGCGCACTGCTCGCGCTGACCGCCGGCGCGATCGCGCTGCCGCTGATCGTCACGCAGCCGTCGCGGCACCTGCTGTACACGATCATCCTCGTGTTCGCGTTGTGCGGCTTGTCACTCACCATCCTCACCGGCTGGGCCGGGCAACTCTCACTGGGACAGATGGCGTTCGCCGGAATCGGCGCGCTCCTGGCCGCCGCGTTCGATCGCGGCATCACCTTCGACATCGGCTGGCATCACACCCGCCTGATCCGGGGTGGGATCGAGAGCCTCGGCTTCGGGCCGTCGATCTTGGTCGCCACACTCGTGACCGCGGCGCTCGCCGCGCTCATCGGCGTCGGCGCGCTCCGAGTGCGGGGGTTGCTCCTCGCGGTGAGCACGTTTGCGTTCGGGGTCGCGGCGAGCCAGTACTTCTATTACCGGCCGATTCTGAGCGCGGGCCAGGTCGAGTCGGTGCCGTTCCTGCGAACGAGCTTCTTCGGCATCGGCGTGCAGTCGCAGCGCGTCTTCTACTACGTCGTGCTGGTCGCGCTCGTCATCGCGGTCATGATCACGGCGCGGCTGCGGCGGACGGGCGTCGGCCGGTCGACGATCGGCGTGCGGGACAATCCCGAGGGCGCGTCGGGGTACACCGTCGACCCGACATGGGTGAAGCTGCGTACGTTCGCGCTCGCGGGCGGGATCGCGGGGCTCGCGGGCGCGCTCCTCGCCGGTGCGTTGCAAAGCGTGCCCCTGCAGCAGTTCTACGGAGTCAACGATTCGTTGCAGCTCGTGGCGGTCGTGGTGATCGGCGGCCTGGGCTCCATCACCGGACCCATCCTCGGCGCGCTGTGGGTCATCGGGCTGCCCGCGTTCTTCCCCACGAGCGAGCTCGTGCCGCTCCTCACGTCGAGCATCGGGCTGCTGGCCCTCCTCCTCTACTTCCCGGGTGGCCTCGTGCAGATCGCGTACTCGGCCCGCGACGCGCTCTTCGGCCTGGTCGAGCGGCGCCTCGGACCGGCGCCGGCAGTCGAGAAGAAGGCGTTGACGCACGTGATCAGCGCAACCGAGCGCGCGCCGGCTCCGGCCGGTGTCGCCGCGCTCGCGGTGACGAACATCACGGTGCGGTTCGGTGGCAACACGGCGCTCCAGGAAGTCTCCTTCGACGTCGGCGCCGACGAGATCGTCGGGTTGATCGGCACGAACGGCGCCGGCAAGAGCACGCTGATGAATGCCATCGGCGGCTACGTGAAGAGCGCCGGCGAAGTGAGCATCCTCGGCGAGGACGTGTCGTCGCTGTCGCCGTCGGGGCGCGCGCGGCGCGGCCTGGGCCGGACGTTCCAAGCCGCGACACTCTTCCCCGAGTTGACCGTGCGCGAGACGGTCGAGCTCGCGCTCGAGGCCCGGCACCGAACCGGGCTGCTCGGTACCGCGCTCTGCTTGCCGCGGTCGGTCCGGATGGAACGGTCGCGACGCTCGGACGCCGACGACCTTGTCGCGTTCCTGGGTCTCGGACGCTACGCCGACGCGTACATCTCCGACCTGTCCACCGGGACCCGCCGGGTTGTGGAGCTCGCCGGCCTGCTCGCACTCGACGCGCGGGTGCTCTGCCTCGACGAGCCCACGGCCGGCCTCGCGCAACGCGAGACCGAGGCGTTCGGGCCCGTCATCGTCGACATACGCCGTGAGCTGAGCGCTTCGGTGGTCGTGATCGAGCACGACATGCCGCTGATCATGAGCATCAGCGACCGCGTGTACTGCCTCGAGCTCGGCAAGATCATCGCCGCCGGCCCGCCGCACGAGGTCCGCAACGACCCGGCGGTCGTCGCCTCTTATCTCGGCGCCGACGAACGGGCCATCTCCCGGAGCGGCGTCACCGCCCAGCCCGCGGAAATCACGTTTCCGTAATGCTCCGGGCTTGTGGAGAGAGCCGTTCTCAAATAGCGTCATCGCCGTGCGAACCGGCGAGCAGCGGGGGTTGGCGTGGTGGTGAACGCGGTGGCGTGGTCGACGGGACGGCCCTGACCGTCGATGAGCACCGACGTCTCACCGGACGAGAAGTTCCGCGGCGAGCTGCGCCGGTGGCTCGCTGAGCACGCGCCGCCCGGGGTCGAGGTCGCCGCGACACCTGCCGACGCCGAGACCCTGCGCGAGTGGCAACAGACCCTGCACGGGGGTCAGTGGGTCGGGATCCACTGGCCCGTCGAGTACGGCGGCCGCGGCGCGTCGTTCACCCAAGTGGTCATCTACAACGAGGAGCTCGCCCGCGCGGGCGCGCCGCCCCTCCTCGGCCGGGCCGGGCTCACCCTCGTCGGGCCGACGCTGATGGCGCACGGAACCGGGGAGCAGCGCGCCCGGTGGATGCCGCGGATCCTCGGCGCCGACGACGTGTGGTGCCAGTTGTTCAGCGAGCCCGGCGCGGGCAGCGATCTCGCGAGCCTGTCGACGCGCGCGCCGAAGAGCGGTGGCGCGTACCGCGTGACGGGTCAGAAGGTCTGGTCGTCGTACGCGACCTTCGCCGACATGGGCATCGCGCTGGTGCGCACCGACCCGACCGCTCCGCCACACAAGGGCATCTCGATGCTCGCGGTCCCGATGGACGCGAAGGGCGTCGACGTGCGGCCGCTCCGCCAGATGACCGGTGACCACGAGTTCAACGAGGTCTTCTTCGACGAGGTCGAGGTGCCGGTCGAGAACCTCATCGGGCCCGAGAACGAGGGCTGGCGCGTCGCGAACACGACGCTCGGCAACGAGCGCGGTGGCTCGTTCGTGTGGAAGGAGCAGGTGCTCCTGGAGGCGGCGTGCAATCGGTTGGTCGAGGCGTGCGCGGGTCAGGGTCTCACCGCCGACGCGTGCGTGCGGCAGCGGCTCGTGCGGTCGTGGATCGACATCGAGATCTTCCGCCTCCACAACGCGCGCACGCTGCAGCGGCTCGCGCGCGGCGAGGAGATCGGCGCGGAGTCGAGCATCGTGAAGCTGTTCTGGGCCGACGCGTCGCAACGGCTGTACGACACGGCGACGAGCGTGCTCGGGCCGAGTTCGCTGCTCGTGGGCGACGACGGCGGCGCGGCCGACGCGGGCCCTTGGGCGCGCGGCCTGCTGTCGACACGCGCCAACTCGATCATGGGCGGCACGAGCGAGATCCAGCGCAACGTCATCGGCGAACGGGTCTTGGGACTACCGCGAGAACCCCGATGAGCCAGCCCAGCTCGCCGCCGGATTTCGTCGATCCGCTCGATCTCGTCGATCCGGGGCGGTACGCGCGCGGCGGGTATCCGCACGAGGTGTGGACGCGGCTGCGGGCCGAAGCCCCGATCGCGCGTATCGAGGCCCCGGGGTACAAGCCGTTCTGGGCGATCACCAGGCACGCCGACATCATGGAGATCTCGCGCCAGCCGACGCGCTTCTCGAGCGAGTACGGGATCACGCTGGCGCGGGCGGAGCAGCCGGTGATGAAGATGCCCGAGATGGTCGTGATGCTGGATCCGCCGAAGCACGTGCCGATGCGCCGGGTCGTGAGCGCGCGCTTCACCCCCAAAGCCGTGCGGGGCCGGCAGGGCGACGTCGACCGGATGGGAACCGAGATCCTCGACGGCGCCGTGACCGGCAGCGGGGGTGGCGAGTGCGACTTCGTCGAGCGCATTGCCGCGCCACTGCCGCTCGCGGTGATCGCGTGGATGCTCGGGTTGCCGCGCGACGACTGGGCATTGCTGTTCCGGTTGAGCAACGAGGTGATCGGGAACAACGACCCGGAGTACCGCCGGCCGGGAGAGACACCGGGCAAGACGGTCCGGCGGGCTCGGGGCGAGCTGCACGCGTACTTCACGCAGCTGATCGAAGAGCGGCGCGGCAATCCGACCGACGACTTGGTGAGCGAGTTGCTCCGCGGCCGGATCGACGGCGCGCCGCTCACCGAGGAGCAGCTCGTCGGGTACTGCGAGCTGCTCGTGGAGGCCGGCAACGAGACGACGCGCAACGCGATCAGCGGGGGCCTGGTCGCGTTCTGCGAGAACCCCGACCAGTGGGAGAAGCTGCGTGCGCAGCCGGATCTCCTGCCCGACGCGGTCGAGGAGATCCTGCGCTGGGTCACCCCGATCAGCCACTTCACCCGCACCGCGACCGAGGACTGCGAGGTCGGCGGGGTCGAGATCGGCGCCGGCGACCAGGTGGCGCTGTACTTCGCTTCGGCGAATCGCGACGAGTCGGTGTTCGAGGATCCGTTCTCGTTCCGCATCGATCGCCGGCCGAATCCGCACCTCGCGTTCGGCTTCGGTGAGCACGTATGTCTCGGCGGGCATCTGGCCCGCGTCGAGCTCGAGACGATCTTCCGGCACATGCTCGAGCGCCTCGAATGGTTCGAGCTCTCGGGGCCGGTCGTTCGTTTGGAGTCGGCCGTCAACGGAAGTATCAAACGCCTACCGCTTCGCTACCGCTTGGTGTAGCGACGACTTCGAGAGGACACGATGGAGAATCGACCGTTCGGACGCACGGGACTCGAGGTCTCGGCCGTCGGCTTCGGCTGTTGGGAGATCGGCGGCGGCTACGGCGACATCGAGGAGCAGGAGTTCGTGCGCGCGATCGGGCGATCGCTCGATCTCGGCATCAACTGCTTCGACACCGCCGAGGGTTACGGCATGGGCGCGTCGGAGCGATCGCTCGGTGAGGCGCTCGGCACGCGCCGCGACGAGGCCATCATCGTCTCCAAGTTCGGGATGGCCTACCGCGACAAGCCGAACATGCGCGACAGCAGCCGTGAGCGCGTGTTCGCGTCGATCGACAAGTGCCTGAAGAACCTCGGCACCGACTACGTCGACGTGTACCTCGTGCACTGGCCCGACCGGAACACGCCGTTCGAGGAGACGATGAGCGCGCTCGACGACGTCGTGCGCGACGGCAAGGTCCGCTTCGTCGGCCTGTCGAATTTCAAGCTCGACGAGATCGAGGCCTGTATGGCCGTGCGCCGCGTCGATGTCGTGCAGTACGGGTGGAACATGTTCGACCGGCGCATGCAAGCCGAGATCCTGCCGTACTGCGCGGAGCAGGGTGTCGGGTTCATGGCCTACGGCGGGCTCAGCTACGGGTTGCTCACGGGCACGTTCACCGAGGATCACGACTTCGGCGGCGCCGACTGGCGGGCGCGTCAGGGCAACATGGGAGCCATCAAGGTCTTCGGCGCGCTCTTCGGTCCGGAGAAATTCAAGGACAACGTGCGCGCGGTGAACGAGCTGAAGGACGTCGCCGCTCGATACGGGAAGAGCGTTGCCCAGCTCGCGTTGCGGTGGGCGACCGCGCACCCGGCCGTGAGCACCGCGCTCGTCGGCTGCCGTACGGTCGCCGAGGTCGAGGACAACGCCGGCGCGGTGGGCTGGACGATCAGCGACGCGGACCTCGCCGAGATCGATGCGATCTTCGCCCGCCACGACATCGACACGACCCCCGACTTCTGGATCGAAGAGATATGACGCCGCATGAGTAGGCAGGCGCAGAACCTCCGGTGCGGACAACGGCGGGCTCACATGGCCGCGGTGCGTGATGAAGCGCCGGAGGTCGCAGCCGCATGAGTAGGGGGCTCGTGGGCAAGGTCGCGATCGTCACCGGCGGGGCGAGCGGCTTGGGCCGGGGCATGGTCGAGCTCTTCGTCGAGGAGGGCGCGCACGTCGTGATCGCCGACGTCGACCGCGAGGGTGGCGAGGCACTGGCCGCGGAGCTCGGCGCCGCCGCGGCGTTCGTGCCCACCGATGTCGCCGACGCGGATCAGATCCAAGGTGCGGTCGACTTCGCGATCGAGCGGTTCGGCGGCCTCCACGTGATGTGCAACAACGCCGGGATCGGCGGTTCGTTCAAACGCTTCCTCGACGACGACTTCGCCGATTTCGACCGGGTGATGAAGGTGAACATCCTCGGCGTGATGGTCGGGTGTCAGCGCGCGGCCCGGTACATGGTGAACAACGGTGGAGGCGCCATCGTCAACACCACGTCGATCGGCGGGATCAACGCGGGCGCGGGCGTGATGGCGTACCGCGCCACGAAGGCTGCGGTCATTCACGTCACGCGGTCGTTGGCAGTCGAGCTGGCCCAACACGGCATCCGCGTGAACTGCATCGCCCCGGCGCACATCCCGACCGCGATCAACGCCGCGCTCGACCAGTCGTTGATCGTGCGCGCGATGCAGCCCCTGCAGCGCGTCGGGTCACCGCGAGACGTCGCGGAGGCCGCGCTCTACCTCGCGAGCGACCGGGCCGCGCAGGTCACCGGGATCGTGCTCCCGGTCGACGGGGGCACGACCGCGGGTTCGCCGCCGCGCTCGATCAAGGACCTGAAGGCCGCGCCCGCGAGCGAGACGCCGAAATGAGGCGAACGTGATGCACCGGATCTACTCCTGCGACGATCATCTCGACCTGTCGGCGGTGCCGCCCGACCTCTGGGAGTCTCGGGTGTCTCGCGCGCACGCCGAGCGCGCGCCGCGTGTCGTGACGCGAGACCGGGGTGCGGTGTGGGTGTGCGAGGACCACGTGATGGGGCGGAGCGGGATGCCCGCGAACCGCGAAGCGGTGAAGGCGTTCAGCGCGATCGGCCGGGCGGGCATCGACGACGACGGCTACCGCGCCGGTAACCCGAAGCTGCGCCTCACCGACATGGACCGCGACGGTCTTGCGGCCTCGGTGATCTACGGGCCGCTGTCGCTCGGGTTCCCGATCGACGACCCGGCGCTGCAGGAGGCGTGCTACGCCGCGTGGAACGACTGGGCCGTCGAGGAGTTCAACGCGACCGCGCCCGACCGACTCTGCGTGCTCGCGTTCCTGCCCGGTCATTCGCCCGACGCCGCGGCCGCGGAGCTCGAGCGCTGTGCCGATCGCGGTCACCGCGGCGCGATCATCGGCGCGTTCGACATCGACCTCGGCGACCGGGCATGGGATCGGCTGTGGTCGGCCGCGGAAGCGACGGGTCTGCCGATCAGCTTTCACATCAAGGGCGGCACGTCGTCGAAGCTCAGCTACCAGATCGGGAAGTGGCAGTCGGCGGCGTACGCGAGCGTGCTGCCCCTGCAACTCGACGAACCGCTCGCGATCATGCTCTTCGGGGGCGCGTTGGAACGGCACCCGGGATTCACGCTCGTGCTGGCCGAGTCGGGCGTGGGGTGGTTGCCCTACTTCCTCACCCGCATGGACCTGGAGTGGAAGGCCCTCGGCGACAAGCTCGACTACGCGCCGAGCATCGCGCCGAGCGAGCTGTTCCACCGCCAGGTGATGGCCACGTTCGAGGAGGAGCCGCTCGCCGAGCAGTTCATCCCGCTGCTCGGTGCCGACTCCTGCATGTGGGCGTCGGACTATCCGCACACCGACAGCACGTTCCCGGAGTCGCAGCGCGCGATCGAGCAGACGCTCGGCACGCTCACCGACGCCGACCTCCTGAAGATCACCGCCACCAACTGTGCCCGCATGTACGGGTTCCCGGACGGGTAGCGAGGCGCGGCGGGATGGGTGAGCAACGAATCTCGGGATTCGATCACGTGTCGCTTCCGATGGAGAACGTCGACGCGATGATCGGGTTCTACCGAGCCCTGGGTTTCGACGTGGTGGAGCTGCCTCACGTCGTCTCCGTGTACGTCGGTGAGCAGATGATCAACTTCCACCCGCCGGCAACCTGGCAGCGCGAGAGCTTCACCTTGCGCGCGCCCAACGCCGTACCGCCGTGCGGTGACTTCTGCGTGGTCTGGGAGGGATCGGCCGCGTCGTTGCGCACGCTGCTCGAAGGCGCCGGCGCCTCGATCGTCGAGGGTCCGGTGACGCGCCGCGGTAGTCGCCGAGTCGACGCGTCGAGCGTGTACGTGCGCGATCCCGACGGCAACCTCGTCGAGTTCATGAGCTATCCGTGAAAGGGAGTGCAGATGTCGGCTGACCTCGTGATCAAAGGGGGAACCGTCTACGACGGCAGCGGCGCGCCGGGTCGCGACGCCGACGTCGCGATCTCCGGCGGCGTGATCACCGAGATCGGCCCCGACCTCAGTGGCGATCGCGAGCTCGATGCCTCGGGTTGCGCGGTCACGCCCGGTTTCATCGACATCCACACGCATTACGACGCGCAGGTGTTCTGGGATCCGGCGTTGCGACCGTCGTCGTTCCACGGGGTCACGACGGTGGTGGCCGGCAACTGCGGTTTCGCGATCGCGCCGACCCGGCCCGAGTTTCGCGAGACGATCGTACGCACGCTCGAGAACGTCGAGGACATGGACCCCGCCACGTTGGTGGCCGGCATCACGTGGGACTTCGAGACGTTCCCGGAGTATCTCGACTCCGTTCAGCGGCGCGGGACGGTGCTCAACTTCACCGCGTACGCCGGCCACTCCGCGCTGCGCCTCTACGTGATGGGCGACGCGGCCTACGAGCGCGCGGCCACTCCGGAAGAGATCGCACGCATGTGCGAACTGGTGAAGGAGGCGATCGCGGCGGGCGCGGCGGGATTCTCGACGAGCTTCTCGTACGCGCACCGCGGTGTCGACGGCAAGCCCGTGCCGAGCCGGTACTCCGAGCGCGACGAGGTCGAGGCGCTGTTCCTCGCCGCCGGCGTTGCCGGGAAGGGTGTCGTGCTGATCACCCCGGGCGAGCAGTGCACCTACGCCGACGTGTACGAGTGGCAGCCGCGCGTCGGGCGGCCGTTCACGTATCCGCTGTTCGCGGCGCCGGGTGGGAAGCACCTCGAGCCCGTGCGGCTGCACGAGGCCGGCATCGCGAACGGCGCGCACGTGTGGCCGCAGGTCACGCCGCGGCCGCTCACCATGCAGTTCACGCTGGCCGATCCGTACAGCCTCAACACCGGGCAGGTGTTCGGTGAGCTGATGAAGGTGAGCCGGGCGGTGCGCCTCGCGGCGTACCGCGATCCGGCGTGGCGGGCGCTGGCGGCCGCCGACCTCGAAGATTCACCGATGAGACCGCGCTGGGAGACGTTCGAGGTCTCCGAGTCGGAGCGGTTCCCCGAGCTGCAGGGCCGGCGGGTGGTCGAGCTCGCGAAGGAGCGGGGCTGCGGCCCGCTCGACGTGATGTGCGAGATCGCCGTCGCCGAGGATCTCACCACCCGCTTCCGAGCGTACATCGCGAACGACGACGTCGACGCGGTGAGCCACCTGCTCACGCACGAGAGCGTCGCGCTCGGCCTGTCGGATGCGGGCGCGCACATCGACCAGCTGTGCGACGCACCGCTGGCCACCGACCTGCTCGGCAAGTGGGTCCGCGAGCGTGGCGTCATGCCGCTCGAGGCGGCGGTGCACAAGCTCACGGGCGAGCCGGCCGACATGTTCGGTTTCGTGCGGCGCGGTTACCTGCGTGAGGGCTACTGGGCCGACGTGTGCGTGTTCGATCCGACGACTGTCGGCACGGGGCCCACGCGACGAGTCTGCGACTTTCCGGCCGACGCCGAGCGCCTCACGGCGGAAGAACCCACCGGCGTGCGGCACGTGCTCGTGAACGGCGTACCGATCCGCGTCGACGAGGCGCAGGTCGACCTGCACGGCGCATGGCCGGGGACGCGGCCGGAGACCGCGTAGCTCTCGGTCGAGCGAAGGCGCGCAGACGCAAGTTCGGCGACCCCCATGCGCCGAGGGGCCGCCGAACCGCGTACCTGAGGGGAGCTCAGGTGATCAGAGCGTGAACTTCGTGCCCTTCAGGAGGGAGGACACGTACTTCGTGGAGCTGGCCGCGACGGTGCAGATCGAACCGTTGATCGGCTCGCCCGACTTGATGATCTTGGCTGCTGCGCCGGTTGAAGCCCCGGTGGTTCCCGTGACGAGGGTCAGGTACTTCGTGCCTTTCGGGCACTTACCGATGGTCTTCTGCGCGGTGAACTTCTCGGTCACGGTTGTCGTGCCCTTGCCGCCGTTCCACGTGATCTTCGTGTTGAGACTGCCGGTGATCTTGGCGATGGCGACGGTGACCTTCCCCGACCCGCCCGCGGCCAAACCGGCGGGCGTGCAGGTGAGGAAACTCGACGAGACCGTTCCGGTCTGGGCCTTCAGGTTGAGCGACGTCGTCGACGCCAATTTCGCGCACGCGAGGCTCGGCTTTGCTGCCGCCGATGCGGGCAGGGCGAGTGGTGTCGTGAGTAGGGCGCCCGCAGTGACTGCGAGAACGAGCGCGCGGGTCCGGACCGAGAATTTCATCGTGTTACCCCCTGGATTTGAGCCATTGGTCGTGGCGTATCGGTTGCCCCCCGGCACGGACGTTGCTCCCGGTAACTGCGTTACCTTCGAGTAACCGCGTTACTGTACAACGATGCGGCGGCCGGAGCGAGTACAAAGTCGGTTCGGATGACTGGGTTCGTATGACCGAAAGCCCCAAACCGCCCACCGCGGCCACGATCGTCGGCGTGGTGCAGGACCTGCTCGAGTCCGGCGGCTACGAGGCCGTGCACCTCCGGGAGGTCGCTCGGCGCGCGAGTGTGTCGCTCGCGACCGTCTACCGGTTCTTTCCGACGCGCGACGAGCTCATCGTCACCGCGATCGAGGAGTGGATGTCGGCCGGCACCTACGCCGACCTCGCCCCGGCCGAGCCGGGCGAGTCCCTGTACGACGGACTGATGCGGGGCTTGCGTTACGTCTTCGAACCGTGGGAGCGCAGCCCGCGCATGCTGGAGGCGTACCACCGCGCCCGCTCCGGACCCGGCGGCAAGCGGCTCGACGCCCAAGGCATGGCCGCCATCATGCCGCTGACGCGCGTCGCGCTCGCAGACGCCGACCCCGAGTACGCCCACGACATCGACGTCATCCTGCGGAACATGGCGTACGCCGTGATCGGCCGGTTCGCGTCGGGCACGCTCGACATCACGGCCATCCTGCCGACGCTCGAACGCGCGGTGTTCCGGCTCACCGCGAACAACGAGGTCGCGGCGAGCGAAGCGCGCCCGCGGCGAGCGCAGTCGCGTGCGCGGCGCGCGCAACCGCGCACGACCTGACGCTCGTCAGGTGAGCCGCCCCACCGCCGAGTCGGTGTTCGGTCGCGCGGGAACACCGCGCGTCGCGGTGATCGGCGCCGGCTTCGGCGGGATCGCGGCGGGCGTGAAGCTGCAACGCGCGGGGATCCACACCTTCACGATCTACGAGTCGTCGCTCGGGATCGGCGGCACGTGGTGGGACAACACGTACCCCGGCGCGGAGGTCGACGTCGGCTCGCATCTCTATTGCTTCTCGTTCAAGCCGCACGACTGGTCGCGTACGCACGCCCGCCAACCGGAATTGCAGCAGTACCTCGAGGACGCCGTCGACGAGTTCGGCCTCCGCTCCCACCTGCAGCTCGGTGCGACGGTGGAGTCGGCCGAGTGGGACGACGACCGCCACGTGTGGGAGCTGCGGTTCGCCGACGGCCGCGTCGACGAGTGCGACGTCGTCGTGAGCGCGGTCGGCTTCCTCAACGTTCCCCGCTACCCGGACTGGCCCGGGCTCGCCGGCTTCGAAGGTCCCAAGTTCCACACCGCGCGCTGGGAGTCCGAGCACGACCTGGCCGGCAAGGTCGTGGCGGTGGTGGGCACCGGTTCGTCGGCCACGCAGATCGTCCCGGCCATCCAGCCGACGGTGAAGCACCTGTACGTGTTCCAGCGGGAGCCCGGGTGGATCATGCCCAAGGGCGAGCGCGACTTCACGGCCGACGACCGGGCGGTGTTCGCGCGCCCGTGGCGACGGCGGCGCGAGCGGTGGCGGCAGCGATACCTGCTGGAGCGCAGCTTGTGGCGCGGGCATCTCTACCGGCCCGGAACCAAGGTCAACGAGGCGCGCCGGCAGTTCTGCCTCGAGTACATCGAGCGCAAGTTCGCCGACCGGCCCGACCTGCGGGAGGCGGTTACTCCGAAGTACCCGTATCCGGGCAAGCGTCCGATCTTCGCGAGCACGTTCTACTCCGCGCTCAAGAAGGCGAACGTGGAGCTCGTGCCGCGGGCCGTGGCGTCGGTGACTCCGACCGGGATCGTCGACTCCGACGGATCGGAGCGCGCGGTCGACGTCATCGTGCTGGCCACCGGCTTCCAGGCCGCGAACTACCTGACCCGCTTCCGCGTCGTGGGCCGCCGGGGCCGGACGCTCCAGGAGCAGTGGGCGGGGGAGCCACGCGCCTTTCTCGGCATCACGGTGCCGGGGTTCCCGAACTTCTTCATGATCTACGGTCCGGGCACCAACGGCGGCGAGATCGTGACCATGCTCGAGAGCCAGGCGGAATACGCCGTACGCGCGGTGAAGCGCATGAGCCGTGAGCGCGTCACCGCGGTGGAGGTGAAGCCGAGCTTCGAGGCGCGGTGGTACCGCTGGCTCCAGCGCACGATGACCGGCACCTCGTGGACGATGAGCAACAACTACTTCACGTCGCCGACGGGCAAGGTCGTGACCCAGTGGCCGTACGGCAACATGCAGTACCGCGCGCTCACCAAGGTGCTGGGCCGCGTCTCGGAGACCACGCGCCGGCGAGTCGAATCCGCCGAACCCAACCAAGGACACGAGGAAACATGACGCATCCGTTCAGCTATCAAGGTCTTCGCGTCGTCGTCACGGGCGCGTCGCGCGGAGTGGGGGCATCGCTGCTCGAGCTGCTCGCCGACCTCGACGTCGCGCACGTCACCGCGATCGACCTCAACCCGCCGGGCGGGCCCCACGACGCGTTCTTCGCCGCAGATCTGTCGGATGAGGACGCGGTCCGCGACGTCGTCACCCGGATCGGCGGTCCGGTGAGCGTCCTGTTCAACAATGCGGGCGTCGCCGACACGCAGCCGGCCGACACCGTGCTCTCGGTCAATTACCTCGCGCTGCGCACGCTGTCGGAGGGCCTGCTCGACCGCATGCCCGAGGGCGGAGCGATCGTGAACACCGCTTCGACCGCCGGTGGGCTGTGGCGCAAGCGCGCGAAGGAGATCAACTCGCTGCTCGACGTCGACCTCGCCGGCGGCTGGGAAGCTCCGTTGCAGTGGTTCGCGGCGAACGGGCCGGAGCTCGGCCAGACGCCGTACAACTTCTCGAAGGAGGTGGTGGTCGTGCACACCCTGCGCTCCTCGCGCCCGACGATGCGACGCGGTGTCCGGACGAACGCGGTGTCTCCGGGCCCGATCGACACGCCGCTCCTGCCCGAGTTCCGCCGGACGACGAGCGACAAGATCGTCGACTGGAACATCCGCGAGATGGGCGGGCGCGCGGTCAGCCCCCGCGAGGTCGCGACGACGCTCGCGTTCCTCGGTTCGCCGGCGGCGTCGTACGTGAACGGCGTGAGCATCGACATCGACGGCGGCTTCAACGCCGCGATGGCGACCGGCCAGCTCGACCTCAGCGGACGCACGTGACGCGCCGAGGCGCGCTCAGGTGTCGAGCGGGAGGACCACCTCGGGGAGCGGGTGGCGGTAGAGGGCGGCCGCGTTCTCGCAGCACAGGGCGCGCAGCTCGCCGGCGGGCACGTGGCCCCACGCCCGTTCGATCACCCGCTGGGTGTCGGGCCAGCTGCTGTCGCCGTGTGGATAGTCGACCTCCACCATGATGTGCTCGACGCCGATGCGGTGGCGGGTGTCGATCGTCGACGGGTCATCGAGCGTGCAGAACCAGAAGTTGCGTCGCAATACGTCGGAGGGCCGCTCCGGCCACCCGAGTCCGTAGCCGGACCGGTCGACGATGTAGTCGAGCCGGTCGAGCAGCATCGCGACCCAGCCGATGCCGCCCTCGCTCATCGCGATCTCGAGGTCGGGGTGCTTCAGCGGGTACTCCGACCACAGCCACTCGGCGCACGCGCCCAACGCCAGCTGGCCGAAGAGCGTCGCCGCGAGCTGGCTCGCCGGTGAGCCGGCCGGGTACGGGTAGATGCCCGAGCTGCCCACGTGCAAGGAGATCACCGTGTCGGTCTCGGCGCACGCGGCGATGATCGGGTCCCAGTGGTCGCGTTCCCACAACGACGGCAGGCCGATCGCGTGCGGCCGCTCGGGGAACGTGACCGACCGGAACCCGCGTTCGGCGTTGCGGCGGATCTCGCCGGCGGCGAGGGCGGCGTCGGCGAGAAAGGTGATGCCGAGCGGCACGATTCGCTCGGGATGCTGTTGGTACCACTCCTCGAACAGCCAGTCGTTCCACGCGCGCACGGCGGCCAGGCCCACCTCGTGGTCGGCGGTTCCGAAGAACACACTCCCGCAGAACCCCGTGATCTGTGACGGGAAGTTCACCGACGCCCACACGCCGTTGACGTCCATGTCGCGCACGCGGGCGTCGGCGTCGTAGCAGCCGGGACGCATCTGGTCGAAGCGGAACGGCTCCATCTTCACGGTCTCCGGTCGGCGACCGGCCACGGCGTTCATCCCGACCTGCGTGTACCGCTTTCCTTCGAACTCCCAGACTTGATGGCCTCCGGGGGTCTCGACGATCTTCGGCGCGCGGTGTTGCAACGCGGCGGGGAAGCGCCCTTCGAAGGTGTGCGGCGGCTCGACCACGTGGTCGTCGACCGAGATCACCGTGTACTTCACCTCCCGGGGTTCCGGCTCCGGGAGGAACAAGTCGTCGGCGGTGTGCACGCTCACGTGCGAGGCGGGAGCTGTTTGCGCAGCCAGTCGTGCATGTTGCGCAGGCACTGCTTCGTGACGGTCGCGTCGCGCGCGATGACGTTGAAGCCGTGACACGCGCCCGGGTAGACGTGCAGCTCCGTCGGGACGCCGGCCTGGTTCAGTCGCGTCGCGTAGTCGACGTCTTCGTCGCGGAAGCCGTCGGCGGCGCCGACGGACACGAACGTCGGTGGCAGCCCGGCCAGCGCAGTGGCACGCGCCGGCGCCGCGGTGGGCGGCACGTCGTCGCGGCCGTACAGGTCGCCGAGGTATGCCTTCCAGCCGAACGTGTTGGAGTCGCGGCTCCACACCGCGAGGCCATCTCCCCGGCTCGACGGTGTGATCTGGCGGTCGTCGAGCATGGGCTGGTCGAGGAGCTGGAACGCGACCGGCACCTCGCCGCGGTCGCGCGCGAGCAGGCAGAGCGCGGCGGCCAGACCTCCACCCGCGCTCACGCCCATCACGCCGATGCAGCCCGGATCGATGCCCAACTCCTCGGCGTGCGCGTGGGTCCACTGCAATCCGCGGTAGCAGTCCTCGAGCGGTCCCGGGTACGGCGTCTCGGGCGCGAGCCGGTAGTCGACCGACACGCCGACGATGCCGAGCGCCGGGCACAGCTCGTCGAGGATCGGGTCGTCCATCAGGTTCGTCCCGATCACGTAGCCGCCACCGTGGATCGAGAGCACGCCCGGCAGCACGCCGTCGGCGCGGGAGGGCCGGTGTACCCGCACGGGCACCGGAGGTTCGCCCGGCACCTCGCGGTCGACCCGCTCGACGCGGTCGGAGACCGGCATCTCCATAGGGACGCGCAGCGCCGGCAGCACGTCGGCGGTCAGATCGCCGAACGGGACGAGCTGGATCACCTCGGCGACCTCGGGATCGAGGCGGTGTTGTGTGCTCACGAATCGCTGCCTTCCGTGCTCGTCAGTCGGTCGACGCGTACGCGTCGGGCCGACCCTCGAGGATGACGGTCTTGGTCTCGAGGAACGGGAGGAGGCCTTCCTTGCCGCCCTCCCGGCCGATGCCGGATTGCTTGAAGCCGCCGAACGCCATCCCGAAGTCGGTGCGGAACGCGTTGTGGCCGACCGTTCCCGAGCGGAGCTCGCGCGCCACCGCACGGGCGCGGTCGACGTCGTTCGTGAACACCGACGCGTTGAGGCCGTAGATCGAGTCGTTCGCGATCCGCACCGCGTCCTGCTCGTCGTCGGCTTTGATCACGGCGAGCACCGGGCCGAAGATCTCCTCGCGGCCGATCGCGGAACCGTTGCTGACGTTGCCGAACACGGTGGGTTCCACGTAGTAGCCGCGGTCGAGGCCGTCGGGGCGGCCGCCTCCCGTCGCGAGTGTGGCGCCTTCGTCGATGCCCTTGGCGATGTAACCCAGCACGCGATCGCGCTGGCGCTCGGACACGAGCGGACCGAGCTGGGATTCCTCGTCGAAGGGGTCGCCGACGCGGGTCTCGCCGAAGCTGGCGGCGAGCGCCTCCACGAGCTCGTCGTGGCGACCCTTCGACACGATGACGCGCGTGAGCGACGAGCACACCTGGCCGTTGAGCCCGCACTCCGCCTTGGCGAGCGTCTTCGCGGCGGTTCCGAGGTCCATGTCGTCGAGCACGACCGCGGCCGACTTCCCGCCCAGCTCGAGCGTGCACCGGGCGATGCGTTCGCCGCACAGCGACGCGATGCGCCGGCCGGCCGCGGTCGATCCGGTGAACGTGATCTTGTCGACGTCGGGGTTGGTCACCAGCAGCTCCGACACCTCGCGGTCGGCGGTGACGACGTTGAGCACGCCTGCGGGCAGGCCGATCTGCTCGGCCGCCTCCGCGAACACGTTGCCCTCGCCCGGCGCCTCCGGTGCCGACTTGAGCACGACGGTGCAGCCGGCGAGCAGCGCGGGGCCGATCTTGTGGCAGATGAGCGCCACCGGCGCGTTCCACGGGATGATCGCGCCGACCACCCCTACCGGTTCGCGCACGAGGAGGCCGAACTTGCCGCCGCCGGTGGGCGCGCACTCCTCCTCGAACGGGAACGTGTCGGCGAGCGCGGCGTAGCCCGCGAGCGCGCCCGAGCCGATCCGGCCCGCGTACTGCGAGGTCGAGTAGAGCACGCCCGACTCGCGGGGCCACAGCTGGGCCAGCACGTCGTTGCGCTCCGCGAGCGCGCCGGCCAGCGCCCGGAGGTACTCGGCGCGCTCCGCGTGCGTGAGTCGCGCCCACGGGCCGTCGTCGAACGCGTGCCGCGCGGCCGCGACCGCCCGGGACATGTCGTCGGGCGCCGCCGCCGCGATCGTGTAGTACACCTCCTCGGTGCCCGAGTCGATCACGTCGACGGTGGCGTCCGACGACGGTTCGACCCACTCGCCGCCGATGAAGAAACGATCCGCGTGACGCAGCGGTGTCGTCGTTGCCCTGGCCGTGCTCATGTGGTCTCCCGGAACTCGAGGTGCAGGCGTTCCAGCCCGCGCAGCATGTAGGTGGGCGAGTACTCGTAGCGGCGGGCGCCGGCCGGACCGTGCTCGCGCTCCGAGATCTTGATGTCGGTCATGCGCGCGAGCAAACGCACGAGGCTCGCGCGCGCCTCCGCCCGCGCGAGCGGTGCGCCGACACAGGTGTGGATGCCGAAGCCGAACCCGAGGTGCAACCGGCCGTCGGTGCGGTCGAGGCGGAACTCGTTGGGTGCTTCGAACTGGCGCGGATCGCGGTTCGCGGCGCCGTTGTGCACCATCACGTTGGTGCCGGGCGGGATCTCGACCGTGCCGATCTTCGTGGCGACGCGTGACAACCGGAACTCGCCCTGGATCGGGCTCTCGAGCCGCAACGTCTCCTCGATGAAGCCCGGGATGCAGTCGGGGTCGGCGCGCAGCAACTCCTGGAGCTCCGGTCGCTCACCGATCAGCTGCATCGCGGAGCCGAGGAGGCGAGCGGTGGTCTCCCCGCCGGCGGAGAACAGGTTCGCGGCGATCAGGGCCACGTCGTGCACCTCGGGCACCGACCCGTCGGGGAACGTCGCGGTGGCCAGGCCGGTCATCACGTCGGCCCGCGGCGAGCGACGGCACTCCTCGATGTAGGCCGTGAACCGCTCGTAGAGGAACTCCAACGGCTTGTGCGCGACCGCGCCGACGCTCTTCCCGGCGTCGGGCTTGTGCGCGCGCTTGTCTTCCTGGAGCTCTTGGCGGAAGGTGCCGTGGTCGGCTTCGGGGACGCCGAGCAGATCGGCGATCACCAGGAGCGTGAACGGATTCGCGTAGTCGCGGATGAACTCGCATTCACCCCGACCGATGAACTCGTCGATCTGGCGATCGGCGAGACGCCACATGAACTCCTCGTTCTCCTTGAGGCGCTTCGGTGTGATCAGCCGCATCAACAGCCCGCGCTGCTCGGTGTGCTTGGGCGGATCGAACGACGGCAGCTGATCGCTGAACGGCAGCGAGTCGCGGTACTCGTCGATGATCGCGCTGATGTCGTCGCCCTCGAGCGGCACCGGGAACTTCGTGTACGGCCCGCTCACAGTGTTGCACGACGAGAACACCGCGGGGTCGTTGTACACCGCCATCGCTTCTTCGAAGCCGGTGACCATGACCACGTTGCGGTGCGGCTCGCGCCACACGGGTCCGTGCTCGCGCACGTACTCGTAGTACGGGTACGGGTCCTGGTAGATCGCCGGGGCGCGGAAGAAGTCGATCTCGTCGAAATCGGAGCTGCTCACAGTCTCTCCAGTCCGTGGGTCGGGGGTCATGGCGTGCGCACCGGAAGCGTCTCCCAGCCCCGCACGGTCGAGGTCGGGGCGAGCTTGGCGCGGTCCCAGTCGACGTCCCATTCCGGGAACCGCTGCAGCACCTCGTCGAGCGCGACGCGTCCTTCGAGGCGAGCCAACGCGGCGCCGAGGCAGAAGTGCACGCCGTAGCCGAACGTCAGGTGCTGTCCGATCGTGCGGTGGATGTCGAAGCGGTCGGCGTCCGGATAGCGACGGTCGTCGCGGTTGGCCGCCCCGACGAGGAACAGCATGACGTTGCCCTCGGGCACCGTGCGGTCGTAGAGCTCGACGTCACGCGCGACGTACCGGCCGACGTGGGGCGCGGGCGGCTCGTAGCGCAGGAGCTCCTCGATCGCGTTGGGGACGAGCGAGCGGTCGCTCACCAGCTCGCGCCGCTGGTCGGGATGCTCGGCCAGCACCTTGCCGGCCCAGCCGATGAGTCGGGTCGTGGTCTCGTTGCCCGCCCCCGCGATCACGGTCACGTAGATCAGGATCTCGTCGCGGGTGAGCCGCCGCACGACGCCGTGCTCGTCCTCGAACTCCGCCTGGAGCATCTCGGTCATGAGGTCGTCGGAGGGATGCTCGGCGCGCCAGTCGATGTAGTCGGCGAACATCTCACCGCTGAAGACCTCGAGCGCCGGGGTCTGCATCGGTTGGCCGGCTTCGGTGCGGAGGCTCGCGTCGACCTGGTCGCGGATCGCCTCCTGATCGGCCTCGGGGATGCCGAGCAGCATGCCGATCGTCCGCATCGGCATCTGCGCGCCGAGGTCGGCGATGAAGTCGAATCCGCCCGCGCCGATCAACGGGTCGAGGCTGTGCGCGCAGAACTCTCGGATCTTCGGCTCGAGGGCCGCCATCCGCCTCGGTGTGAACACCCGCGACAGCAAGCTGCGGTGAATCGTGTGCACGGGCGGGTCTTCGAAGATCAGCACGCCCGACGGCATCTCGATGTTCGCCTTGATCATCTCCAGGATCCCGCCCCGCCCGGAGATGTAGGTCTTGTTGTCGACGACGCCCCGCTCGACGTCGTCGTAGCGGCTCACCGCATAGAAGTCGTGCTGCTCGTTGTAATAGAGCGGTGCCTCCTCGCGCAGGCGGCGGAACACCGGATACGGATCCGCGTCGATCTCGACGTCGTACGGGTCGTAGTAGACCTCACTCGTGCTGGTTGCAGTCACGGCCGGGTTCCTTTCACGACGTTTCGATCTTCTCGGCTTGCTCGAGGAGCGCCACGACGGCCGACGGCGTGAGCGGCAGGCGCGTGATCGTCACGCCGAGCGGTGAGAGCGCGTCGGCCACCGCGTTCACGACGCAGGGCGGGGCGCCGATCGCGCCGCCCTCGCCCACGCCCTTGTAGCCGCCGGGCCCCGGGCTCGCGGTCTCGATGTGCCCGTACTCGATGCGGGGAACTTCGCACGCGGTGGGCAGCAGGTAGTCCATGAACGTCGTGGTGACCGGGTTGCCGTCGGCGTCGTACGCGAGGTGCTCGTACAACGCGCCGCCGATGCCCTGCGCGACGCCGCCCGCGATCTGGCCCTCGACGACGTTCGGGTTGATCATCGGGCCGCAGTCCTCGCTCACGATGTAGCGCAACAGGGTGACCAGCCCGGTGGTCACGTCGACCTCGCAGGTGCACACGTGCGTCGCGTTCACCCAGATGATCGGGGCGGCCGCGGTGTAGCGCGCGCTCGCCTCGAGGCCGGCCGCGACGCCGGGCGGCAGCGCCGACGGCTCGAAGTACGCGAGCGCGGCCAGCTCGCCGAGGGAAATCCCGATCGCGGGCGAACCGCGCACGAACGCCCGGCTCTCGGCGATCTCGATGTCGTCGACGGCGGCCTCGAACCGATGGGCGGCGATGGCCGCGATGCGAGCCCGCAGGATCGCCGACGTCTCGCGCACCGCGCCGGCGGTCATCGAGCCGCTGCGGCTGCCGGCCGCGCCCGCGCCGAAGCTCGTCACCGCAGTGTCGCCCTGGATGGTGTGCACGTCGTCGATGTTCACGCCGAGCGCATCGGCGGTGAGCTGTACGACCGTCGTCTCGATGCTGTTCCCCGTCGAACCGCCGGCGATGTACACGTTCACCGCGCCCGACGGCTCGATCCGGATCGTCGCGGCCTCGGTTCCGTAGAAGCCGTAGCCGGGAGTCGACGGCTCGACGTAGTTGGACACGCCGACACCCAGGTAGCGGCCGTTCGCGCGCGCCCGCGCCTGCTCCTCGCGGAACGCGTCGTAGTCGAGCATCGCCAGGGCCTGCTCGAACGTTTCCGTCGGCGAGATGCTGTCGTAGGTCATGCCGTTGGGGTTCGCGTACGGCAGCTCTTCGCGCCGCAGCAGGTTGCGCCGCCGGAGCTCGACGGGATCCACGCCCATGCGGCGGGCCGCGATGTCGAGCAGCATCTCGCGCGCGAGCGTCTCGAACTGCCACGGCCCTCGGTACGCGGTGCGCCCCACGGTATTCGTGTAGATCGTCTTCGTCGCGAAGCCGGCGCGGGGAACGCGGTAGGGCCCGGGGAAGAGCATGCCGACCGCGGCCGCGGGCCCAACGGGCCACGGCGTGGGGTACGCGCCGCAGTCGGAGACGAAGTCGATGTGGGCGGCCTGGATCGCGCCGTCGGCGTCGAACGCCATCGTCACGTCGGCGTGCTCGTGCCGGGACTTCCCGGCGGCGAGCAGGTTCTCCCGGCGGTCCTCGACCCACTTCAGCGGCGCCCCGACCTTCGGCGCCGCGAGCATCACGCACATCTCGTCGCGCTGCACCAGGACCTTCTGACCGAAGCCGCCGCCGGTGTCGCGCGTGATCACGCGGATCCGGTGCTCGGGCACCCCGAGCAGGCGCGAGCAGAACAGGCGTACCTCGTGCGGCGACTGCGTCGCCGCGTAGATCGTGAGCTCTCCGGTCGGCCGCGACCAGTCGACGACCAGCCCGCGCCCTTCCATCGGGACCGGCGCGTAGGCCTGTTGGTGAATCGTCTCGCGCACCACGTGGGCCGACGCCGCGAAGACGCTCTCGAGCGCGGACGCGGGCAGCCCGTTGAGCGCGGCGACGACGTTCGAGCCGTGGGCTTCGTGCACGAGCGCGTCGTTGTGCTCGGCTGTCGTGTAGTCGACGACGGCCGGCCGCGGGTCGTAGTCGACGTCCACGAGCTCGGCCGCGTCCTCGGCGAGATACCGGCTGTCGGCGACCACGAGTGCAACGGGATCGCCGGCGAAGCGGACCTCGCCCTCGGCGAGGGGCGGGCGCGGGGTCTCCGGGCTCGCCGCGCCGATCGAGGTGTGCCACTGCTCCAACATCGCCGGGTTGAGGTCGGCCGCCGTGAACACGAAATGCACGCCCGGCGCGGCGAGCGCGGCCGCGGTGTCGATCCCGCGTATCGCCGCGCGCGCGTACGGGCTGCGCACGAAGCACGCGTGCAACATCCCCGGCAGGGAGACATCGTCGACGTAGGTGCCGTGCCCGGTGAGCAGGCGCGCGTCTTCGACACGGTGGACGCGCGTGCCGACGTATCGCGCCGCGGTCAGGGGACTCGCGTCGGTCATCGCGACTCCTCGCCGTGAGGCGCGCCGGCCGCCTGGTGCACCGCGGCGACGATTCCCTGGTAGCCGGTGCAGCGGCAGAGCGTCCCCGACAGCGCGACCCGGATCTCGTCGTCGGTCGGGTCGGCGCGGTCGTGCAGGAACGCGGTCACCGACATGACGAAGCCCGGAGTGCAGAACCCGCACTGCAGGCCGTGGCAGTCGCGGAACGCCGACTGCACCGCCGACAGCTCGCCGTCGGGCCCGGCGATTCCTTCGATCGTCGTGACCTCGGCGCCGTCGGTCTGGACGGCGAAGACCAGACACGACCGCACCGCGGCGCCGTCGAGGAGCACCGTGCACGCGCCGCACACGCCGTGCTCGCATCCGAGGTGCGTGCCCGTGAGACCGCACTCGTCGCGCAGGAAGTCGGCGAGCGTCTGGCGCGGCTCGACCGGCGCGGCGTACACCCGGCCGTTGACCGTAACTGCGATCGGCATCTGCGCCGCGCCGTCAGGCATCGAGTGCCTCCGCCGCGGCTCGTTCCCACGCCCGCGCGACCATCGCCGCGCCGACCCGCGTCCGGTAGGTCGCGGAGCCGTTCAGGTCGGAGGGAACCGACTCGAGGCCGTTCATCGCGAGACGACCGACCTCGTCGGGATCGATCTCTGCGATCGGCCGGCCGGTGATCGCGGCCTCGGCGGCGGCCGCCCGTTCGGGCGTCGACCCGAGTCCGATCAGTCCGATGCCGCAGCGCCCGATCCGGTCGTCCGCGCCGAGCTCGACGCCGACCGCGGCGCCCGCGATCGCGAAGTCGCCGTGCCGGCGGGCGAACTCCTCGATCGCGAAGCCGCACCGGCCGCTCCACACCGGGAACGTCACGCCGGCGAGGATCTCGTCGGCCTGCATCGTCGTGGTCCAGAAGCCTTCGAAGAAATCGCGCGCGGGAATGCTGCGCCGGGCGCCGGCCGAGACGACCTCCATGCTCGCGTCGAGCGCCAGCGCCACGGCCGGGTACTCGCCGGCCGGATCCGCGTGCGCGATCGACCCGCCGAGCGTGCCGCGGTTGCGGATCTGGAAGTGACCGATGAACGCGGTCGCCCGGGCCAGCAGCGGCACCGCGGCCCCGACCTCGGCGCTCGCACCGACGACCGACTGGGTTGTGCCCGCGCCGACCCACAACGTGTCGGCGCGGCGCTCGATGCCCCGCAGCTCGGCGATGCGGCCGACGTCGACGAGATGGTCGAACACCGCGAGGCGCAGCGCGAGCATCGGCACGAGGCTCTGACCGCCGGCGAGCACCTTGGCGCCCTCGCCGAGTCCGGCGAGCAGCGCCACCGCGTCGGCTGTCGTGGTGGGGGCGTGATACTCGAACGGCGCGCTCTTCACGGCTTCAACGTTCCCGAGGAGATCACGCGAGCTTCACTGACCAGCCGCCGTCGACCGGGATCACCGCGCCGGTGACGAACGACGCCCGGTCGGATGCGAGGAACGCCGCGACCTCGGCGACCTCGGTGGCTTGGCCACCGCGGTTGAGCGCGGCCTTCTCGAGGATGCCGGGCATGTGCTCGGGGTGGGCGCCCATGCCCTCGGTGTGGATGAAGCCCGGGCACACGACGTTGGCGCGGACGCCCCGCGCTCCGTACTCCACGGCCGCCGCCTTGGTGAGCGCGATGACGCCGGCCTTCGCCGCCGAGTAGACGCCGGTATAGGGCGCGGCGTTCAGCCCGCCGATCGACGACCAGTTGACGATGGCGCCGCCGCCGGTCTCGAGCATCGCCCGGATCCCGTGCTTCATGCCGAGGAGCAACCCGCGCAGGTCGACGTCCATGGTCTTGTCGTAGTGCGCCATCGTGATGTCGGCGATCATCGCGGCGTCGGCGATACCCGCCACGTTGCACACGACGTCGACCCGGCCGAACTCGGCGACGGCGGCCGCGAACATGGCCTCGACGTCGGATTCGCTCGTCACGTCGCAGTGGACGGGCAACACGCCGGCGCCGGCCTCGGCGGCGGTCTCCTTCTCGGCGCCACTCATGTCCGCGGCGACGACCTGGGCGCCTTCGCGCACGAAGACGTGCACCGACGCCTTCGCCATCCCCGATCCGGCGCCGGTGATCACCGCCACCTTGCCGTCCAACAGTCCCATCGGGACCCCCCTTGTCAGCGCACCGTCCGGAAGAAGGTGCGCAAGTCGTCGACGAAGAGCGCGGGCTGTTCCATCGCCGCGAAGTGACCGCCGCGCGGCATGTCGGCCCAGTGCGTCACGTTGTACCGCTGCTCGACCCACGCCCGCGGGAAGCGCAGCACCTCCTTCGGATAGCGCGCGACGCCGGTGGGCACCCCGACGTACTGCGGCGCTTCTCCGCGCAGATCCGCTTGCCTCGACTCGCGGTACAGCCGCGCCGACGAAGTGATCGTGCGGGTCGACCAGTACAGCATCACGTTGGTGAGCAGTTGGTCGCGTGTGAAGCAGTTCTCCGGATCGCCGTCGCAGTCGCTCCACGCGCGGAACTTCTCCACGATCCAGGCGAGGAGGCCCGCCGGCGAGTCGTTGAGCGCCACGCCGAGCGTTTGCGGCTTCGTCCCCTGCTCGAGCGCGTACGCCGACTCCTCTCGTGAGAACTCGCGGAACGCGGCAAGGTCCGCAAGCTCGGTCTCAGTGAGGGCGACCGGCTCCTCGGGCGCGGCGGCAACGGGCATGTTCACGTGGATGGCCGCGCAGTGATCGGGATCGAGCGCGCCGATCCGCGTCGCGATCTGGGCGCCCCAGTCGCCACCCTGCGCGCCGTAGCGCGTGTAGCCCAACCGCGGCATCAGCTCGGTGAACGCACGCGCGATGCGCTGGGTGTCCCAGCCGCGCGTGCGCGTCGGCTCCGAGAACCCGTAACCGGGCAGCGACGGTGCGATCACGTGGAATGCGTCGGCCGCGAGCCCGCCGTGGGACTCGGGGTCGGCCAGCCGCGGGATGACGTCGAGGAACTCCACGATCGAGCCCGGCCATCCGTGCATGAGCAGCACCGGGAACGCGTCGGGGTGAGCCGAGCGCGAGTGCACGAAGTGGATCTGTTGGCCGTCGATCCGCGTGGAGAAGTGATCGAGGTCGTTGAGCTGCGCCTCCTGCGCGCGCCAGTCGTAACCGTCGCGCCAGTAGTCGACCAGCTCGCGCAAGTAGCCGATCGGGATCCCGTACTCCCAGCCCGTGTCGTCGATCTCGTCCGGGAAGCGGGTGCACGCGAGGCGGTCGGCGAGGTCGTCGAGCACCAGGTCGTCGACGCGGATCCGGAACGGCGCGATCTTCTCCGTCATCGCCGCTCGGAAACGTCATTCTCGGATCCGATAGTCATCCTCTGATCATAGGGCGATCCCGCCGGAGAACGTAGTTCGGCTCTGCGGGTGCCGGGGAGTCAGCGCGTGACGCGCACCGGCACGTGCGAGTAGCCGGCCACGTTCGACATGTGGACCCGCCGGAGCCCGGCGTCGTCGATCTCGAACCGCCGCCAGCGGCGGGCGAGCTCCTCGAGCGCGATGCGGCTCTCCATGCGCGCCAGCGCGGCGCCGAGGCAGCTGTGCACGCCGTGCCCGAATCCGATCGAGATGCCCGGCACCCGCTCGATGTCGAACTCGTCGGGGTGCTCGAACGCGCGCGGATCGCGGGTGGCGGCGCCGGTGATGAGGAGCACCGGGAAACCGGCCGGGAGCGTGACGCCGTCGAAGTCGCGATCGGCGTGGGAGTACCGACCCTGGTACTGCGAGGGCGGCAGGATGCGCAGGATCTCTTCGACCGCACGCGGGATCTTCTCGGGGTCGTCGAGGATCTTCTGCCACTGCTCCTGGTGGCGCGCGAACAGCACCACCGCGTTGCCCACCAGCTTCGTGACCGTCTCTGCGCCGGCACCGCCGAGCAGGCCGGCGAAGCCCGTGATCTCGATGTCGTCGAGCCCGGTCTCCACCCCGTCGCCCCGGTCGACCGTGACCTGCGTCAGCCGCGACATCATGTCGTCGCCCGGGTTCTTGCGCTTCTCGACCGCGAGCTCGTAGAAGTACGCGCCGGTCTCGATGACCGCCGCCATGTTCTCCTCCGACATGTCGAGCTGTCCGTGCTCGCGGTGCAAGCTGATGTCGAGGCGTTTGCGAAACGGTTGACGGTCCGCTTCCGGCATGCCCAGCAGGCGAGCGATGATCTCGACGGGAAAGTTCGCGGAGAAGTCGGCGACCGCGTCGAACTCGGTCGCGTCGTCGAGCGGCTCGAGGAAGCTGCAGATGACCTCGCGGATCATCGGTTCGAGCGCGGTCACGGCCTTCGGCGTGAACACGCGGCTCACGAGGGCCCGCAGCCGGTCGTGCTCCGGCGGGTCCATCATGATGATGCTCTTGAAGCTCTGGATCAGCTCGCTGTCCTTCGACAGTGTCGACAGGTCGATGCCGTGCGCGCTCGAGTACGTCTCCCAGTCGCGGTGCGCCGCCAACACGTCGGCGAAGCGTGACAGCGCGTAGAAGCCGTACTTCTCGCTGAAGTACACGGGCGCTTCGTCACGGAGGCGCCGGTACACGTCGCTGGGGTCGTTGAAGTACTCGTCCCCGAACGGGTCGAATTCAATCTTCATGCGGCTGCGACCTCCGGCCCTCGATCGCCCGTGTGGCGGCAGTCGACTGACCGGGCCTGCGGATCTGCGCCTGGATAGGAGTTGAAGTCATGGCCTCGTTGTTGGTCAGTAGCGGCCGAGGAGGAAGTTGACCGCGGGCGTCGCGTCGGGGAAGGCCCCGGTCTGGCCCGCAGGGAAGTAGCCGGAGTCGGTGATCACGGTCTGACCGGTGATCGCGCCGGCGGCGTCGCTGCACAGGAACACGAGCGGGTACGCCTGCTCGAGCGGCGTCGCGGCCTGGATGCCCACCGCTTCGCGGTAGTCGGCGCCGAAACCGAGCCACATGTCCTTGTTGGCCTGGGCGAGGGGAGTGTCGGTCGGGCCCGGGCAGATGCCGTTGATGCGGATGCCCTGCTTGAGGAAGCCCATCGCCTCCCGCGCGACGTACGCGCAGATGGCCTGCTTGCTCGACATGTAGTCGGCCTTCATGTGGTCCTGCGCCCATTTCGCGGCGGCGTCGAAATCGGAGATGTCGAGGTACTCGTTCAGCAGCGGCAGGTTTGCCTCCCAGCCGAGACCGGCTGCCGAGGAGATGAAGCCGATCGCGCTGCCGCGCCCGAGGTCGCCCCGGCCGACGAGCTTGTCGATCATGTACCGGTGCCCGATGAAGTTGATCTTCTCGAGGTTGGGCGTGCCGTCGGCCACGCCCGCGCAGGAGAACAGCGCGTCGACCCTGCCGGTGCACTCCGCGAGGGCGGCATCGATCGATGCCTGTTCGCCGAGGTTCACGTGAATCGCCTTCGCGCCCGGGAGCTTGACCTCGGCGAAGTCCATCACCACGGTCTCGGCGCCCGCGTCCTGTACGAGCTCGGCAACCGCCGCGCCCATACCCGTGGCTCCGCCGACCACGAGGGCGCGCTTGCCGTCGTAGCGAAAGGCGCTGAATGTCCCCATGTCTTGTCTCCTCGTTCAGGCGAGTTTGGTGAGCAGCATCGTGCCGGCGACCGGCCCGCCCCCGTTTGCTACCACGGCGACTTCGGGATCCCGAACCTGGCGGTCACCGCCGTCGCCGCGCAGCTGCACGACCGCTTCGTGGAGGAAGCCGAAACCGTGCAGCCGGCCGGCCGACAATTGCCCGCCGTGCGTGTTGAGCGGGAGCTCGCCGTCGAGCGCGATGCGCTTCCCGCCCTCGATGAACGGTCCGCTCTCGCCGTGCCCGCACAAGCCGAGCGCTTCGAGCCAGGCCATCGCGAGCCACGAGAACCCGTCGTAGAGCTCGGCCACGTCGACGTCGACGGGTCGGAGATCGGTTCGCGACCACATGTGCGCGGCGGCATCGCGTGCCGGCATGGTCGTCATGTCGTCCCATTGGTCCCACGACGGCCGGCCGCGCAGCGCGGTGCCGACCGCTTCGACGCGCGCGACGGCATGATCGACCGCACGGGCGTGCTCGGCGACCGACACGACCACCGCGGTCGACCCGTCGACGGGCACGTCGCAGTCGAAGAGGCAGAACGGTGTGGTGATCATGCGCGCCGCGAAGTAGTCGTCGATCGACATCGGCTCGCGGAAGATCGCATTCGGATTGAGGCCTGCGTTGCGCCGCGCGTTGAGCGCGATCTGCGCCATCTGCTCGCGCGTCGTCCCGAACTCGTGGAAATGGCGCTGCGCGTTCATCGCGAGCCAGTTCGCGGCCGAGTACGCGCGGAACGGCAGCGACCACTGGAACGGCCCGCCCACACCGCTGGTGCCGACGCCGATGCCGGCGCGGCCTCCGCTTCCCTGCGCGGTCGACTCCGTCACGGTGCGGTACACGAGCACGTGGCGCGCGAGCCCGGTCGCGACCGCCATCACCGCGTTGATCACCGCTTGGATCTGCGCCGGGCCTTCGGGTCCGCCGCTGTGCCAGTTGAGCGACAGACGGAGCGCGTCCTGCACGGTGGGTGTTCCGGGCCCCGCGAACCCGCCGGAGTCGCCCATCACGCCGCCCGGGTACGCGGCCAGGCCGTCGATGTCGGCCACCTCGAGCCCTGCGTCGGCGATCGCCGTGAGCGATGCCTCGATGGTCAGGTCGAGCTCGCCCCGGCCGAGCTTGCGCCCGATCGCGGACTGCCCGATCCCGGAGATCACCGGCATGTTCATGCGGCTTCGACCTCCGGCCCTCTCTCGCCCGTGAGACGCGGAACGACGGACCGGGCCTGCGGATCTGCGCCTGGCTGTTCGGGAGCGGTGGTCATCGTCCGACCGGGCGGAAGAGCGGTACGAACACGGGCGAGTGGTCCTCGAACACGACCTCGACCGGCATCCCGATGTGCACGGCGTCGGGGTCGATGTCGACGATGTTCGTCGTGAGGCGCACGTCGGGTTGCTCGTCGATCGTGACGAGGCCGATCACGTAGACGTCGCCGGTGCCGTCCCACGCCTGATGGTTCACGGTGAAGGAGTGGACGGTTCCCCGGCCGCTCACCTCGGCGGGCTCGGCTCGCCGACCGTGGCACTCCGGGCAGACCGGCGCCGGTGGGTGGATCAGGTACGAGCAGGCGGAGCACCGGAGGAAGCGCAGGACCCCGTCGGCGCCCGACGTCCAGAAGAACGCGCTCGGCTCGTCGAGGGTCGGCAGCACTCTGAACACCGGATCCGCCATCTCAGCGCCCCACGTACCCGCTCGACAAGAGAAGCACGGTAACCGAGAACGCCTCTCTCATACAAACGAAGTGTCGTTCTCAGAAGTGCGGCGGCCCGGCCGGGGTGATCGGCGGGAGGTCGGTGGTCGCGAGGATGCCGGGCGCCGCCGCGCACACGTAGGGGACCGCGTTCACCGGGCGATTCGCGGTGTACGCGGGCGTGACCGACCCGAGATCCTCGGGCGGCACGGGGAACGTGAGGTCGACGTCGAACGGCGCATCGCCGCGTACGCGCACCCGCCATCCGGTCGGTCGGAGATCCCACGCAGGCTCCACGTCGGTGGTGCAGTACCAGTTGGCCGAGAACCGCACGAACTCGACGCCGCCGGTCGTGCCGACCACGGAGGTTCGCTGCGCGGCGACGCTGCCGGCGGCAAGCTCGCCCGCGACGAGCGCCGTCGCACACCGCGCGGCCGCAACCTCGCCGGTGCCCGTCCATTCCTCGACCGGCCGGCCCGCGGCCTCGGCGAGCAACGCCAGCGATGGGCTGAACTCGCCGACGAGGTACGCGGCGCGGTTGGGGTTGTACGACTCGAGCGGCTTCCCGAAGCCCATCTGCTCGAACAACATGTGCGGTGAGTCGCGTCGGGACATGTCGGCGAACTCGTCGATCTCGATGGAATCGACGTGGCGTTGCATCGACAGGAGCGCGTACGGAAGGGTCTCACTGATGAACCCGGGGCTGCTCCCGGTCGCGTAGATCGAGGAGCGGCCGCGCGCACACGCGTCGACGACGCGTGCACGCGCCTCCTCGCCGAGGCGCCGGCCTCGGCCGAACAACTCGCCGCGCGTCGTGACGACATTCGTGCCCGCTTCGAGGAGCGTGACGACGTCGTCGATGTCGAAGACGCGCGGCATGTACAACACGCAGTCGGCGCCGAGCGCGTGAACAAGTGCCCGGTCGTCTGTCGCGACAACGCCGACGGGTTCTTCACCGCACAGGACGCCCGCGTCGACTCCGGCCTTCGCCGGGTCGTAGACCAAGACGCCCGCGAGCTCGAGCCGCTGGTGGCGGATCACCTCACGCAGCGCACGCGTACCGATGTTGCCGGTCGCCCACTGGACGACCCGGTAGCGGCGGTCGTTCAAGTCGCCGGCTCGGCCAGCGTCTTGCGCTCGAGGAATTCGTCGAGCCCGGCTGCGCCCATCTCGCGCCCGATTCCCGACTGCTTGTATCCGCCGAACGGCGCGTCGGGCCCGTAATACAGGCCGCCGTTCACGCTCATGGTGCCCGCCCGGATCCCGCGCGCGACGGCGAGCGCGCGCTCGCGGTCGGCGCTCACGACGGCGCCGGAGAGGCCGAAGATCGAGTTGTTCGCGACCCGGACCGCGTCGTCGTCGCCGTCGTGCGGCAGCACGACGAGCACGGGGCCGAAGAGCTCGTCCTGGGCGACCGCCGAGTTCTCGTCGGCGTGCACGAGCAGGGTCGGCTCGTAGAAGAAGCCGCGGGGAAGATGTTCCGGGAAGCGGCCACCGACCACCGCTTCGGCGCCGTCGGCGACCGCGCGATCGACATAGCCCGCGACCTTCTCGCGCTGGCGGGCATTGATGAGCGGGCCCATCATGTTGGCGGGGTTCGTCGGATCGCCGTACGCGACGCCGGCCAGCGTCGTACGCGCCAGGTCGACCACTTCGTCGTAACGGTCGCGGGGCACGACGAGGCGCGAGGTGATGGCACAGCCCTGGCCCGAGTGCGAGATCGTCGCGTACGAGCAGAACATCGCGGCCAGGCCGACGTCGCCGTCGTCGAGCAGGACGAACGCAGACTTGCCACCCAGCTCGAGGAATACGCGCTTCACGGTCGCGCTCGCCGCGGCCATGATCTGGCGACCGACCGGCGTCGAGCCGGTGAACGACACGACGTCGACGTCGGGGTGCGTCGTCAGCTCGGCGCCCACGGCATTGTCGGTGGAGGTGAGCACGTTCACGACACCGGGTGGGATGTCGGTCGAGTCCGCGATGAGCCGGCCGAGCGCGAGGGTCGCCCACGGGGTGTCCGGCGCGCCCTTCAGCACGACGGTGCACCCGGCGGCGAGCGACGGTGCGAGCTTCGCGAGCGCGAGCTGGATGGGGTAGTTGTAGGCCGCGATCGCGCCGACCACGCCCGCGGCCTCCTTCTCGATCCACCGGTGGTGCCGGCCCGCGAACGTGTCGCGCTCACCGAGGTCCTCCACGAAGTCGTAGCCCTCGAGCAGATCGGCGTACCAGCCCACGACGTCGGTCGGGCCCGCGAGCTGCGGGCCGCTCATGCTGGAGACCGGCGCGCCGACTTCCTGCACGAGGATCTGACTCAGCGGCTCGAAGTTGTCGAGCAGCGCCTGGTGCAGCTGGCGCAGGCACCGCACCCTGAACGCGTGGTCGCGTGACCAGTCGGTCGAGTCGAACGCGCGCCGGGCGGCGGTGATCGCGCGCCGGGCGTCGTCGAGCGTCGCGTCGGCCGCGACGCCGAGGACCTCCTCGGTGGCCGGGTTCACGTTCTCGTAGGTCGCGCCCCCCTCGGCCGGCATCAGTTTGCCGTCGATCAGCAACTGCTCTTCGTGCCAGGTAGTCACGGCGTTCACGCTCCTCGGGGCGGCCGGCCCCAGAGTGTGCTCAAGTGCTGCGAGCGTCACCAGTTGCCGGTGCGATAGTCCGGTTACGCTAAACGAGAATCACTCTCTCGCCAAGAGCATGCGTGATTCTCGCCGAAGGAGGGCACATGGAAGCGTCGGGGGGTGGGCCCGCGATCGCCGACTTCCGATCCGACCTCCACGCGTGGCTCGACGCGCACCGAGGCGAGCTCGCGCCGCCCTTCGTCGAGCCCGGGACGCTCGACGACCAGATCTCCCAGATGCAGCGGGTGAAATCGCTGCTCTTCGCCGCCGATTGGATGCGCTACGGATGGCCCGAGCGGGTCGGCGGCCTGGGCGGCTCGCCGATGTTGCGGACCGAGCTCGGGGCCGCGCTCGCGGCCCGGGATCTGACCGATCCGGGTCTGTTCTCACTGATCGAGGTGCTCGCGCCCACCCTGATCGACTTCGCGCCACCGGCGCTGGCCGCCGATGTCGTGCCCCGGCTGCTCTCGGGCGCGGAGATCTGGTGCCAGGGGTTCTCGGAGCCGAGCACCGGCAGCGACCTCGCGTCGTTGAGCTGCCGCGCCGTTCCCGACGGCGACCCCGCGACCGCGACGACCTGGGTGATCAACGGCCAAAAGGTGTGGACGAGCCTGGCGCAATACGCGGATCGGTGCGTCCTGCTGACGCGCACGGGACCGGTCGAGTCGCGTCACCGCGGGATCACCGCGTTCTTCGTCGACATGGACACGCCGGGGATCACGGTCAGGCCGCTCGAGATGATCAACGGGGTGCGCGAGTTCGCCGAGGTGTTCTTCGACGATGTCGTCGTGCCCGCCGACCGGGTGCTCGGCGAGGTGAACGGCGGGTGGTCGGTCGCGATGGCCATCCTGCCCTACGAGCGCTCGTCGTGCTTCTGGCAACGCATCGCGTACCTCTACCGCCGGCTCGAGCGGCTCGTGGAGGTCGTCCCGGCGAACGACCGGAACGCGGAGGTCGTCGGCAACGCGTTCTTGCAGCTCCACGCGCTCCGCGCGCGCTCCCGTGCGACCCAGCACCGGCTCGCCGCCGGCGCGACGCTCGGCGCCGAGACGTCGATCGACAAGATCCTCGTCGCCGCCGCCGAGCACGCGACCTATGACGCCGCGCGCCGGCTCCTCCCGGGAGTGATCGAGATCGACGACCGCGCGGAGGCCGAGATGTGGCGCAGCGAGTATCTGTACTCGCGGGCCGCCACCATCTACGGCGGAACCGCCGAGGTGCAACGGAACATCGTGGCCCGCCGCCTTCTCGATCTCGGAAGCGACGAGTGATGGACGCCGCCGAGCGGGCCCTCCTCGAGGAGGCAGTTGGTTCGGCCCTCGCGGGCGCGGCGCCGGGAGCCGACGCGGATGCGGCCCTGGCCGCGCTCGGGTGGCTCGAAATGCTGGCCGCCGAGCCGCGCGACGCCCTCGCGGTGGTGTTCGAGGCGCTCGGCGCCACCAATGGTTCGGCGACCGCGCTCGACGACGTGGTCGTGGCCGCGCTCGGCGGCGAACCCCGAACCGACCTCGCGGTGTTGCTCCCGACGTTCGGCGCGTGGAGCCCACCCGGCGCCTTCGCCGACGGTCGCGTTCGCGCCGCCGGGTTGGCGACTGCTCGCGTCACGACTGCCCGCGAGCTCCTGGTGGTGTGCGCCGCCGGCTCGGAAGTTCGAGCGGTCACGCTGCCGGCGTCGTCCGCGGAAGCGCGCCGGGTGGCGGGAATCGATCCCGACGCCGGCTTCCACGCCGTGCACGTGGACAGCTCCGCCGCCGGCGACGCAGTGGATGCCGACGGGTGGGAGTCGGCCGTGGCGTGGGGCCGACGCGCGGTCGGGCACCAGATCCTGGGGGCCGGCCGGGCGATGCTCGCGCTCGCGCGTTCACACGCGGTGGAACGGGTCCAGTTCGGGAGGCCGGTCGCGTCGTTCCAGGCGGTTCGGCACCGGCTCGCCGACGCGCTCGTCGCGGTCGAGGCGCTCGAGGCGACGCTGGGCGCGGCCGCCGACGAGCCGGGCCGGCTCACTGCCGCGCTCGCGAGCGCCACCGCGGGTCGCACCGCGCGGACGGTCGCGACCCATTGCCAGCAAGTGCTGGCCGGGATCGGCTTCACGACCGACCATCCGTTTCATCGCTTGCTCAAGCGAACGATGCTGCTCGAAGGCCTGTTCGGATCGACCGACGAGATCGTGTTGGACCTCGGGCGGCAACTCCTGGTCGCGCGCCGCGTGCCCACACTCATCGAGTTGTAAAGGAACGTTGTGACCGACTTCGAAGCGATCGACTTCTTTCGGGACACGGCCTTCGTCGCCGACCCGTATCCCTACTTCGAATTCCTGCGCGGACAGTGCCCGGTCCGGCGCGAGCCGCACCACGGCGTGGTGATGGTCACCGGGTACGAAGAGGCGATCTCGGTGTTTCACGACACCGCGACGTTCTCGTCGTGCAACTCGGTGACCGGGCCGTTCCCGGGGTTTCCCGTGGCACTCGTCGGTGACGACGTGGGCGCGCTCATCGAGCAGCACCGCGACGAGTTGCCGTTCAGCGACCAGCTTCCCGCGCTCGATCCGCCGATGCACACCGCGCACCGCGCCCTGCTGATGCGCCTGATCACGCCGAAGCGGCTGCGCGAGAACGAGGCATTCATGTGGCGGCTCGCGGACCGTCAGATCGACGAGTTCGTCGCCAACGGCGAGTGCGAGCTCATCAGCGAGTTCGCCAGCCCCTTCGCGCTGCTCGTGATCGCCGACCTGTTGGGCGTGCCGGAATCCGATCACGAGATGTTCCGGGCCGAGCTCGGCGCCAAGCGTCCCGGTCGGGTCATCGGCAGCACCGATACCGCGATGACGCACGGTCCGCTCGAGTTCCTCTACGCGCGCTTCACCGACTACGTGGAGGACCGCCGCAAGCACCCGGGCGACGATGTGCTGACCGGGCTCGCGACCGCGACGTTTCCCGACGGGTCATTGCCCGACGTGATCGACGTCGTGCGGGTGGCGGCGAACTTGTTCGCCGCGGGCCAGGAAACGACGGTGCGCCTCCTGGCCGGAGCGTTCCAGCTGCTCGGCGAGCGTCCCGAGCTCCAGGATCTCCTGCGCGCCGAGCGCGATCGCATCCCGAACTTCGTGGAGGAGATGCTGCGCTTCGAGAGTCCGATCAAGGGTGACTTCCGCCTCTCGCGCGTCGCCACGACCGTGGGTGGCGTCGACATCCCGGCCGGCACGACGGTGATGGTGCTCAACGGCGCCGCGAACCGCGATCCGCGTCGCTTCGACCGGCCCGCCGAGTTTCTCGTCGACCGGGCGAACGCGCGCCAACACATTGCCTTCGGGCACGGCGTGCACACGTGTCCCGGAGCGCCCCTCGCGCGGGCGGAAGGGTGCGTCAGCGTCGAACGCCTCCTCGATCGCGTGCGTGACCTGAGGATCTCCGAGGCGCATCACGGTCCGCCCGACGCGCGCCGCTACGAGTACGCGCCGACGTACATCCTGCGCGGACTCAAGCAACTGCACCTGGAGTTCACGCCGGCCGGCCCGTGATCCGAAGCGCCCTGGCGCGGCTACGCGTTGTTCAGGGCCGGTCGGGCTTCGTCGTCAGCTCCACCGGGACGTACTCGGGGTCGTCCTCGGTGCGCATGCTGAACCGCCACTTGCAACACACGTCGCCTTCGTCGACGCGAGGCGGGATCGCCAGGATGTCGACCTTCATATTCGGGTTGTACATCGCGGTCGTCTTGATCATCGACTTCGGGCACGTGGAGTGGCAGTTCTTCTCCAGGATGTCCGGCCGCCCCATGGCCTCCCACTGGTCGACGGCGACGCAGCGGTTGAAGGTCATGATGCCGACCTCGGGCTCGGGCATCTCGAAGGAGAGGTCGAAGGCCTTGCCGGGGAGCGCAGTTGCGTCGACCTGCAGGTCCTTCATCCAGTCTTCGACGGTGTTGCCGGTGATGCCGAGGTACTCGGCCTTGAGCTTCTTCACGCCGGGCAGGACGGAGTCGCCCCAGAGCGTCCACTGGATGTCGAACATCTCGTCGAGCGAGTGCCGCACCACGATCTGGGCGGCCCACCCTTCGATGCACTGCAGCAGGTACTCGTGACTGCCGAGGAACCAAGTGACCAGCTGCGCTTTGGAGAGGTCGGCGATGTTCGCGCCCGGTGTGAACAGGCCGGTGTAGACGACGCGGGTGGTGCTCCGGTCGGCGGCGGGGACCGCTCGATTCGGGTCGTGGTAGACGGCGCCGGCCGGCAGGAACTCGTTCTTCATGCGCTCGAGCTCGGGTGCGATCTGGTCGTTCCAGGCCGCCCACTCGATCTCGGCCATCGCCTCGGCGCCGTACCGCTTGGCGACTTCGGTGGCCCATCCGTCGACGCAGAGTTGCAGGTACTTTTCGCTCCACGGCAGGAACTTGCCCGCGAGCGCCTCCTTCGAGAAGTCGGTGAAGCGCAGGTCGGCGCGGTACGGCCCGTTGTAGTCGGGGAGCTCGGCGCCGGATTCGACGTCGAGCTGCTGGCGGATGTCGAGGCCGGCCCTGGGATACGTGACGCCGTCGTCGACCCGCGAGAACTTCGGGAAGTTGACGAGGTCGACGCCGAGCATCAGCACGAAGTCGTCGGCGATCACACCCTCGTCGAGGTGGGCGCCCGGCTTGCGGATCTCCAAGAACTCCTCGAGCTGCTCGTGCACCTCGGGGTCGGTCGTCGGGTCTGACACCGGGCCTCCTCTGGGGCTAGCCGATCGGCTAGGCCAAAAGTAGCCGATCGGCTAGGAAATGCAAGCAGTCCGGATACCCTCGCCGGGTGAGCGCCGTGGAGCCGGTGGGAGTCACCCGGGTGGGTTCGGTCCCGCGGAGCGCGGCCCAGACCCGGATCGTCGCGGCCGCCCTCGACCTGTTCGGCCAGCACGGGGTGAGCGGGACGTCGCTCCAGATGATTGCCGACACCATCGGAGTCACGAAGGCCGCGGTCTACCACCAGTACAAGACCAAGGAAGAGATCGTGGTCGCGGTGATGGAGGACGATCTCCGTCAGCTCGAGGCTGCGCTCGACCGAGCCGAAGCGGCGGCGGCCCCGCGCGCACGCGAGGTGCTCCTCACGCTCGTGATCGAGCTCGCCGTACAGCGGCGCCGCATCGTGAGCGCGTTGCAGCAGGACCCGGTGATCGTCCGGCTCCTCGCGAAGCACGAACCGTTCCTG